>ERZ761602.386-NODE-386-length-97979-cov-7.298017_pt1 | contig 97979 bp, 87 predicted proteins | sample MGYA00512165_ERZ761602 | MGnify/ENA primary metagenome ERZ761602 (study PRJEB28899, sample SAMN02445085) | bioreactor sludge metagenome | biome: EBPR sludge; isolation source: Thorneside wastewater treatment plant | place: Australia: Brisbane, Thorneside Wastewater...
CCGCGCCCTCCGCCGCCGGCGCTCTGCCCGATTGGTTGAGCGGCGGCACCGGCGCCTTGACCCCGGCGGAGCCCGGCGCTTTGGCCGCTGAGCCTGAGGCGGAGACACCGGCCGCGCCCTCCGCCGCCGGCGCTCTGCCCGATTGGTTGAGCGGCGGCACCGGCGCTTTGCCTGCGGACGATCTCAGCCCAACGCCGGCCGGCAAGCCCGGCCCGGAAGTGCCGGATTGGCTCACGGGGGCCAGCGCCGCGCCACCCTCCAGCGAGTCGGCCCTGCCGGATTGGTTGAAGGCGGCCACCGGACCACTGGCCGGCGCGCCCGCGCCTGAAACGGCCGCGCCCGCCGAGGAGCTGCCGGACTGGCTCAAGGCCGCCACGGGCCCGTTGACGCCGCCGTCCGCGCCGGAGGCGCCGGCCGCGGGCACCACAGCGCCATTCCTGGGCGCGCCCAGCGAAGGCGCGGCCGAGGTCCCGGACTGGCTGCGCGATATGGCCGGCGACGAAGCCCAGTCCGCGCCGACGCCCGCTGTCTCGGCGACGGCGCCTCTGCCCGCGATTCTGCCCGGCCCCGAAGACGAACCCGATTTTCTGAACAACCTGCGCGGCGCGGCCGCGCCCGTGGTCGAGGACGAGCAGCCGGAATGGCTCCAGTCCCTGGGCCTGCCGGAGACGCCGCCGGCCGGGACGCCGGCCCTGGATTTCTCGGCTCCGGCGCCCAGCGCCCCCGCCGAGGACGAGCCGGATTGGATGCGCGCTCTGCGCAGCGAGGGCGCCCCCGCCGCGGCGACGCCCGCCCCGGCCGAATCCGAGCCGGATTGGCTGTCAGCGCTGCGCGCTGACAGCGCGTCGAGCAGCCAATCCTCAGGCCCGGCGATCGCGCCCTTCGGCGCCGTTTTGGGGGCCGCGGCCGAGGAGTTGGCCGAATCTGCGCCGGAAGCAGCGCCCCCGGCCGGCGGCGAGCCGGACTGGCTGGCGGCCCTGCGCCCCTCCGGGCCGCCGCCGGAAACCGCCCCCGCGCCGGGGCCGGGCGCCTTCGAGTTGGCGCAAGGCGAGCTGCCCTCCTGGCTGGCCGCCATGCGGCCGGTGGACATCCAGCGCGCCATCGAGCCGGAGGTCGACGAGTATCAGGAATCGGTCGGCGTGCTGGCGGGCATGCGCGGCGTGCTGCGGGCCGAGCCCAGCGTGGTGCTGCCCGGGAAGAGCGCGTCCAACGTCCATGCGCTGGCCTTCACCGATCCCCAGGCCAAGCAGGCTGAACTGCTGGCCGGTATGCTGCTGAGCGACCGCGAGGCCGCGCCGGCCGCCCGGCGCCGCGCCCGGCGCATTCCTTGGGAGCGCTGGCTGGTCGTCGTGTTGATCCTGGCGGGCATGCTTCTGCCGCCCTTCGCCCTGCCGCGCATGTTCGTTCAGCCGACCACGGCCGCGCCGGCCACGCTGGCGGCCTTTGAGCAGATCGACCGCCTGGACCCGGCCAAGCCGGTGCTGGTGGCGTTTGACTACGAGCCCGCGCACGTCGGCGAGATGGGGCGCCTGGCGGAGGCCCTCGTCGGCCACCTCGTCCGCCGCGGCTTGCCCCTCGTGGCCGTCAGCACCAGTCCGACCGGCGCCGGGGTCGGTCAGGAAATGCTGGCCACGCTGACGGCGCAGAACACGTACCGCGAGGCGGAGACTTACCTCAACCTGGGCTACTTGCCGGGCGGGCCGGTGGGCATCTTGCAGTTGGCCCTGGCGCCGCGCACCGTGTTCCTGGCCGACTTCCACGGCGAGACCTACACCGACCAGGGCGGCCTGTGGGCGGTGCCGCTGCTGCGCACCGTCGGCTCGCTGGCCGATTTCAGCGCGGTGGTGGTCTTGAGCGCCACGCCCGAAGATGCCCGCGCCTGGATCGAACAGACGCAGGGCCGCGCGACGCCGTTGATCCTGGCGGTGAGCGCCGGGAGCGGCCCGCTGATCCTGCCGTATTACGAGGCCGACCAGGCTGCGGCCACGCCGCGCCTGGCCGGATTGGTCGCCGGTGTGGTCGGCGCCACGCAGTATGACGCGCGCGCCGGCGTCACGGCGCCGGATGCCGCCTTGATCCGGTGGGAGATGCTGGGCGGCGGCTTGCTGTGGATCGCGCTCCTGCTGGTGCTGGGCAATCTGTTCAACGGCGCGCTGTTGGCCCTGCGCCGGTCGCAGAAGAGGAAGGCCTGATGTCGCTGGATTTGGCGGGCGCGCTGGTCGGCTTCTTGCTGACCCTGGCGGTGCTGAGTTACCTGATCGGTGACAACCCGCTCTACCGCCTCGCCGTCTACACTTTTGTGGGGGTGGCGGCCGGCTATGTGGCAGTGGTGGCCGTCGTCAACGTCATCGTCCCGCAGCTGTTCCTCACGCTGCTCGGCCCCCAGGATTTGGGGCGCCTGGTGATCACGGGCCTGAGCTGGCTGCTGGCGCTGCTGCTTTTCCTGAAACTGGTCAACCCGGATTCGGCTCTGGGGCGTTTCCCGGTGGCCTACCTGGTGGGCGTCGGCGCCGCGGTGGCCGTGGGCGGCGCGCTGCTGGGGACGCTCTTCCCGCAGACGGCGGCGACCTTCGTGTCGCTGCTGCCGGCCGAGAACGCCGGGGGCGATGTGCTGGCGCTGGTCGAACAGCCGCTGAGCGCGCTGGTGCTGCTGGTGGGCACGCTGACGACGCTGCTGTTTTTCTGGTACGGCGCGCGGCCGGCGCCCGGCGGCGTGCCGGAGCGGCCCGTCCTGATCAAACCGCTGGCCTGGATCGGCCAGGCCTTTATCGGGATCACGTTCGGCGCGCTGTATGCGGGCGTGCTGGCGGCGAGCGTGGCTTACCTGGCCGAGCGGCTGGGCGCGCTCATGGATTTCATCGACCTGGCTCGCCAGTGGCTGGCGCCCGGCTAACCGCACTCGTCTACCGAGCCCATGGCCTCCAACGAGTTTCGCCCTGAAACGATCCTGGCCGCCGACATCGGCACGGCCACTACGCGCGTCTCGCTCTTCGATGTCGTCGAGGGCGCGTTCCGCTACGTGGCCTCCGGCGAAGCGCCGTCCACGGTGACGGCGCCTTACTCGGATGCGTCCGAAGGCCTGCGCCACGCGCTGTTGGAACTGCAGGCGGTGACGGGCCGCACCATGCTCAACGACGCCGCCCGGCTGATCGTGCCGGTCAGCGATGAGGGCCACGGCTGTGATGTGTTTGTGGCCTCCTCCAGCGCCGGGCCGGCCGTGCGCACGGTCCTGGTCGGCCTGCTGCCCGACGTCTCGCTGAAGAGCGCCCGGCGTCTGGCTGAGTCGTCTTACCTGACGATCCTGGAGACGGTCAGCCTGGTGGACCGCCGGCGGCCGGAGCAGCAGATGGACGCCATCCTCAAGGCGCGGCCGGACGTGGTCATCGTCGCCGGCGGCACCGATGGCGGCGCCAGTTCGGCCGTGCTCAGCCTGGCGGAAGTGGTCGGCCTGGCCTGTTTCCGCCTGCCCCAGGAGCCGCGCGTGCGGCTGCTGTTCACGGGCAATAGCGCGCTCAAAGACCGCATCAACGAACTGCTGGGCAACCTGGCGCTGGTCTCGGCCGCGCCCAACGTGCGCCCGGAGTTGGCGCATGAAGCCCTGGACGGGCCGCGCGCTGAGCTGGCCCAGATCCTCCAGGAGCTGCGCGCCTCCCAGATCGGCGGCCTGCGTGACCTGGCGCATTACGCCGGCGGCAGCCTGCTGCCCACGGCTCAGGCCGAGGGCCAGGTCATCCGCTTCCTGAGCAAGATCGCGGGGTCGGCCAACGGCATCCTGAGCGTCAACGTCGGCTCGGCCGCCACGTCGATCGCCGCGGCCTTCAGCGGTGAGCTTTTCCTGACCGTGGCTCCGGACCTGGGCGTGGGCGTCAACGCCGCCAACACCCTGGCCGAAGCGCCCAGCGACCAGTTTACGCGCTGGGTGCCGGCGCCGCTGACGGCTGCCGATGTGCGCGCCTTCGGCCTGGAGCGCAGCCTGCATCCTCACACCCTCCCGGTGGAGGTGGACGATTTGCACCGGGAGCAGGCGCTGGCCCGCCAGGCCCTGCGCGGCGCGTTGCGGCGCGCTCAGGCGCACTGGCCCAAGACGCTGCCGGGCACGCGCGGCGACCTGCTGCCGCATTTCGACCTGATCATCGGCGGCGGCGCCGCGCTCAGCCACGCGCCCAGCCCGGGCGCGGCGGCGCTGATGCTGCTGGACGCGCTCCAGCCCACGGGCGTCGCCGACCTGCTGCTGGACCGCAGCCACCTGCTGGCCGCGCTGGGCGCCGCGGCGTACGCCAACCCGATGGCGGCCGTGCAGGTGCTTGAGTCCGGCGCCCTGCTGCGCCTGGGCATCGCGATCTCGGCCCTCGGCTCCGCCCGCGACGGTGAAGTGGTCTGCACGGCCAAGCTCGTGGACGACGGCGGCCAGGAGACCACGCTCACGGTCAAGGCGGGCACGCTGGAAGTGCTGCCGCTGCCCCTCGGCCAGCGCGGCCAACTGACGCTCAAGCCGCGCTCCGGCATCGACCTGGGCTTCGGGCCGGGCCGCGGCCAGACGTTCACCGTCGACAGCGGCGGCGCGGTCGGCATCATCGTGGATGCGCGCGGCCGCCCGCTCGTCTTCCCGCGGGAGCCCGCGGCGCGCGCCGAGCGCGTGCACCAGTGGATTTTCAAGCTGACCGGACAGTAAACGCGGCACTGTTCTTGCAGCCGAGGGCCGCATAGCGGTCGTCGGCCGGGCGACACGGACGCATGGCCTACATCCCACCCACCAGCCACGTCACGCTTTTGGCCACGCTGCGCCGTGAGCGCAGCCTGCCCGTGCCCGGCGAGATCATCGTCAGCGTCGGCCAGCGCGTCGAAGCCGCCGACGTGGTAGGGCGCGCCGAGAACGCCGAGTATCATCGCCTGCTGGACCTGAGCCGCCTGCTGGGCGTGCCCAAGGACAAGGTCGGCACCCATCTGCTGCGCCAGGAGGGTGACTCGGTGAAAAAGGGCGAGCCGCTGGCTCAGCGCCAGGGCGCGCTCGGCCTGGGGCGGCGCAGCGTGCCGTCGCCCGTGGACGGCCGGCTGGTGCTCTTTGACGAGGGCAAGGCTCTGCTGGCCGCGGTGACGGTGGTGGAACTGCGGGCTGGTCTGCCCGGGATGGTGGTGAGCCTGGCGCCGGGGCGCAGCCTGCTGATCGAGACAACCGGCGCGCTGCTGGAAGGTTTGTGGGGCAACGGGCGCGAAGACTTCTCCGTGCTGCGCATGCTGAGCGCCTCCCCGGAGGCGGCGCTGGACGAAGCGGAACTGGAACTCAGCCTGCGCGGCGCCATCGTGGCCGCCGGCTGGCTGGCCGACGCCCGGCCGCTGCAGAAGCTGACCGAGGTCGGCGTGCGCGGCCTGATCCTGGGCGGTGCGCCGGCGGGCCTGGTGCCCGAACTGCAGGCGGTGACGTTCCCGGTGCTGATCACCGACCGCTTCGGCGTGCCGGGGTTCACACAGCCGGTCTACAACCTGCTGGCCGGCAACTCCGGCCGCGAGGTCTGGCTTAACGCTCATCCGGCCGACCGCTTTGCGGGCACGCGGCCGGAGGCCATCCTCCCCCTGCCGGTCGGGGGCGAGTTGCCGCCGCCGCCGGTGGAGGGCGAACCGCTGCAAGAAGGCAAGCGCGTGCGCGTGCTGCGCGGACCGGACGCCGGCCGGGTGGGGACCTTGATTGGATTGAGCGACCGGCCGGTGCCGTTGCCGAACGGGCTGCGCACGCAAGTGGCGGCCATCGCCCTGGACGAGACCCGCGGGACGCGCCCGACCATCACGGCGCCGTTCGCAAATCTGGAGCTTTTGGAGTAATCTACGGGGCCGTGCCTGGCGACAGGCGGACGTCACGGGATTGAAGGAGACTGACCATGGCTATGGATGATCCGAATCTGGAGCAAGACGCGCCGGCAGAGGAGGCGTCTTCCAACCGGAACTTCATCATCGCCGCCGGCGCGCTGGGCGTGGGGTTCATCCTGATCCTGGGCGTGATGCTGGCGTTCCTGTTCCTCGTCCGGCCCGGCCAGCAGGCCGCCAACCAGACGGCCGTGGCCGAGCGCAACGCCACCAACGCCGCCATCGAGGCCGTCAACAACGCCCAGTTGACCGAAGAGGCGCGCCCGACGAATACGCCGACGCCGACCGACACGCCGCTGCCGACGGCGACGGACACGCCGGTGCCGCCGACTGACACGCCGCCGCCCACCGCCACCGTCCCGCCGACGGACACGCTGGCGCCCAGTTTGAGCGAGACACCCGGCGGGGCCGCCGGCGGCACTGGCACGCCCGGCACGCCCGGCGGTCCAGCCGCCGTCACCGCCACGCCCACGCGCGTGGGCACGGCCGCCGCCACCGGCGCGCGCACGGCCACGCCGATCGTCGGCTCGCTGACCCGCACGCCGGCCACGGCCACGCCCAGCGCTCTGTCCAACACCGGCTTCGCCGACGACTTCGGCCTGCCGGGCCTGATCGCGCTGGCGCTGGGCCTGATCGTCGTCGTCATCATCGTCCGGCGCCTGCGCCTGAGCCTGCGCTGAGCGCCGCCCGCAGACCGCCCGGCCAGCGGCCTAGCGCCGCTGGCCTTTTTCTTTTAAGCTGATTGTTGGATAATACGGCCCAGCGCCGCCAATCTATGTAGACTCCGCATCATGCCCCTGCCCTTTCAATCCGTCCGAGCCAAACAGCGCGATAGCGTGCTGAGCGCCCTGGCGCGCGGCGACTGCGCCGCCGTGTACGGCCTCAGCAACACCGGCAAGAGCCCGTTCCTGCGGGCTTTGCCGAGCCCCGAGAACCTGGCCTACTACGAACGGCTGGCCGGCCACCCGGCCACGCTCGTCTATATCGACTGCAATCGGGTCGTCGAGTTGACCGCGCCGGGCTTCTTCGAGGTCGTGGTGCGGACGCTGCTGGAGACCCTGGAAGAGGCCGCGCCGGCCGCCAAGCTGCTGACGGACCTGCGCGAGCAGCACAGCCTGATTACGACGGCGGCGTCGCCGTTCCAGGCCTCGCTGGCCTTCAACAACGCCATCTCCGAGACGTGCGGCCACCTCGGACAAGACCTGGTCCTGCTGCTGGATGAGTTCGACGAGGTCTACGCCGCGCTGGAAGACCGCACCTTGCTCAACCTGCGCGCCCTGAAAGACAAGTTCCAGACGCGCCTGGCCTATGTCACGGCGACGGTCCGTCCGCTGGGGGACCCGGCGCTGCGCGGCGAGAACGAATTCGCCGAGCTGTTTACGGCCAACACGCTGGCACTGCGCCTGCTGCCGGACGAGGATGCCCGCCGCGTCCTGGAGGAGGTCGGCGGCGCCGGCCTGGCTGAGCCCGTGCGGCGGATGCTCCTGACCATGGCCGGCGGCCACTTCGGCCTGCTGGGCGCCCTGGCCCACGCCGCCCAGCGCCACCCGGACAACGTGGCCAGCGACCCCAACGTCCGCGCCGAGTGCCTCAAGCTGTGGAACCAGCTGCGCCCGGAGGAACAGGCGGCCCTGCGCGCCCTGGTCACCGCCGCCGACGAGGGCCTCAACCCGCACGACCGCGCGCGCTTGCAGGCCTTCGGTCTGCTGACCGACGGCGGCCAGCTCTTCTCCGACCTCTTCGCCGGTTTTGTCCGTAATCAGAACGCCACCGCCCAAGACACGACCCTGGGGGTGCGCGTGGATGAGGACGCCGGTGAGGTGTGGGTGGAAGGCGTGAAAGTGACGGTGCTGACCGATCTGGAGTACCGGCTGATGCGCCAGCTCTATCAGCGGCTGGATCGGCTGACGACCAAGGAACAGATCGTGGAGACGGTCTGGGGCGGCCAGTATCTGGACCGCGTCGACGACGCCCGCATCGAGAAGCTGGTCAGCCGGCTGCGCGCCAAAGTGGAGCCGGAGCCGCTCCATCCGCGTTACCTCATCACCCAGCGCGGCCGCGGCTACAAGCTGGTCAGCCGGCCGGTGGATGCCCGCGGCGAAGACGAAGACGCTTGATCCCCGGCCGAGCGCCGGTGAGCCGCGGGGGGAGCCCGCCATGGTTCAGACTCGCATCCTGGTGGTGGAAGACGATCCGGCCGTCCTGGAAGGCCTGCGCGGATTGCTGGAGCTGGCCGAGTATGACGTGCTCGCGGCGACCAATGGCCAGGAGGCGCTGGCCGTGCTGGCCCAGGCGGTCCCCCACCTGATCATCTCCGACATCATGATGCCGCAGATGGACGGCTACGCCCTGTACGCGGCGGTGCGTGAGCGCCCCGAGCTGATGGATGTGCCGTTCATTTTCCTGACCGCGCGCGGTGACAAGCGCGACGTTTACCGCGGCAAGGAGTTGGGCGTGGACGATTATCTCGTCAAGCCCTTTGACGAGAGCGACCTGCTCCTGGCCATCCGCAACAAGCTTAGCCGCCGCGCCCAGCTGGAGTCAGCGCGCCAGCGCCAGATCAACGACCTCAAGCACGCCATCATCAGCACCCTCAATCACGAGTTCCGCACCCCGCTGACGCACATCGCCGCCTATCTTGAGATCCTGCAGGACACGGTGCCGGAGACCCAGTCTGAGGAGTTCCGCCAATTCCTGGCCGTGATCCAGTCTGGCACCGAACGCCTGCAGCGCATGGTGGAGGACTTCATTCTGCTGGCGGAGTTCAAGACGGGCGAAGCTCAGCAGGCGTTTGACAAGCGCTGCGGCCCTCTGGAGGAATTGCCCAGCCTGCTGATGACCCTGGCCGTCCGGCATCGCGAGCGGGCGGCCGCCAAAGGGATGGACCTGACGCTGGTCCTGCCGGCCGAGCCGCTGCCGCTCGTGCGCGCTGACCGCGAGTTTCTGAGCGATGCCGTGGAGCGCCTGGTGGAGAACGCCATCAAGTTCTCGCCGCCCGGCGCCGGCCCGGTGGCGCTGACGGCCGAGGCGGCACCGCGCCAGGTGCTGATCCATGTCAGCGATCACGGGCGCGGCATCCGGCCGGAGGACCTGACGAAGATTTTCGATCTGTTCTATCAGTCCGAGCGCGCGCGCCATGAGCAGCAAGGCATCGGCGCCGGGCTGACCATCGCCGCCGCAATCGTCGCCATGCACGGCGGCAGCCTGTCCGCCACCAGCACGCCCGGCCAGGGCAGCACTTTCACCATCGCCCTGCCGGCCCTGTCCTAGCGGCTGCGCTTACGCGGCCGCCACCGCCTGACCGTGCTGGAGCAGCGCGGCCACCAGCGCGTCGTCGCGGGCCTCGGCGTAGACACGCAGCACCGGCTCGGTGCCGGACGGCCGGATCAGCAGCCACGAATCATCGGCCATCACATACTTCACGCCGTCGAGCGCCTCCACCCGGGCCACGGCCAGCCCGCCGATGGCGGCCGGGGCGTCCTCGGTCAGGCGTTTGACCATTTCCTTCTTGGCCACCGGCCGCGCCAGCCGCAGATCCTTGCGCGCATACTGCGCCGGGCCGACCGTCCGGAGCAGGTCCTCGACCAGTTCCTCCAGTGTGGCGCCGGAGGCGGCCACGATCTCCAGCAGCAGCAGCCCGAACAGCACGCCATCGCCCTCCGGGATGTGGCCCTTGATGCTGATGCCGCCGGACTCCTCGCCGCCGATCAACACGTCTTGCGCCAGCATGTAGTCGGCGATGTGGTTGAAGCCCACCGGCGTCTCGTAGCACGGCAGGCCGTAGCGCTCGGCCAGCCGGTTCACCATGCGCGTGGTCGAGACCGTCTTCACGGCCGCACCCGTCCAGGCGCGTTTCTCCACCAGGTAGCGCATGGCCAGCGCCATGATCTTGTGCGGGTCCACGAACTGGCCGCGTCCGTCCATGGCCCCGGTCCGGTCGGCGTCGCCGTCGGTGACCACGGCGAAGGCGCCGTGGCCGGCCGCGATGGCGCCGGCGGTCGCGCCCAGGTACTTGGCGATGGGCTCCGGGTGCACGCCGCCGAAGCCCGGGTTCATCTCGCCGCGGATCTCGGAGACCTCGCTGCCGGTGCCCTGCAGCAGGCCCTTGATCGCGCCGCGCCCGGAGCCGTACATTGAGTCCACCACCAGGCGCTGCGGGCGGCTGGCGATCACGTCGAAGTCGATCAGCGTGCGCAGGTGGTCGGCGTAGGCCGGCATGGGGTTGAACCGCTTGATCAGGCCGGCGCTCACGGCGCGGTCGTAATCCATCAGGTTGGGGCCGCGCGCGCGGGCCTCGTTGTCGTGCAAAAAGAGTTCCACGCGCCGGCACTGGTCGTTCAGGGCCGAGCCGCCGAAAGCCGCCTTGAGCTTGAGGCCGTTGTAGCGCGGCGCGTTGTGGGAGGCCGTGATCATCACGCCGCCGGCGGCATGGTGATGCTTGACCGCGAAGGAGACCGCCGGCGTGGGCGCGTCGGCGTGCGTCAGCAGCACGGTGATCCCGTTGGCGGCCAGCACGCGCGCCACCTCCGTCGCAAACCGGTCCGAGAGGAAGCGGGTGTCGAACCCGACGACAAAGAGCTTGGGGTCGTAGTCCGCCTGGGCCGCGCCGTTGCCCCAGTCTGGGGCGGAGACGGCGTCGGCGATGCCCTGGGTGAGCAGGCGCAGGTTCTCGAAAGTGAAGGTCTCCGCGATGACGGCGCGCCAGCCGTCGGTGCCGAATTGGATGGTCATAGGCTCTGAGTGATGGGGTGGTTTGGTAGTGGGCCGCGCCAGCGCCGGCCCACCCGAAATTATACGCGAGGGCGGGCTCGGTCAGCGGCGCGGCTACTTCGGCAGAGCGGCCAGCGCCGCCACCACGGTGCGCGCGGCGGCCTCCGGCGTGGCGCGCCCGTTGAGGACGTCGGCGACGGCCTGGCGCAGGAGCGGCCCGACGAGATCGCGCACGCGCGGCGGCGGCTCCCACTGGGCGCGCGTCAGCGCCTCGGCCGCCAGCGGCACGAACGGCGCCTCGCCCCAGGCGGTCAGCGTGGCGGCCCGGGTCGGCAGCCAGCCGGCCGCCAGCGTCCAGGCGGCCTGCCGCGCGGGGCTGGCCAGCCAGTTCAACAGCTCGGCCGCGCCGGCCAGGTCCTCGCCCTTGTTGACGAGCGCCCAGCACCAGCCTTCGGCCAACGTGAACGGGGCGCCGGTCTGGTTGGGCGGGAGCGCGGCTGCCGCCAGGCTGACCCGGCCGGCTTCGGTGAGATACCAGTGGGCGGTGGTAAGGGTCAGGGTCACGCGGCGCTCGCGGAAGACCTGCCAGCTTTCCTCCGGCCCGGTGTAAGTCAGAGTCGAGAGCGGCAGCACGCCGCGCTCCTGCAGTCTCCGCCATTCGGCCAGGCTGGCCGCCAGGCGCGGCGCCTCCAGGGCCGGCTGCCCGGCCTCGTCCAGCACCTGGCCGCCCGCCGCCAGGTAGTCGGTGAGCACGCTCAGCCCCGTGGCTTCGGCGGCCGGCAGGCTCATCGTGCCGGTGACGATATCGGCCCAGTGCGTCGGCGCCGTCGCGTAGAGGTCGGTGTTGTAGACCAGGATGCGCGCGTCCGCGGCGAAGGCCAGGCCGGCCCATTGGTTCTGCGTCAGGCCCATCGCGCGCGCAAACGGATAGCTGTCTTCCAGCGCCTCGCGCGGCACCCAGCGGTCCAGGGCGACGACGGCTCCGGCGGCCGCGGCCGCGGCCAGGTCGTCCGCGCGCAGCGCGATCAGGTCTGGCAGGGCGGCCGGAGCCACGTTGTGGGCGGCGAGCAGCGCCGCCAGAAGCCCGCTGGGGCCGTCGGCGGCTTTGACGCGCGCTTGCACCGTCCAGCCCGGATGCCCGGCTTCAAACTGGGCCAGGTGTTCGGCCAGCACCGCTCCGCCCGGCTGAGCGGCCTCCGGCGCAAACTCGGGCGGCAGCCAGATCACCAGGTGTTGACTGCCTGGCGTGGCCGCCCTGGTCGGCGGCGCGGTCGGTGCGGAGAAGGTGGCGGTCACGGCGCGCGGCGGCGCGGTGGGCGAGGCGGGCGCCGCCAGGCAGCCGGACAAAACCACGGCTGCGAGCAAGCCGCCCAATCGTCTGAGCATGGGCGCCAGTATAGCGCCGGCCCCTGGATTTGACACCCCTCTCTGGCTCGGCTACCATGCCCAGGATGACTCTGCCCCTCCCCTTTGCAGCCTCGCCTGAACCGGAGACCTGGACAGTCAGCGACCTGAATCGCTATGTGCGGCAGAGCCTGGAGTTGGACTACCGCCTCCAGGCGCTGCGCGTGCGCGGCGAAGTCTCGGGCTTCAAGGCCTATCCTTCCGGCCACTGGTATTTCTCTCTGAAAGACAGCGGCGCCCAAGTGGACTGCGTGATGTGGCGGCCGCGCGCTGAGCGGCAGCGCTTCATCCCGCGCGATGGCGAGGCCGTGGAGGCGCTGGGCAGCGTGACGCTGTACGAGGCGCGCGGCAAATATCAACTGGATGTCACCAGCCTGCAGCCGCAGGGCGAGGGCCTGTTGTACCGCGAGTTCGTGCGCCTGAAAGCGCGGCTGGAGGCCGAAGGCTTGTTCGACCCGGCCCGCAAACGGGCGCTGCCCGCGCGCCCAGGCCGCATCGGCCTGGTCACGTCGCCGGCCGGCGCGGCGCTGCGCGACCTGCTCAACGTGCTGCGCCGGCGTTATCCGCTGGCCGAAGTGATCCTGGCGCCGACGCCCGTGCAGGGGCCGGAGGCCCCGGCCGGTCTGGTGGCCGCACTGCGCGCGCTGGCGGCGCTGCCCGAGGCCGCCCGGCCAGACGTCGTCATCGTCGCCCGCGGCGGCGGCGCTCTGGAAGACCTGTGGGCCTTCAACGACGAGGCCGTCGCGCGCGCCATCGTGGCCATGCCGCAGCCGGTCGTCAGCGGCGTCGGCCACGAGACCGATTTCACGATCGCCGATTTCGTGGCCGACCTGCGCGCCCCGACGCCGTCGGCGGCGGCCGAGCTGGTGACGCGGATCTCGCTGGCCGACCTGCGCGGCAGCCTGGACGACCTGACCGAGCGGGCCGGTGCGGCGTTGGCGGCGGCCGTGGAGACGCGGCGGGCCGCTTTGGAGCGCGCTCAGGCCCGGCTGCGCGCAGCCTCGCCATCCACGCAGCTGGCGCTCGGCCGCCAGCGCATCGGCGACCTGCGCGCCCGCGCCGGACGGGCCCTGCGCCATCGGTTGGCCCTGGCGCGCGAGCGGCAGGCCGGCCTGGCGCAGGCCTTGCAGGCTGTCAGCCCGTTGGCCGTGCTCGGACGCGGTTATGCCATTGTGCGCCGGCCGGACGGGCGCGTCATCCGACGCGCGGCGGAAGTCCAGACTGGCGAACCACTCACTGTGCGGGTCGGCGAGGGCGAGTTCGACGTCGCCGTGCGACCGGAGGAGAAACGATGAGCCCACGGACCAAGAAGGCCAGGAGCGATCTGGCGGAAGCGGCCGATATCGGCACGCTCAGCTTTGAGGCCGCCTTTGAGGCCTTGGCGGCCGTCGTCGCTCAGCTGGAGGACGGAGACCTGGCGTTGGAGGAGGCCCTGACGCTGTACGAGCGCGGCCAGGCCCTGGCGGCCCGCTGCGGTCAGCTGCTGGATGAGGCCGACCTGAAGATCAAGACCCTGGTGCCGGGTGGCGCGCTGGAGGATTTTGCTGAGGCGGGCTCTGAAGGCTGACCATGGAAGACGTCATCCTCCAGGTCGTCACCAACCGCGTCTTGTGGGCCGGTTTTTGGGCCTGGTTCATCGCCCAGATCGTCAAACCGCCGCTGCACTATCTCACCCAGCGCGAATGGCATTGGGGCCTGCTGTTGAGCGCCGGCGGCATGCCCTCGTCCCACTCGGCCCTGGTCGTCGGCACCACCATCGCCATCGGCCTGCAAGAGGGCTTCAACTCGGCCGTCTTCGCGGTGGCGTGGGTCATGTCGATGGTCGTCATCTATGATGCCACCGGCGTGCGCCGCCATGCCGGCGACCACGCCCGCATCCTCAACCTCATGATCGACGAGCTCTTCACCGGCCACCCGCTGGCCGAAAAAGAGCTCAAGGAGCGGCTCGGGCACACCCCGCGCGAAGTAGTCGGCGGGATCTTGCTGGGGATCGTGGCCGCGCTGCTGGTGGCGCGCTGACGGAAGCGGACGCCGCCCCTTAGCGGCGCAGCCGCCGCAGCGCCATCTCCGGCAGCAGGCGCGCCTCCGGGACGCGCAGCACGTAGGCGCTCAGCCAGAAGAGGCCGCCGCCCACGGCCACACCGCCCAGCCCCACGCCCCAAACCGACCAGCCGGCCGTCCAACCCAACCAGACCAAGAGGCTGGCGCCCATAAACGCCGTCGCCAGCGTCGTGCGCGCCAGGCCCGGCCAGACCCGGGTCAGGGCCAGGCCGCCCAGCCGGCGGCGCATGAGCACGGCCAGCCCGATCATCTCCAGGGTCGTGGCGATGGTGTTGGCCAGCGCCAGGCCGCCGTGCGCGGGCCAGCCGGCCCGGGTGAAGAGCGCGGCCAGCCCGAAGTTCAGACCCACGTTGAGCAGCATCGCGGCGGCGCCCACCCACACCGGCGTCCACGTATCCTTGAGCGCGTAGTAAGCGCGCGCCACAATCTCGACCACCGAGTGGCTGGCCAGGCCGAGGACGTAGAAGGTCAGCGCCCAGGTCACCAGCGCCGTCGACTCCGCGTCGAAGCGGCCGCGCTGGAAGAGCAGTCTCACCACCGGCTCGCCCAGCGCCAGGAGGCCCACGCTGGCGGGCAGCGCTAGGAACAGGATCAGGCGCAGCGTGTCCGCCAGGCTGGCGCGCATGGCGTTCAGTTCGCCGCGCGCCACCATGGCCGAGAAAGCCGGCAGGGCGGCGATGGCGATGCCCTGGGCGATGACGACCTGGGGCATGGTGAAGATGCGCCAGGCATAGTCCAGCGAACTGGCCCCGCCGGGCAGAAACGTGGCCAGCGCCGTGTTGACCAGGAAGTTCAACTGGACGGCCGCCACACCCAAGAGGCGCGGCCCCATCAGGCGGATCACATCCCGTACGACCGGATCATCCAGGCCGAGAGTAAGCTGCCAGCGGCGCTGCGGCAGGCCGCGCAGCCCGGGCAGTTGGACGGCCAGGTGCAGGGCCGCGCCCAGGACGGCGCCCCAGGCCAGGCCGTAGATGCCGAGCGTCGGCGTCCAGACCAGCAGGCCGAAGAGCATGCCCAGCCAGTAGAACGTGGGCGCCAGCGCCGGCAGCAGGAAGTGCTGGTGGGCGTTCAGGATCCCCATCAGCAGCCCGCTGACGCCGAAGATCGCGGGCGCGATCAGCAGGATCCGCAGCAGGTCGGCGGCCAGGGCGGCTTCCGAGGCCGGCAGCCCGCCGCCGATGACGGCGATGATCGGCGCCGCGAAGACGGCCGCGCCGGCCGAGATCAGGCTGAGCAGGACGGCCACCAGCGTGACGACGCCGCTGGCCAGACGCCAGGCGCCGGCCCGATCCTCCCGGGTAAGTAAAGTCGTAAAGGTCGGGACGAACGCCGACGCCAGCGCGCCGCCGGCGACCAGGTTGAACAGGATATCCGGGAAGCGCTGCGCGGCGGTGAAGGCGTCCAGGGCCCGGCTGGTGCCGAAGGCGTCGGCGATCAAGATCTGGCGCACCAGGCCGGTGAGGTTGCTTAATAGAAAGGCCGCCATCACGGTGGCGGCGGCCCGGGTGATTTGGCGTTGATTGGCGTCCACGCCGGGGATTATACTGCGCGGCCGGACTGCGCCCAGGGCAAGCGCTCAGCGTCGACTTGCGTTAGGGGGCCGGAGCCATGTTCCGGCACCCAGAATCGCGAGAGCCGGGGACGCCGACCCCGGCTCTCTCAAGGAGGAGAAGAAGAGTTATGCCCTTCTGTGCAGCAGAATAGCACGCCCTCCGGAAGCAGACTGGTTCTATCCCCTACGCGAAACCTACGCTTAACCTACGCTGGGTTCAGCCTCGGAAGATGCCGGGCGGCCATTGGTACCCAGGTCCTGGGCCTCCGTCACAGTGACCGCACGTAGCGGAACTCCTTGTAGCCGATCGGGTTGGCGTTGACGACGGGATCGACGGTGACGTGCAGGACGGCCGGTTTCCCGGAGGCGGCGGCCCGCTGCAGGGCGGCGGGCAACTGGTCGATCTGGTCCACCTTCTCGCCGAAGCAGCCGAGGTTCTGGGCCAGCAGATCGTAGCGCGTGTGCGGGGCCAGGTCGACGCCGACGTGCTGCTCGGCCGGATAGCCTTGCGCGGCGTAGGCGGTGTGCTCCATGGCCCAGCCGTCGTCCACCACCACCAGCACTATCACTGGCGCCTGCTCGCGCAGCGCCGTCTCCAGTTCCATCAGGTTGAACCCGAGGGCGCCGTCGCCCGTGATCAGGTAGACCGGCCGCTCCGGGCGCGCCAGCTTGGCGCCGATGGCGAACGGCAGCCCGGTCCCCAGGAACCCCATCTTCACCGAGTACAGGAAGCTGTTGGGTTTCAGGATCGGGTTGAAGGCCACGCCCCACAGCGCCGTGTTGCCGCCATCCAAGACGGTGACCGCTTCCGGCGGGAAGAATTGGCGCGCCGTCATCACCATCTGGCCCGGGTTCACGCCCCGGCTGCCCTCGGCCTGCAGATAGCCCAGCGCCTGCTCCATGGTCTTGGCCGAGAGAGCCCGGTAGCGCGCCAGGTCCGGCATCGGCCCGCGCGGCGCGCTCCGGGCGCGGACGGCGGCCAGCAGCGCCGTGAGCGCGGCCTTGGCGTCGGCCAGCAGGCCCAGGTCCACCGGCCGGTTCAGGCCGATGGAGAACGGATCGACGTCGATGTGGATGGTCTTCTGGCGGGCCGGATCGCCCCAGCCGGGCGGCCGGCCCCAGCCGTCGTACTCGCCCAGGCGCGAGCCTACGACCAAGACCACGTCGGCTTCGTTGCGCGCGAGCGCCGTGGTCTGCAGATCGAACAGGTGGAAGTAGTGCGGGTGATCCTCCGGGACCGCGCCGCGCGCCCCCAGGCTGCTGCTCATCCCGGCCGCCAGATGGTCGGCCAGGGCCACGAACTCGGCGGAGGCGTCCGCCCACAACACGCCTTTGCCGGCGTGCAGGAATGGGCGCTGGGCCTGCGTCAGCCACTCGGCCGCCTGCTCGAGGCGCGCCGGATCGCCGGCGCCCAAAGAGGTGAGACGGTAGCGGGCCGCCGGATAGATCGGCGCCCGGGCGGGGTCGATCTTTTGCGTCAGCAGTTCGTCTGGGATGGCCAGCAGGGCCGGGCCGGGGCGGCCGGTGAGCATGGCGCGGAAGGCGGCGCGCATCAGCTCGGGCAGGCGCTCACCCTGGCGGACCAGGGCGTTGAACTTGGTGATCGGGCGCGCCATCTCCGTAAGTTCGGTGGCCTGCCAGGCGCCGCCGCGGTCCGGGTGGTTGACGAGCTGGCGGCGGGTGGTGGTGATGGCCAGGATCGGATGGCCCTCGCCGTGGGCGCTGGCCAGGCCGGCCAGCAGGTTGGCCCCGCCCGGCCCGGGGCTGCCGATGACGACGCTCGGCCGGCCGGTCAGGCGCGTGTAGCCCTCGGCCAGGTGGACGGCGCCCTCCTCATGGCGGGCGTTGACATGCCGGATCCCGTAGCGCGGCGTGTGAACCACGAACGGGATGTGGGAGCCGTCGATGATGCCGAACATCATCGCGACGTCCTCGGCCTTCAGGCACTGGACCAGCAGTTCTCCGACGGTGATCTCACTCATGCCTTCCTCCATTGGGGCCTCGTCCACCGGGGACGGCGGACGAGCCTCGTTCTGATCATCCCCGAGGGCGCCGCGTTGGGGCCGCGGCGGCCCAATCGGCGGCGGCGCTCAGCGGGTGGGTGAGCCAGTGCCCGCGCGCCGGCTGTAATCACGCCAGTACACTTCCACGCGCCGCAGGCCCTCGGCGTACGAGACGCGCGGCGTGAACCCGAGCTCGGCGCGCGCGCGTTCGAAGCTGATGCGGTACTCGGACGACACCAGGCGCAGCGTGTCGCGCGTGAGCAGCGGCCGCGATTTAAGGCGCAGCAGTTTCCAGGTCGGTTCGCTGACGGCGGCCAGAACTTCGGCCAGCCAGCGCGGCAGCGTCCGGGGCGGCGGCGCCCCGACGATGCGGGCCAGGTCCGTGAAGTACTCGGCCAGGGTGGTGGTGGTGCCGTCGTAACCGTTGTAGATCCGGCCCAGCGCCTGCGGCAGGGCGGCCGCGCGCAGGAAGATATCCACCAGGTTGTCCACGTACACCAGGCCGGGGTTGTAGCGGCCGCCGTCGATCAGGGCCGGGCTGCCCTTCTGCAGGACTTGCGCCACCTCGTGCACCCACGGCTTGGAGCCCGGCCCAAAGACCTTGGACGGCCGGACCACGCTGAGCGCCAGGCCGTGCTCGCGCTGGAAGTCCCAGGCCAGCGTCTCCTGGCGCTGCTTGTAGAGGCCATACAGGCCGAGCGCCCGGCCAAAGCCCAGGTCCTCGTGCAGCAGTTTCCGCCCGATGTGGTCGCCGTAGACCGCGCACGATGAGAGCAGCGCCACGCGCGCGCCGCTGCGGGCGGCCTCGGCGAAGACGTGCCGGCTGCCCTGCAGGGTGACCCGCTCATGGTCGGCGGCCGGCGCCCAATCGCTGACCACGGCCGCGGTGTGCAGGACGGTCCGCGCGCCGGCCAGGGCCGCGCGCACATCGTCAGCGTTGGCGATGTCGCCGGCGATCACGCGCACCCGGTCCGGCCAGTGGCCGGGCACGCGCGCGCCCGGGACGTCGAACACGCTCACGGCGTGGCCGGTCGCCAGGAGCTGGTCCACGGCGTGCCGGCCGATGAAGCCGAGGCCGCCGGTGACGAGGACGGGTTGGGCCAACGCGGGCAGATCGGTCATGCCGGGCCTCCGCCGGATTCAGAGTTGTTGTGGCGCCGGCGCAGCGGCTCGTACAGGGCCAGCAGCAGCGCCGGCGACAGGTTGCTCAGCCGGGCCAGCCAGCCGCGCCAGCGCGGCAGCGTGATCTCAAGCGGCCGTTCGCGCAGCGCCCGCCAGAAAGCGCGCTCCAGGTCGACCACGGTCAGCGGCGCGGCGCCCGAGTACATCAGCGCCACCGCCTCGCCGCGGGCCATGTTGGCGCGCATCAGGGGCGTGTCCACCAGGTCCGGCGCGATCACGGTCACGGCCACGCCCTGGCGGCGCAGTTCAATGGCCGCCGCCAGCGAGGCGTGCCGCAGGCCGGCCTTGGCCGCCGAGTACAGGGCGTTGCCCGGCGTCGGCGCCACGCCGGCCAGCGAGGCCACGTTGATGATGTGGCCGCCGCCCTGACGCGCCATCACGGCGCCGGCCAGCCTCATCCCGAGCAGCGGTCCTTTAAGATTGAGATCGATCTGGGCGTCGATGGCCTCGGTCGGCTGGTCCAGCAGGAACGCCGGCCGGCCGCCGCCGGCGATGTTGAACAGGTAATCCAGGCGCCCGAACCGGGCTAGCGTGACGTCGATGACCGTCTGCCACTCGGCCGCCGCGCGGATGTCCAGCCGGCGCACAATCAGGCGCGCGGCCTCGCGGAAGGCCAGGCGCGGGCCGGCCTCGTCCAGGTCGGTCAGGACGAGTTGAAACTCGTCCGGGCGCTGGGCGAGCACCCCGGCCCAATGTCGGCCGATGCCGCTGGCGGCGCCCGTGATTAACGCGACAGACGGCATGCGGACCTCACCTCACCAGGGCGACCCCGGTCGCGAACAGCAGGCCGAGGACGAGTTGGCGGAAACGCTGGTTGTCCAGAAAACGATCGGCGGCCTGGCCGGCCAGGTTGCCCACCAGCAGGGCCGGCAGGCTGACCAGCGTGAACCAGCCGGTCTGGGAGTCGAAGTGGCCCAGCAGGGCGTGGCCGCCCACCACCAGAACGCTGTTGAGCAGAAAGAAAGCCTGCAGCGTCGCGCGGAACTCGTTCCGCGCCCAGCCCTGCAACTCGCCATAGACAATGACGGGCGGGCCGGGGATGTTGTAGGCGCTGGCCAGCGCGCCGGCCGTGAAGCCGGCCAGGTAGACCCAGCGTCCGTCCGGCGCAGGGCGGGCCTGCGGTTTAAGCAGCGCGTACAAGGCGTAGCCGATGAGCAAGACGCCGAGCAGGGCGCGCACACCGGCGGCCGGCACGGCGGCGGACAGCCAGAAGCCCAGCGGCACTCCCAGCAGCCCGGCGGCGCCCAGGCGCAGCCATTCCGGCCCGTTGACGTGGCGGCGCAGGCGCAGGGTGTTGGCGATGTACAGGAACAGCGCGGCCCCGGCCACCACCGGGCCGGCCAGTTCCAGCCCCAGCGCGAGCGTGATGAGCGGCATGGCCAGCAGGGCAAAGCCGAAGCCGCTCGTCGCCTGCAGGAAGGCGGCCGCGAACATGGCCGCTGTCAACACGAGCAGCTGCGTGGGCATGGGCGGTGTCGCGCGGGGCGCTGCGGCGTTGCCATGGGCGCGGCCCTAATCGGCCGGGACCGGCGCGGCCTGCGGCGGCTGGGCCGGCGCGCTGGCCGTGGGCACGCGCACAAAGTACAGGCAGGTGGCGCTGATCAGGCAGGCCACGAAGGGCGCGCCGCCGATCAGCAGGCGGATGGCGTTCACGGCGCCGTCCGGCTGCGTGGGCGCGTTGGGGACGTAGCCGCTGGGCGCCAGCAGGAAAGCGAAGAGCAGGGCCTGCAGGCTGAAGGCCAGCCGCATCAGCATGAACGTGATGCCGATGTAGGCGCCTTCGCGGTACTGGCCGGTGAGCCGCGCGTCGTAGTCCGTGATTTCAGACAGCTGCACGATAAACAGCAGCAGGTAGCCGGCGAAGCCCGGCGCCACCAAGGCCATGCCCAGCAGGGCCATATAGAAGTTGTCCGCCAGGAACATCAGGACCAGGCCGGGGAGCCAGGTCAGGTTGGCCAGCATCCAGGCCCGGCGGGCGCCGAGGCGCGGCGTCACCAGCCGCCAGACCTGCAGGCTGGGCACCGCCAGCAGGAAGGGCACGGCCAGCAGCAGCGACTCCTGCAGGCTGGCGCTCATCTTGACGCCGAAGACTATGGCCTGGTCCTGCAGGTTGAGCACGTACTTGGCCCAGAACGGCACCGTCGCCGAGAGGATCACGAAGTTGAACTCGCGCACCATGGCCGCGCCCAGGAACCAGCGGAACGGCCGGTTGCGGAAGGTGGCCCGCAGCGATTCGACGATCCCGAGCGGGGTCTCGCCCTGGCGGGCCGGGTCCTCCTTGAGCCCGAGCGTGGAGAGCATATAGCCGATCACGGCCAGGACGCCGACGATGGCGCCCATCCACGGATAACCGAGCTGTTTGGAGAGCGTGGGCGCCAGGATAAAGGCCACCACCAGACCGACCACGCTCAGAGACTCACGCCAGGCGGCCAGGTTGGCCCGGTCGGCGGTGCCGCTGGTGATCTCCGGAAAGAGGGCGTGGTAGGCCGTCAGCAGCAGCGTCGAGAGCGTGTCGAAGACGAACAGGATGGCGGCCAGGTAGATGACCGTCAGCACCTGGTCGCCGATGGGCGGCGTCCACAACAGCCAGAAGGCCAGGCCCAGCGGCAGGGCGCCGGCGAACAGGTAAGGCAGCCGCCGGCCCCAGCGCGAGCGGGTGCGGTCGGAGAGCTGGCCCATCAGCGGGTCGTTGACGGCGTTCCAGATGCCGAACAGGAACCAGACCAGGCTGACCAGGCTGGTGCCGATGCCCAGGACGTCAATGTAAAAGAACTGGACCCGGTTGGTGAAGGCCTGGTAGCTCATCGTGTGGGCGAAGCTGCCCAGGCTGTAGGTCAAGCGGCGCACCCATTTCATGAAGGCCTCCTCCTGCGGGTTGACGCGGACATGCTCGGGACGACCGGCTGGCCGCCGGCCGGGGACGCAAAAACCGCGGCTGACCGTCGCGGGTCAGCCGCCTCGCCACGCGAACAGGTCAAGGCACTGAATCTGCCAGTGCGGGGCATCCGCCTGTGATGTTGAGATGGGTTGTCTTTGGGACGGCGCTCGCGCAATGATACCCGGCCCGGGCGCTGCCGGCAAATCGGCCAGGGCGCGCGAGCAGAATGCTATAATCGCTTGAGGGCGGCGCGTTGGCCGAGCGCGCGCCGCGCGTAACTCCGCCCAAGGATGTGCGAACCAAATGAAGACCTATCATCTGGCCCTGCTGGGCTTCGGCAATGTCGGCCGGGCCCTGGCGCGGCTGCTCTTGGACAAAGCCGCCGAAGTCCGCGACCGCTACGGCGTCGACTACAAGGTCACGGGCCTGGCCGCCCGCCGGCTGGGCTGGCTGGCCGATCCGAACGGCGTGGACGTGGAGGCGGCCCTGGCCGGCCGCGCCGCCGGCCAGCCGTGGGATCAGGGCGACCTGCGAGCTTGGCTGAAGGCGGCGCAAGCCGACGTACTCTTTGAGAACACGTCCATGAACCCGCAGACAGGCCAGCCCGCCATCGACTACCTTAAGGCCGGCCTGGAGCACGGCGCCCATATCATCACGGCCAACAAAGGTCCCGTGGTCCATGCCTACCAGGAGCTGAGCACGCTGGCGCAGGCCCGGGGTAAGTGCTTCCGGCACGAGGCCGCCGTGATGGGCGGCACGCCGATCTTCTCGCTCTTCCGCGAGGCGCTGCCCGGCGTCCAGCTCCAGCGCTTCCGCGGCATCCTCAACTCCACCACCAACCTGATCCTGTCGGAGATGGAGCAGGGCCTGAGCTTCGAGGCGGCAGTGAAGAAAGCTCAAGACCTGGGCATCGCCGAGACCGACCCGAGCGCCGACGTGGATGGTTGGGATGCGGCCGTGAAAGTGTCGGCCCTGGCCACGGTCCTGATGGGCGTGCCCGTCAAGCCGCAAGACGTGGCCCCGACCGGCATCCGCGCGCTGACCGGCGAGCAGGTGCGCGCGGCGCGGGCGGAAGGCCGGCCGTATAAGCTCATCTGCCAGGCCGAGCGGGCCGCTGACGGCCGCGTGACGGCCAGCGTGCGCGCGGAGCAGGTGCTGGCCGGCGATCCGCTGGCCAATGTCAACGGCCCGGACTCGCTCGTCACGTTCGAGATGGACACGCTCTACAGCCTCACGCTCAGCGAGCAGCGCCCGGACGCCGTCACCACGGCCTATGGGCCGTTCGCGGACTTTCTCAATATCGCGCGCGCTTAGCGCCGGCGTTTCAGTATGGCTTCTTCCACCCGCTCTCCCTTGACCCCGTCCCCAGTGGCGCTGATCATCGGCGCTTCTTCCGGCATCGGCGAAGCGCTGGCGCACCGCCTGGCCGGCGACGGTTACCGGCTCGCCCTGGTGGCGCGCCGCACCGATCGCCTGGAACAGCTGGCCGCCGCGCTGGAGGCCGCCGCCGGCCCGCGCCTGGGGCCGGGCTGCGCGCGCGTGTACGCGCACGACGTCACCGACTACGCCGCTGTGCCGGCGCTGTTCCAGAAGATCCTGGCCGAGCTGGGCCGCCTGGACGTCGTCGTCTACAACGCCGGCCTCTTGCAGCCGGTCGGCCTGGACGAGTATGATTTCGCCAAGGACCGCGCCATGTTGGAGGTCAACACGCTCGGCGCGCTGGCCTGGCTCAACCAGGCCGCCCAATTGTTCGAGCGGCAGCGGGCCGGGCATCTCGTCGGCATCAGTTCGGTCGCCGGCGACCGCGGCCGCGTGGGCGCGCCCGGCTACAACACCAGCAAGGCCGCGCTGTCCACTTACCTGGAGGCGCTGCGCAACCGCCTCAGCCGCCACGGCGTGCACGTCCTCACCGTCAAGCCCGGCTTCGTCCGCACCGAGATGCTCAAAACCGCGGCCCGCACCTTCTGGGTGATCACGCCCGAGCAGGCGGCCAAAGACATCGCCGCCGCCGTGCGCGCCCGCCGCCAGGTGATCTACACGCCCGCGCGTTGGGGGCTGCTGATGTTCGTCATCCGCCACATCCCGTCCTTCGTCTTCCGCCGCCTGAAGTTCTAAGGCGGCTGGGCGCCTCGCCCGCGCCGCCGCCAGGGCCGGATGACAAACGTTTGGTAGCCGCCCGCTCGGCGGTGAGCGTGTGTCCGCGCCCTGCCATTCACAAACGCGAATAAGGGCCCGGTCCCCCTGCCAGGGCCGGCTGCCGGCTGGGCACCATGCGCTCAGGCCGACCCCTGTCCCGCTCCGTCAGCGGCCGGGGTAGACGTGTGCTTCGGCACTTGACGGCCGGTGCGGACCCTTGGCAAACTGGGCGCTATGACTGACTTACTGCCTCTCGACCGACTCGCCTCACTCGACAACTTCGGGCATTCCATCAAGACCGTCGCCTACCGCTACCGCCCCACGCAGGTGGCCGAGATCGCCGAGCTGTTCCGCCTGGCGGAACGCAACAGCCTGTCCGTGGCGCTGCGCGGGTCCGGGCGCAGCTACGGCGATGCCGCGCTCAACGCCGGCCAGATCGTTTTGGACATCCAGCGCATGAACCGCATCCTGGAATGGGATCCGGGGACGGGCGTCATCAAGGTGGAGCCCGGCGTCACCCTGCAGCAGATCTGGCAATACACGCTGGAAGACGGCTACTGGCCGCCGGTGGTCTCCGGCACGATGTTCCCGACGCTGGGCGGCGCGCTCGGCATGAACATCCACGGCAAGAACAACTGGCGGGCCGGCACGCTCGGCGAGCACGTCCTGGCGTTCACGGCGCTGCTGCCCACCGGCGAAGAGGTGACCTGCACGCCGGAGCAAAACAGCGACCTGTTCTACAGCCTCATCGGCAGCGCCGGCCTGCTGGGCGTCTTTACCTCGATCACGCTCAAGCTCAAGAAGATCCATTCCGGCAACGTGCGCGTCAGCGCCTGGGCCACGCCCAAGCTGGCCGGTATGCTGCAGGACCTGGATCAGTTCAAGGCCGACTACGATTACATCGTCGGCTGGGTCGACGGCACCAACCGCAACGGCCGCGGCCAGATCCACGCCGCCGACTACCTGCACGGGGACGAGGACACGCATCCGGGGAAAACCCTCTCGCTGGACTACCAGACCCTGCCGGACACCTTCTTCGGCCTGATGCCCAAATCGGCGATGTGGTTCTTCATGCAGTTCTTCATGAACAACCCCGGCACCTGGCTGGTGAACACGGCCAAGTACTGGATGTCGGCCACGCTCGAGCATCGCAAGCAATACATCCAGTCGTTGATCGCCTTCAACTTCCTGCTGGACTATGTGCCCAACTGGGAGCGCTCGTACGGGCGCGGCGGCCTGATCCAGTATCAGAGCTTCCTGCCGCTGGCGACCGGGCCGGACGCCTACCTGGAGATGCTGCGGCGCGCCCAGAAGCGCGGCCTGCCCACCTACCTGGGCGTCACCAAACGCCACCGCCCGGACAAGTTCCTGTTCACGCACGCCGTCGACGGCTATTCGCTGGCCATGGACTACAAGGTGACCAACGGGAACCGCGCGCGCCTGCAGGCTCTGGCGAATGAGCTGAACGAGATCGTCCTGGCCGCCGGCGGGCGCTTCTATTTCGCCAAGGACAGCACGCTGACCGTGGACGTCGTCGCCCGCTATCTCGGCGACGAGACTCTGCAGCGCTTCCGCGCCCTCAAGCAGCGCTGCGACCCGCACCGCCTGCTGCAGACCGACCTGTATCGCCGCCTGCTGCGTCCCTACGTCGACGGCGACGCGCCGGCGCCGTCCGCGTTGGTGGCCGCGTCCGCCGCCGCAGATTAGGGCCGGCGCTCAACGTCGCGAACAGGTCCGGCCCGGCCGGGCCTGTTCGTTTAATCCGGCCGCGCCGCTCCCGGCGATTAGCCGGGCACTAGGCAGGCGGCGGGAAGTCCATTAGACTGTAGACGCCCGCCTAGTGAGATAACCCCATGCCAGCCCGCCTCGACGCGCGCGTCGCTTATCTAATCGCGTTTCCGTACAGCCTGTCCGCTTCCCGGGCGGAGCTGGCCGCGCCCTCGCGCGAGGCCCAGGCCGCCCTCACCAAGTCGGCGCCGCACTTTCAGGCCCTGGACGTCGAGATCGTCGACCTGGGCACGACCACGACCACCCTGCAAGGCCAACCGATCCAGATCCGGCGCCAGCTCATCGACGGCCAGATCCAGTCGGCTGAGTGCACGTACCCGCTGGTCGATTGCCTCAACCCGGCCAGCAACACCGTGCGCCAGGCGCTCAACCTGTACCTCCGCGAAATGGTGCTGCACGAGGCCGGCTACGCCGGGCCGTTTGTCGAGGAGTACACGATTGTGTGCCTGACCGAGGCGCTGGCGCCGGACGAGTTTGTGGACGCGCACCGGCTGGAGCTGGCGCCGCTCCTGCGCGGCGAAGCGCGCGCCTTTACGCCGGCCGAAGCCGCGCAGATCCTGGCCTCGCGGGCGCGGTACGCCGACGCCGACCTGACCGTGGTGGATTGGGAAGGCGCGCTGGTGATCGACTCGGACGGCGACTTCCAATCCGAGATCGAGCTGCTCAAGCTTGGCAACTACCAGCTGGTGCGCTACCGCCTGCTGGACCGCGCCATCGAGATCAACCTAGAGACGGTGCGGCGTGAGTTGGCCGGCCGGCGGCGTTTCCAACTGGGCGGCGGCGCCCTGCGCGAGACGCTGGAGAAACGCCTGGAACTGCTGCTGGACTTTGAGAAGAGTGAGCAGCTGCTCTTGCTGATCGGCGACTGGTACACGGCCCAGCTCTACCGCGTCATCGTCGACGAGTTCTACATCGACGAGTGGAAGGCCGCCGTCCACAACAAGCTTGACCTGCTTGAGTCAGTCACCGATACCGTGCGCGAGAACTTCTCGGTCACCTGGCAGCAGTTCCTGGACCTGGTGCAGCTGATCGGCTGGCTGCTGCTGCTGCTGGGGTACTTTGTCTTGTTTTATTTCGACGTGGTCGGCCTGGGTAAGCCCTGACCTGGCCGACCCCGTTCAGTCAGACAGGAGGCGACGATGGATTACACGCAACTGGGCCGCACCGGCCTCAAAGTCAGCCGGCTGTGCCTGGGCACCATGAACTTCGGCCCGCACACCAGCGAAGCCGACAGCTTTGCGATCATGGACCGGGCCTTGGAACTCGGCCTCAACTTCTTTGACACCGCCAACGTCTACGGTTGGAAGCTGGGCGAAGGCATCACCGAGCAGATCGTCGGGCGGTGGTTCGCGCAGGGCGGCGGCCGGCGCGAGAAAGTGGTGCTGGCGACGAAGGTCTTCGGCCGGATGGGCGAGTGGCCGAACGAGGCGCGCCTGTCGGCGCTGCACATCCGGCGGGCCTGCGACGCCAGCCTGAAGCGGCTCAAGACCGACCACCTCGACCTGTACCAGATGCACCACGTCGACCGGGCCACACCCTGGGACGAAATCTGGCAGGCCATGGAGACGCTGGTGCAGCAGGGCAAGGTGGTGTACGTCGGCAGCAGCAATTTCGCCGGCTGGCACCTGGCCCGCGCCCAGGAGAGCGCCCGCGCCCGCCATTTCCTGGGGTTGGTGAGTGAGCAGAGCTTGTACAACCTCAGTGACCGCATGATCGAACTGGAGGTCATCCCGGCCTGTCGCGAATACGGCCTGGGCCTGATCCCGTGGAGCCCGCTGGCGGGCGGGCTGCTGGGCGGAGCGCTGGCCAAGGCCAAGGACGGCCGGCGCGCGCGCGAGGGCGTGCGCGAAGCTCTCCAGAAGCACGCCGCCCAGGTGAAGGGGTATGAGGCCCTGTGCCGCAAGCTGGGCGAGAAGCCCGCCGATGTGGCCCTGGCCTGGCTGCTGCACAACCCGGCCGTCACCGCCCCGATCATCGGCCCGCGCACACTGGCGCAACTAGACGGGAGCCTGCGCGCGCTCAAGCTCAAGCTTTCCCAAGCGACGCTCAAGCAGTTGGACACGCTCTGGCCCGGCCCGGGCGGCGAGGCGCCGGAAGCCTACGCCTGGTGAGGGTGGAGCGCTCACTCCGTCCGGCAACACAAAACCCCGGCCAGATCGGCCGGGGTTTTGTTTGCGGCGCCGCCGAACGGCGGGCCGCGGCAGTGATTCAATTGTCGGGCCGGCGCCCCGGGGAATCCTAACGGGCGCTAGTTCGTGGGCGCGCGCCGCCTGGAATCAACCAGGTCACCCGCGCCGCACGGCCGAGGCGGGGACGCGGTCAGTTGACCGACGCCTGCGAATCGACGCTCAGGTCGTTCAGCACGCGCTTCAGGTGCGCTTCGTTGCGCTTCAGGGCGGACTTGTACTCGTAGTTGTCGGTGTGGCTGACCTCGACACGCAAATCCGACAGGAAGCACTGTAGCGCGTCCTGCAGCACAACCGCTTCGTCGTGGGTGAGATCGATGTGGTACATGGCCTGTCCTTTTTTTGGCCCGGCCCCGGCAAAAAAATGAGCGCGGGTTTCGCAGCAAACTATCAAAAACGGCCACCTGCTTGCAGTACCAAATGTCACTGGATCACCTGTGATTCCGGTGTTTCACCTTCTTCTGTGATATGGCCCAAATGGGGGTGTGGTCCTGACGTCGGTGTCTGGGGGAGCGCCGAAGGTCGGATGATTCTTGGTACAATGCCGGTTGCTGAATCTCCTGACAAATGAGGAAACCTCATGGCTGATCAATATGATGTCGTCGTCGTGGGCGCCGGACCGGGAGGCTATATCTGCGCGATTCGCGCGGCGCAGCTCGGGCAGAAGGTGGCCATCGTCGACAAGGAATGGCTGGGCGGTGTCTGCCTGAACGTCGGCTGCATCCCGTCCAAGGCCTTGCTGAAGAACGCCGAAGTCGCCGAGCTTCTGCGGCATGGCGGCAAGGATTTCGGTTTTGCGTTTGACAACCTCAAGCTGGATTTCGCGGCCGCCGTCAAGCGCTCGCGCCAGGTGTCCACCCGGCTGACCAAGGGCGTCGACTTCCTGATGCGCAAGAACAAGATCGACGTGCACCTGGGTTCGGCCGCGCTGACCAGCCCCACCGCCGTGGTGGTGACGGCCAAGGACGGCGCCCAGAAGACGCTCGCGACCAAGCACGTGGTCATCGCGACTGGCGCCAGCGTGGCGCTGTTCGGCGGCGTGCAGCCGGACGGACGCAAAGTGCTGACATACCGGGATGCCATCCTGCAGGAGAAGCTGCCACAGTCCGTGATCATCATCGGCGGCGGCGCCATCGGCTGCGAATTCGCCACGATCTGGAACGCCTACGGCGCCAAGGTCACAATCGTGGAGATGCTGCCCAGCTTGCTGCCGCGCGAGGACGAAGAGGTCAGCGCCGAGCTGGGCAAACAGTTCAACAAGGCCGGCGTCAACGTCCGGACCGGGACGAAATTCGAGGGCCTGGACGCCTCCGGCGACCTGGTGAAGGTGACGGTCAGCGGCGCCAAAGGCAGCGAGGTCCTGGAGGCCGAGCAGGTGCTGTGGGCGCCCGGCTTCCGCCCGAATGCGGCCAACCTCGGCCTGGAGGCCCTCGGCGTGAAGCTGGAGCGCGGCGCCGTGGTGGTCGATGAGCGTCAGGCGACAAACGTGCCCGGTATCTGGGCGATCGGCGACGTGACCGCCAAGCTGATGCTGGCGCACGTGGCCTCCGCCCAAGCGATTGTGTGCGCCGAGAACATCGCCGGCCAGCACAGCGTGGCCCTGAATTACCCGGCCATGCCGCGCGCCACCTACTGCCACCCGCAGGTGGCGTCGTTCGGCCTGACGGAGAAGGAGGCGCGCGAGCAGGGCCACACCCTCAAGGTCGCCAAGTACCCGTTCCAGGCCAACGGCAAGGCGCTGGGCATCGGCCAGTACCAAGGCTTCCTCAAGATCGTCGCCGACGCCAAGTACGGCGAGATCCTGGGCGCGCACCTGATCGGCCCGGAAGTGACCGAGTTGCTGCCGGAGTTCACGCTGGCGCACAACATGGAGCTGACGGTGGAGGAGCTGGCGCATAACGTGCACGCCCACCCGTCGCTGTCGGAAGTGATCATGGAGGCCGCGCACGGCCTGGTGGGCGGCTACCTCACTATCTAGGTGGTTCATCCGCCAAATGGGAGGAGGTCGTCCCGGCGAAGGCCGGGACCCAGAAGCGGCGCTGCCTGGGCATGACGAAAAGCGGTAGGACTTGCCGGATGAACCACTTTGCCCCGGAGCGGGGACCTAATGGCTGCTGAAGACCTGGCGACTGCGGTCGCCCTGCTGGCCAAGGGCGGCGCCAGCGTGCCGGTGGAGCATCTGACCGGCCCGCGCTGAGCCCGGCGTTTTCTGGACACTGACCATGCCTCTCGCTTCGGTCCGCCGGCCTTGGCCGGCGGCGGCGCTGTCCGCGCCCAATCCGTGCCGGCCGAACACGTTCACGCGCTGCAACAGGCCTGGCTTCCATTGGGCCGGCCGGCTGGGCGGCCTGCTCGCCGTCACCGCGCGCTCGGCGGGCGCGCGCAGCGAGGCTGTTCGCCGCCCCGCCTTGCCGACCCGGCCTCCGGACGGCTGCCAGCCGGCGCAGGCCGGCTTATTCCTGGACGATGGCGCGCGCCTGACCGCCCACGACGCGGCGAGCGCCAATCTGCCTGAGCCGGCCGGCCCGGTCTGGTGGTGAACACGCCGGCCTGGCCCTCCACCCGTTGGACCTGGCTCGTGGCCGCGGCTTTGCTGGCGGCCGCGGCCGGGTTGCGCTTCTGGGCGCTGACCGCGCTCCCGAACACGGCCTGGGTGGACGAAGCCTGGTTCGAGGTCCGCGCGCGCGAGGTGCTCCAGGGCATCAACGTCCTGCCGACGGCGGACCCGGTTTTCGCCAGCGGCAACTCCCCCTTCCAGATGTACGTCACCGCCGCCGTGCAGGCGGCCGGCGCCCCCGCCGCCTATTCTTCGCGCTGGGTCTCGGCCGCGGCCGGGACGCTGGCGGTGGCGGCGGGCGGCGGGTTGCTGTGGGTGTTGTTCGCGGATTGGCCGGCCGAGCAGCGCCGGCTGGCGGCCCTGGCCAGCCTCGCCTTCCTGACGCCGCTCTTCACAGCCGTCCTCTATAGCCGCGATGGCACCCAGAATTCGGGCTGCCTGCTGTGGACCACGTTCGTGCTGTTGGGGTTGGAACGGATGCTCGGGGACGCGGCGCTGGCCGCCGCCCGGCCCCGTTTGGGCTGGGCCCTCTTCACCGGGCTGGCTCTGGCAGTCGCCCTGACCACGTACGAAGCCGCGCTGGCGCTGCCGCTCGTGGTCGGCGCCTATGCCGGAGTGCGCGCCCTGGCCGGCGGCCCGGCATCGCGGGTCCGCGTCTTAACATTGACTGCCGTCAGCGGCCTGGCCGCGCTGCTGGCCTTCGCGCCTTTGCTCGTCCACTACTGGCAGCATCCCGAAGTCGTTCTGACCCGGCTGACTGTCACCCAGGACCTGAGCAGGGCCACCGGCTGGGAGCGGCTGCTGCGCCCGCTGCTCGGGCTGGCGCAGGTCTGGTGGGGCGTGGTGGGCCAGGGCGATCAACTCATCGGCCAGAACCTGGTCGGCCGGCCGTTGCTGGACCCCTTCCTGGCGGCCCTGCTGGCCATGGGCGCGGCCGCTTCTGCGCGGGCGGTCCGCCGTTCGGCGGCGGCGCAACTGCTGTGGGTGGCCGCCCTGGGCTTGTCGCTGCCGGCGGCGGTCACGGCCCACCCGCCCGCCTTCGGCCGGATGCTGCCGCTGCTGCCGGCCCTGGCCGGCTGGGTGGTTTGGGGGACGCTCACGCTGTGGCGCTGGGCGGCGCGGATCCCGTGGCGCGGCCGGTTGGCGGCCGGACTCCTGGCCGTGGGCTATCTCGCGGCCGGCGCCTGGTCCGTCCACAATTACTTCTTCGTCTGGGCGCATGATCCGCGCCTGTTTGACGCGCGCCAGGTGGGGGCGCGGCAAGTGGGTGAATGGGCGCTCGCTCAGGCGGCCGTCGGCGATGTGCTGGTCTCGCCGCAATCCCAGCCGCTGGTGTATTACACCCTGCGCGTCCTGCTCGAGGGGACACCGGCGCAGACCTGGGACGCCGCCCCGGAGTGTTTCCCGTACGCGCACGCCCGGCCCACGCCCACGGCTTACGGGCTGATCACGGCGCTGGGTTACGACGCCCTGCCGCTGCTGAAGGCGGCGTATCCGTCCGGCGTCGAGACCGGGCAGGTGATGCATCCGGGCGGCTTCGCCTATGCCGTCTTTTTTGAAGTCCCGGCCGGCGCCCCCGCCCCGGTGCCGGCCCGGCCGCTGGCTATCGGCTTCCAGAATGGCCTGCGCCTGGAGGGCCTGGACGCGCCCGCTCAGGCGCGGCCCGGCGAGACCGTGGCCGTGCGCCTGCATTGGGCGGCGGCTGGGCCATTGCCGCCCGTCACCGGTTTCGTCCACCTGGGCCGCGGCCGTGACAGCCAGCCCATGATCGGGCAGAGCGACGCGCCCGTGTGCGCGGCCTTTTCGCCGGAGCGCTGGCGCTCTGGCTATCGCTATCTCGAGACGCGTTCGGTGACGCTGGCGGCCGATGCACCGCCCGGCGCCTATGATCTCCGCGTCGGCGTCTACGATCCGGTCAGCGGCGCGCGTGTGGCCGTCACGGCCGGCGCCGCCCGCGTGGAAGATGAGCGTGTCATCGTCCAAGCTTTTGAGGTGAGTGCGCCATGACGACCTTCCGTTTCTCGACGCCGCTGGCGGTGCGCTACGCCGACCTGGACGCCCAGGGGCACGTCAACAACGCGACCTACTTCACCTACATGGAGCAAGGCCGTTTCGAGTACATGGTGGCGGTCGGGCTGTGGCAGCCCGGCCAGGATTTCCTCTCGGTGGGCACGATCGTGGCCGAGGCCACCTGCACCTACAAGCGCCCGATCCTGCTTGGTCAGACCGTGGACGTGGCCGTGCGCACGACGCGCCTCGGCACCAAGAGCGCGCTCATGGCGTATCGCCTGACCGTGCAGGGCGAGGAAGCGGCCACCGGCCGGTCCGTACAGGTCTCGTACGATTACCAGGCCAACCGCTCTGTCCCCATCCCGGACGAATGGCGGCGCAAGATCGCGCTCTTCGAAGGCGACAGCCTCGAACAGTAGCCGTCCCCGACGCTCAAAACTACACAAACCTACAGCGGCCGCTGTAGGTAATGCTGATAGGATTTATCCGGTCAACTGGCTGGATGAAATCTATGCTGCGTCGTTACCTGCAAATCGGCTTATTGCACGTGGCTCTGGCGCTGACGGCGCTCCCCGTGGACAGCACGCTCAACCGAGTCATGATCAAGGAGCTGGGCGTGCCGGCGACGCTGGCGGCGCTGCTCGTCTCGCTGCCCTATCTCTTCGCGCCGATCCAGATCGCGCTGGGTTCGTTCGCGGACCGACACCCGGTGGCCGGGCGGCGGCGCACGCCCTACATTCTGGTCGGCCTGTTGTTGAGCGTCCTCGGTGTGGCGGCCGCGCCGGCCGCGATCCTGACCTTGCCGGCCGACCGCGGCCTGGGCATCGCGTTGAGCCTGGCCGCGTTTGGCGCGTGGGGTCTCGGCTTCAACTTCGCCACCGCTTCCTACTTCGCGCTGGCCTCGGAGTTGTTCGGCGAACAGCGCCGCAGCCGGGCCGTGGCCGTGATGTACTTCATGATGATCGTGACCATGATCGGCATGGGCCTCGCCGTGAGCCGCCTGATGGAGCCGTATTCGCCGGAGGCTCTCACCCGCGCAGTGTGGCTGGCGGCCGGCGCGGCCCTGGTGGCCGGCACGCTGGGCCTCGTCGGTCTGGAGCCGGCCGTCCGGGCGGCGCCGGGCCTGCGCGGCAGCCGGTTCGCCGGCGTCTTCCGCCAGGCCCTGCGCGATATTCAGACGGCGCTGAGCGCGCATCCGCAGGCCCGGACCTTCTTCGTCTATCTGCTCATCCTGCTGGCCGCCGTCCTGGGCCAGGACGTGATCCTGGAGCCGTACGCGGCGCAGGCCTTTAATATGCCGGTCGGCCAGACCACGCGGCTGACTTCCTTGTACGGCGTCTGTTTCCTGGTGGCGCTGGTCCTGGCGGCCGCGGCCGAGCGTTTCCTGAGCAAGCGGCGCGTGGCGCAAGTGGGCGCCTTCGGGGGGATAGCCGCCTTCGCGCTGATCGCGGTCAGCGGCCCACTGGGGCAGGTCGGTCTGTTTTACCTGGGCGTCGTGCTGCTGGGCCTGGCCATCGGCCTGGCCACCGTCTCCAACCACTCTTTGATGCTCGATATGACCACGCCCGAGAACGTCGGCCTGTTCATCGGCGCGTGGGGCATGGCCACCTCGCTGGCGCGGCTGGCAGGCTCGCTGCTGGGCGGCTCGCTGCGCGATGTGGTGGCGGCCGCCACCGGCGATCTGCTGACCGGGTACGTGCTGGTGTTCGGGACAGACGCGCTGCTGCTGCTGGCTTCGCTGCTGCTGCTGCGTCGGGTGGAGGTCGGGCAGTTCCGGCGCCGGGCCGATCAGCCGGGCGTGGTGGAGCAGCTGGCGCTGGCGCGCGAGGCGTAGGCGCGGCGCCGGCCGGGGGTGAGACCGTGAGCGGGCGCGCCGGTTTCAAACCGAGCGCCGCCCGCTTTCACGTCGGTCCACGGCAACTTTGCTACAATGCCCCTGATGATCCCCCAAGACTATCACATGCACACGGAATACTCCGTGGACAGCAAAACGCCGATGGAAGTGATGTGCCTGAGCGCCGTCGAGAAGGGCATCCCGGAAATCGGCTTCACCGAGCATCACGATCTGCACGCCGACGAGTGGCCGCGCGATTGGTTCAAGCCCAAGCCCTGGTTCCTGGAGCTGCGCCGCTGCCGCGAGATCTTCGACGGCGAGCTGACCATCCGCGCCGGCGTCGAGATCGGTGAGCCGCACCTGTTCCCGGACGAGACGCGCGCGCTGCTAGCCGCCCACCCCTTTGACTACGCGTTGGGCTCGCTGCACTGGGTCGGCCGCGCCAACATCTTCGACAAGGCCTACTTCCAGCGCCCCGCCGATGAAGCTTATCGCGAGTTCTTCATTGAGCTGGAGCGCATGACGCGCCTGGGCGGCTTCGATATCCTCAGCCACTTCGACGTGCCGGTGCGCACCGGTTTCAGCGTCTACGGCAGCTACGACCCGACGCGCTACGAGGACGTCATCCGGCCGGTGCTGCGCAACTGCATCGAGCACGGGATCGCGCTGGACATCAACACCTCGGCGATGCGCGGCCGCGCCAAGGTCCTCAACCCGGGCGTCGAAATCCTGCGCTGGTACGTGGAGCTGGGCGGCCAACGGGTGACGCTCGGCTCGGACGCCCATCACCCGGACCACATCGGCCTACACCTGGACCAGGCCCTGGCCGCCGTCCGGGCCGCCGGCCTGACCCATCTGACCTTCTTCGAAAAGCGGAAGCCGCGCCTGGTTCCTATACCGGCCTGACGGCTGTTTGGCATGTCCTCGCGCCAGCCAGTGCTCTTCGCCCTGTCCGTGCCCCTGGCCGTGGTGCTGGCGCTCGGGCTGGGGTGGGCCGCCGCCCAGCCCGTCCCGCCCGCCGCGCCGGACCTACCCGCGCCAGAGTTTGACGGCGGCCGCGCCCAGGCCGACGCCGAAGCCTGGGGCGCGGCCTATCCGGTCCGCGTCGTGGGGTCGTCCGAGAACGCGGCCTTCCGCGCCGGACTGCTCGCCACCCTGACCGGGCTTGGCCTGGAGGTGGAGACCCAGCCCTTCACGGTCACGGTGGCCTCCCAGGCCCGCGCCGGCGTGAACGTGATCGCGCGCGCGCCGGGGACGGGCTCCGGCCCGGTGCTGCTGCTGCTCGCCCACTATGACACCCTCCCGGATAGCGGCCTCGACAATCGCGCTGGCGTAGCCGCCCTGGTCGAACTGGCGCGCGTCTTCACGTCGGCAGACGCGGGCGTGCCGCTGGTCTTCGCCTTCACCGACTCGCGGGCCTACGGCCAGGCCTGGGGCGCCAAGGCCTTGAGCGAGACCTGGCCGGCCGAACAACCGATCCGGGCGGCGTTGTCCGTAGAAACCCGGCAGGACCAGGCGGGGGGCCTGTTGCAAGTGGACGGCGCGGGCTTTTGGTTTGGGTATGCGCCGGTCTGGCTGCGCCAGTTGACGCGGGAAGCCGCCGCCGCCGCCGGCGTCACCGCGGTCGAGCCGCTGGGCCTGGATGAGGCCCTGGTCCGCGCGCTGCCGTTCACGATGCGGGACGCCAGCCTGCTGATGGGCCGCGGTGTTCCCGCCGTGACCTTGAGCGTCGGGCCGGAGGCTCTCTCAGCCCAGGCGCTGTCGGCGTTGGGCCAGACGGCCGAGCTGTGGGTGCGGGGCCTGGCCGCCCGGCGCGAGGCGGAGCCGGCCTCGGCCTGGGCGGGATGGCGGTTAGACGACGCGCGCGTCCTGCCGGCCTGGGCCGCGCGGGTTGCTTCACTGCTTCTGTTGACGCCGCTCTTTCTAGCCACCGGCCTGGAACTGTGGGCGCGGCGTCCGCGCTGGTCGGCCGTGTGGCCAGAACTGCTGGCGCTGGCCGGCGCCCTCGCGCCGCTGCTCAACGCCTATGCCGTGGCCTTCGTCCTCGTCCGCGTCAACGTGTTGCCGCGCTATGAATGGTTTCCGGCCGCTCCCGGCGATCGATTCCTGTTACAGCCAACAGACTGGGCGATGCTGGTTCTGCTGGCCTTTGTCGGTCTGTCGGCCTGGGACATCTTCTATCGCGAGCGTGGCTGGGGGCGCTGGGCGGATCAGCGGCCCAACGTCGAGCGGAACGTGGCACTGCTGGGCGCGTTCTCGGGGCTGGCGTTGTTGGTCTGGGGCCTTAACGATTTCGCGGCGGTCTTGTTTCTGCTCCCGGCGGCCTGGCTGTGGCCGTGGATTGCGCCGCGCCCGGTGCCGGCGGGTCGTATCCTGAACGGCCTGTTGGCGGTGGGCGGCCTGCTGGGGCTGCTGGCCGTCTTCATCGGGGTGGCGCTGACACCGGGCCTGGGGCTGTGGTGGTGGTTCCTGACCGCCGGCGCCATGTACGGGCTTATCCCCGCGCCGGTGGTGCTGGTTTGGGCCGTCTTCATCGCTCTGTGGGTGCGCTTCCTTAGACTGGGGACGCGGTCGTTGGACGCCGTCTCGGCCCATCCAGTTGGCCTTTCCCCTTATGATGGTCATAAGTAATTAGATTAGGATAGGGTGAGAGCGGGTGATAAAATAGGGTGATATAAGCCGAATTTAGGAGCGAATATGGCCGCCATCACTTCGCGCTTCTCGAGTTTTGTGGAAGGCGTGCTCTACCGAGGCCGGGAAGGTCACTGGGCCTTCATCTTCCACCGTGTCTCGGGCCTGGCGATCCTGTTGTTTGTCGCCATCCACGTCGTGGACACCTCCTGGGTCGCCTACTGGCCCACCAGTTATGAGCACGCCATTGGCCTGTACGGCTCGCTGCCCTTCCTCATCAGTGAGTATTTCCTCTTCGCGGCCATCGTCTATCACGGCATCAATGGCCTGAACATCATCATCAAGGACACTTTCCCGAGCTGGTGGAACAAGCACCTGCAGGCGAACTCGTTCTGGAAGATCATCGCCCTGTCGGCGCTGTGCTGGCTGCCGGCCGCGTACTTCGTCACGCTCAACATCTACAACTTCCACTTGTGCCCGGCCCTGGGCGGCAGCTGCGGCGGCGCGGAGCCGCCGGTCCCGTTTGCGGGCCTGAGCATCACCTACCTGATCGTCCCGGTCGTCAGCCTCATCCTGGCGGCGGTGCTGGCTTACGGCGGAACCTTCAACCAGAACGTGGTGGCCAAGGCGCCGCGCTATGTGAGCGTGCCGGGCCGCAACCTGGAGACCTGGTCGTGGCTGTTCATGCGCTGGAGTGGCGGGCTGCTGCTGCTGCTGATCTGGATCCATGTCCTCGCCAACGCCCTGCTCACCGGCGCGCACCACATCGACCTGGCCTACGTGGCTGACCGCTGGGCGCAGCCGCTCAACTGGGGGGCGACGTTCACGATCCTGATGTTGGCGGTGCTGCACGGCCTGAACGGCCTGCGCGCCGTCCTGGGGGATTACCTGCACGGGCAGGCGGCCAACCGCGCCGTCGCCGTGGTAATCCTGATCGCCTGGCTGGTGTTGACCGGGCTGGGCGCCTACGCGATGTTCGCCGGTGTGCAGACGGCCTGAGCCCAAGGAGAGAGACCGAGGATGACCCAGCAGCACCAGTTTGATGCGTTGATCGTCGGCGCTGGCGGCGCCGGCCTGATGGCGGCCCTGCACGCGTCCAAGGCGGCCAATGTCGCCGTCATCTCCAAGCTGTATCCCACCCGCTCCCATACCGGCACGGCCCAGGGCGGCATCGCCGCGGCGCTGGCCAACATGGAAGAGGACCACTGGGAATGGCACATGTTCGATACGATCAAAGGCGGCGATTACCTGGTGGACCAGGACGCGGCCGAGATCCTGGCCCGTGATGCCATCGACGCCGTCATCGAGCTCGAGCACATGGGCCTGCCCTTTGACCGGACGCCGGACGGCCGCATCGAGCAGCGCCGCTTCGGCGGCCACACGGCCGAATACGGCAAACGGCCGGTGATGCGCGCCTGCAAGTCCGCCGACCGCACCGGCCACATGATCCTGCAGACGCTCTACCAGAACTGCATCAAGCAGAAGGTGAAGTTCTTCGACGAGTTCTTCGTCGTGGACCTGATCGTGACCGACGGCGCCTGCCAGGGCGTGGTGGCCGTGGAGATCAACACCGGCGAGGTGCACCTCTTCCACGCCAAGGCCACGCTGCTGGCCTCGGGCGGCTTCGGGCGCATGTTCAAGGTGACATCCAACGCCCACTCGCTCACCGGTGACCCGGTGGCGGCGGTGTGGCGGCGCGGCCTGCCGCTGGAGGACATGGAGTTCTTCCAGTTCCATCCCACCGGCATGTACAAGCTCGGCATCCTGCTGTCCGAGGCGGCCCGCGGCGAGGGCGGCGTCTTCATCAACGACAAAGGCGAGCGCTTCATGGAGCGCTACGCGCCCACCATGAAGGACCTGGCCTCGCGCGACGTCTGCTCGCGCTGCATCTACCTGGAGGTCAAGGAAGGCCGCGGCATCGGCGGCAAGGACTACGTCTACATCGATATCCGGCCGGAGACGATCAATCGCTACCAGAGCGGCCCGGGCGGCAAGACGGTGACCGCCGAGGAGCTGGAGAAGAAGCTGCCGGACATCATCGAGATGATGCGTGTCTACCAGGGCGTTGACCCGATCACGGCGCCGGTGCCGATCCAGCCCACCGCCCACTACGCCATGGGCGGGGTGCCCACCGACGCGGACGGCCGCGCGCTGGCCGACGAGCGCGGCACGCTGGTGCCCGGCCTGTTCGCAGCCGGCGAGTGCGCGTGCGTGTCCGTCCACGGCGCCAACCGCCTGGGCACCAACTCGCTGGTGGACCTGGTGGTCTTCGGGCGGCGCGGCGGCCGGGCCATGGCCGAGTACGTCCAGACGGCCGAGCTCAAGCCCCTGCCCGCCGACCCGGCCGGCGCGGTGGTGCAGGAGCTGGAGCGCATCCGCCGCCAGACCGGCACCGAGAAGGCGGCCAAGATCCGCGCCGAACTGCAAGAAGTGATGATGGACAACGTCGGCGTCTTCCGCACCGGGCCGATGATCGCCACCGCGCTGGCGAAGGTGCGCGAGCTGAAGGAACGCTTCGGCCGCGTTCAGATCGACGACAAGGGGCAGCGCTTCAACACCGACCTGCTGGAGACCTTCGAACTGGGCTGCCTGCTGGACCTGGCCGAGGCCACCGCCCTCTCGGCCCTCAACCGCACCGAGAGCCGCGGCGCCCACTCGCGCGACGATTTCCCGAAGCGCGACGACGTCGACTGGCTGAAGCACACCTTCGTCCGCTACACCGGCCCGGCCAGCGCGGCGCCGACCAACGGCCAGACCGCCATCACCTACAAGCCCGTGACCATCACCAAGTTCCAGCCGCAGGAGCGCAAGTACTAGACTCCAATCGCTAATCTCTAGTCTCTAATCTCCAATCTCTAATCTCTAATCTACAAACCCTGTCTCAAAGAGAGACGCGAGGCTGGAGACCAAAGGTTGCCGGAAACCACCATGAAATTCAAAGTCAAGATCAAGCGCTACAACCCAGAGACGGAACAGAAGCCGCACTTTGAGACTTATGAGGTGGAGGCGGATCCGGGCGATCGCGTGCTGGACGTCCTGCACTATGTGAAATGGCAGCAGGACGGGACGCTGACGCTGCGGCGTTCCTGCGCGCACGGCATTTGCGGCTCCGATGCCATGCGCATCAACGGCCAGAACGCCTTGGCGTGCAAAGTCCTGGTTAAGGACGTGGTCAAAGAGGGCGGCCTGCTCACGGTGGAACCGCTGCTGGGCCTGCCCCTGGTCAAAGACCTGATCGTGGACATGGAGCCCTTCTTCGAGCACTACCGCTCGGTGATGCCGTTCCTGGTGAACAACGACGCCCTGCCGGCTGATGGCCGTGAGCGGCTGCAGTCGCCCGAGGCCCGCGACCGCTTCGATAAGGGCACCTGGTGCATCCTGTGCGCGGCTTGCACCACTTCCTGTCCGTCCTTCTGGGGCAACGACCAGTACATCGGCCCAGCCGCGATCGTCCAGGCCCACCGCTTTGTCTTCGACGATCGGGATCAGGGGGCCGCAGACCGCCTGGAAGTGCTCGGCCAGCAGTTCGGCGTCTGGCGTTGCCGGACCGCTTTCAACTGCACCAACGCCTGCCCGCGCGAGATCCCGGTGACCCAACTCATCGGTGAGGTCAAGCAAGCGCTGGCGACCGGTAAGCTGGAGTGACTTGAGGCGACCCGAGCAGAAAGCCGAGAGCCCCGCACAGGGGCTCTCTTTTTGTCAACGCCAGACCCGGCTTGTGCCGGCAGGCGCAAGCCGCGCCGCCCTGAGTGCCGGGAAATCCGCTTATAATAATGACACTCTCGCCCCAGTAGTTCAACGGATAGAACAGGGCACTCCTAAGGCTCTAATGTGGGTTCAATTCCTGCCTGGGGCACTGCATAACGCGTAACGCCCGCATTATTGGCCGGCGCTAATTCAGAAATCCGCATCATTATTCACGTTTTGGCCTTGACAATTACCCGCTCTGAACTAAACTAAGTGCAGATAAGCGTCCGGGTGCCCCCCTCACCCGGGCGCTTATCTGTTAAAGCCCGTCAACGCCGCAGCCCCTCCAACGCTTCCAACAACTGATCCACCTCAGCCGCCGTGTTGTAATGGGCCAGGCCGACGCGCACCATGCCGCCGCGCGCCTGGACGCCCAGCCGCTCCGCTATGGCGAGCGCATAGTAGTTGCCGTCCCAGACGTAGATCTGATGCTCGGCCAGGTGCTCGGCCACTTTGCGCGGGTGCCAGCCGTCGACGGTGAAGGACACGGTTGGGACGCGCCAGGCGGAGCGGGCCGGATCTACGATGCCGTGCACCTGCAGACCCCGGATCGTTTGCAGGCCGGCGATGAGCCGGGCCCCCAACGCCCGTTCGTAGTCCCCGAGTGCAGTCAGGCCGTGCACCAGAGCCGCGCGTCGTTCCGGGGAGGCTGTCGTGACCGGCCGGGTCAGGCTAGGGAAACCCGCCGGCGTCCGGCCGCCGTCCGACTGGCCCAGCCATTCCAGGTACTCCACCGCTCCGAGCACGCCCGCCAGGCCCTCATGGTTTTGTGTCCCCGTCTCCCACTTGCCGGGCGGGGTGTCAGTGGCCGGGCGCACCTTGTAGGCGCGCAGCTCGTCCAGCAGCGCGAATTTCCCGTAGAGCGCGCCCACGTGCGGGCCGAAAAACTTATAGGCTGAGCAGACCAGGAAGTCGCAATCCAACGCGCGCACGTCCACCACGCCATGCGGCGCGTACTGCACCGCGTCGATGTAGACCCAGGCGCCCACGGCGTGCGCCCTCTGGGTGATGGCGGTCACATCGTTGATCGTGCCGACCGCGTTGGAGGCATAGCCCACCGCCACGATCTTGGTGCGCGGCGTGATCAGGGCCTCCAGATCGCGCCCGTTCAACGTGCAGTCGGCGGTGTCGATATCCACCCAGCGGATCACGGCGCCGCGGTCCTCGGCCAGCAGCAGCCAGGGCGCGATGTTGGCGTCATGGTCCAGGCGCGTGACCACGATCTCGTCGCCGGGCTGCAGGCGGCGGCCCAACGCGCGCGAGACACTGAACGTCAGCGTGGTCATGTTCGCGCCAAAGACGATCTCGTCCGGCCGGCAGTTCAGCAGATCGGCCAGGGCGGCATGGGCCGCGTCCAGGATCGCATCCGAGGCGACCGAAGTGGGGAAGGCGCCGCCGTGGTTGGCATTGCAGCGCACCAGGTAATCGGCCATCCGGTCGACCACGCGCTGCGGCACCTGGGTGCCGCCCGGGTTGTCGAAGAAGACGCGCGCGGCGTCACCGGGGCTGGCGGCCAGGGCCGGGAAATGGGCGCGGACGGCGGCGACGTCGAAGGGCATCGAGCAACTCCTGGGGTGCGGGGTTGAGTTGGGCGGGTCAGCCCCGCAAGTGTATCACCGCCCTGACGGCGGCCTGGCCCGTTTAGGTACCTTTTGTGACATTATGCACAAAAAGGCTGGTCTGTTTGCCACTCCCCGGCACCCGACCGGGTCATTACGCTAGCGTCGGTGTAAAGCTGGCCATGGGCCAATTTGGGCGCGCTGCCGGCAGACACAACCCCCTCTCACTGTAAAGGAGCATCGCGCATGAAGGTCAACAAGCCTGCGCCGCCGTCAGACGACAAGCGCTGGCGGATGGTCGACGCCACCATGCGGCGCTACAACTATCGGCCCAACGGGCTGATTGAGACCCTGCACACGATCCAGGAGACGTTCGGCTACCTGGACAAGCCCGGTCTGCAGTATGTGGCGCGGTCGCTGTCGGTGCCTTACAGCCGCACCCTGGGGGTGGCGACATTCTACAACTACTTCACCATGAAGCCGCCGGGCGCGCACACCTGCGTGGTCTGCCTGGGCACGGCCTGCTACATTAAGGGCTCGGGTGACCTGATGACCGAACTGGAACAGACGCTCGGCGTCAAAGCCGGCGAGACGACGCCGGACGGCAAGGTCTCACTGCTGGCGGTGCGCTGCATCGGCTCGTGCGGGCTGGCCCCGGCGGGCGTGGTTGATGGCCAGGTGATCCCCAAGGTCACGGTGCCGCAGATGCTCACGCGGCTCAAGGATAGCGCGCAATGACCCCAGAAGAACTCGAAAAGATCGCAGCGAAGGAAGAGCAGGCGCGCGCCCATATCCCGCACACCATCGACGTGTGCCTGGGCACCACCTGCATGGCCTTGCAGAGCGACAAGCTCAAGACGGCCCTGGAGCAGGAGGCCACCCGCCACCCGGTCGGGTCCAAGTGCCAGGTGCGCGGCGTGGGCTGCCCGGGCCTGTGCGCGCTGGGGCCGCTGGTGACCGTCAAGCCGGAGGGCGACCTGTATAAGCAGGTCAAACCCGAGGACGCGCACGACATCGTCAACAGCCTGGGCGCCGAGCCGGTGGCGCGTCTGAAGTGTGACACCGAGCAGCCGTTCTTCAAGCGCCAGCACAAGATCGTGCTGGAGAACTCCGGTAGCATCGACCCGGAGCGGCTGGAGGATTACATCGCCGCCGGCGGCTACACGGCGCTGCTCAAGTGCGTGACCGAAATGACGCCGGCCGAGGTCATCGACGAGGTGGTCCGCAGCGGGCTGCGCGGGCGCGGCGGCGCCGGCTTCCCGGCCGGCCTGAAGTGGCGCACGGTGGCCAAGGCCGCCGGACCGCGTAAGTTCGTGGTCTGCAACGGCGACGAGGGCGACCCCGGCGCGTTCATGGACCGCAGCGTGATGGAGAGCGACCCGCACCGGGTGCTGGAGGGCATGGCCATCGCCGCTTACGCGGTGGGTGCCAGCGAGGGCTACCTGTATGTGCGCGCCGAGTATCCGCTGGCCGTCAAGCGCCTCAAGCAGGCCATCAACCAGGCGCGCGCCCACGGCCTGCTGGGCGCCAACATCGGCGGCACGGCCTTCACCTTCCGGGTGGAGGTGCGGCTGGGCGCGGGCGCCTTTGTGTGCGGCGAGGAAACCGCGCTGATGGCGTCGATCGAGGGCAAGCGCGGCAACCCGCGCCCGCGGCCTCCGTTCCCGGCCGAGAGCGGCCTGTGGCAGCTCCCGACGCTGATCAACAACGTCGAAACCTACGCCAACATCCCCACCATCCTGCGCCAGGGCGCCGACTGGTTCGCCGGCATCGGCACCAGCAAGAGCAAGGGCACCAAGGTCTTCGCCCTGACCGGCCGCGTCCACAACACCGGCCTGATCGAAGTGCCGATGGGCATCACGCTGCGCGAGATCATCTTCGACATCGGCGGCGGCATCCCGGACGGCCGGGTCTTCAAGGCGGTGCAGACCGGCGGGCCGTCGGGCGGCTGCATCCCGGAAGAGTACCTGGACATGGCCGTCGACTACGAGTCGCTGGCTTCGGTCGGCTCGATCATGGGCTCGGGCGGCATGATCGTCATCGACGACACCTCGTCTATGGTCGACGTAGCCAAGTACTTCATCGAGTTCTGTAAGTCGGAGTCGTGCGGCAAGTGCGTGCCGTGCCGGGTGGGCACGGCGCAGATGCACACCCTGCTCGAGCTGATCGCCAGCGGCGAGGGCACCCGGCATGACCTGGAGCGGCTGGAGGCGCTGTGTGACATGGTCAAGAGCACCAGCCTGTGCGGCCTGGGCCAGAACGCGCCCAACCCCGTCATCAGCACGCTGCGCTATTTCCGGGACGAGTACGAGTCCCGGCTGGCCGGCTGACGCAGGAGGTGAGGCATGACCACACCGAGCCAAGTTCTAACACTGAAGATCGACGGCCAGGACGTCACCGGCCGCGCCGATGAGACGATCCTGCAGGTGGCCCGCGAAAACGGCATCCACATCCCCACCCTGTGCTTCCTGGACAGCCTCTCGCCGCTGGGGGCCTGCCGCCTGTGCCTGGTGGAGATCAAGGGCTCGCCGCGCCTGTTCGCGGCCTGCGTCACCTACATCGCCGAGGGCATGGAGGTGCTCACCAAGTCTGACCGGCTGAACAAGTACCGGCGCATGATCGTGGAGCTCCTCTTCGCCGAGCGCAACCACATCTGCTCGATCTGCGTGGCCAACGGCCACTGCGACCTGCAGGACCTGGCGCGCGAGATGGGGGTCACCTACGTGGACTTCCCCTACCGCTACCCGCGCCTGGGCGTGGACGCCAGCCATGAGCGTTTCGGGCTGGATCACAACCGCTGCGTGCTGTGCATGCGCTGTGTGCGCGTGTGCGGCGAAGTGGAGGGCGCCCACACCTGGGACGTCGCCGGCCGCGGCATCGAAGCCCACGTGTCGGCCGACCTGGACTTCCCGTGGGGCGACTCAGACACCTGCACCAGCTGCGGCAAGTGCGTGCAGGTCTGCCCGACCGGGGCGCTGTTCAAGAAGGGCGTGGCCGCCGCGGAGATGGTGAAGCACCGCTCGTTCCTGGTGCGGCTCACGGCGATGCGGGAGGAAGCAGAATGACCAAGCTCAAACTTGCCACCGTCTGGCTGGATGGCTGCTCCGGCTGCCACATGTCGTTCCTGGATATCGACGAACGGCTGCTGGAACTGGTGGAGAAGGTCGACATCGTTTACAGCCCGCTGGTGGACTTCAAGGCGTTCCCGGACGCCGTCGACATCACCCTGGTGGAGGGCGCCGTCAGCAACCAGGACGACCTGGAGAAGATCAAGAAGGTCCGGGCGCACACGCGCCTGCTGGTGGCCCTGGGCGATTGCGCGGTGACGGCCAACGTCCCGTCGATGCGCAATCCGTTTGGCGTGGACCAGGTGGTCAAGCGCGCCTACGAGGAGAACGTCACGCTGCAGCCGCAATTGCCGACGCAGGCCGTGCCGCCGCTGCTCAAACGCGTCCGGCCCGTGCACGATATCGTCACCGTCGATGTGCACCTGCCGGGCTGCCCGCCGTCGGCGGACGCCATTTTTGCCGCCCTGGTGGCCCTGGTGGAAGGGCGCACACCGGACGTGGCCGCGTTGACCCGCTTCGGGGCCTAAGGAGACCGGCATGGCACAGACGATCGTCATTGACCCCGTTACCCGTATCGAAGGCCACTCGCGCATCACGATCTTCCTGGATGAGCATGGCGAGGTCCGTGATGCCCAGTTCCACGTCACCCAGCTGCGCGGTTTCGAGAAAATGTGCGAGGGCCGGCCGTTCAGCGAGATGCCGGCGCTGATGGCGCGCATCTGCGGCATCTGCCCGGTCAGCCACCTGGTGGCCTCGGCCAAGGCCTGCGACGCGCTCATGGCCGTGCAGATCCCGACGGCCGGCGCCAACCTGCGCCGGATCGTCAACCTCGGCCAACTCGTCCAGTCGCACGCGCTGGCCTTCTTCCACCTGGCCGCGCCGGACTTCCTGATGGGCATGGACGCCGACCCGGCCCAGCGCAACATCGTCGGGATGCTGGCGGCCCGCCCGGAGCTGGCCCGCGACGGCGTGCGTCTGCGCCAGTTCGGCCAGCAGATCATTGAGTGGATCGGCGGCAAGCGCATCCACCCGCCGAACATCGTCCCCGGCGGGATGAGCCAGCCGCTCACGGCCGAGACGCGCGACCGCATCCTGGACGAGCTGCCGGCCGCCCTGACCATCGCCGAGCGCACGCTGGCCTGGTTCCGCGAGCAGACCGCGCGCTTCGCCGAAGAGGTCCGCCACTTCGGCAGCTTCCCGACGATGTTCCTGGGGCTGGTGGGGCCGGACGGCGAGATCGAGCACTACGACGGCCGCCTGCGCATCATCAGCTCCGAAGGCGCCGTCATCGGCGATCAGCTCCATCCGCGCGATTATCAGGACTACATCGGCGAGGCCGTGGAGCCGTATTCGTATCTGAAGTTCCCGTACTACAAGCCGCTCGGCTATCCGGTCGGCGCCTACCGCGTCGGCCCGCTGGCGCGCCTCAACCTGGCCGCGCGCTGCGGCACACCCAAGGCCGACCGGGCGCGGGCCATCTTCCGCCAGAAGGAAGGCGTGCTGCGCAGCTCGTTCTACTATCACGAGGCCCGCCTGATCGAGATCCTCTACGGCCTGGAGAAGATCCAGCAGCTGCTGGAGGACCCGGCCACCTCGGACGAGCACGTGCGTGCTTTCGCCGGCCCGAACAGCCAGGAAGGCGTGGGCGTGTCCGAAGCGCCGCGCGGTACCTTGATCCACCACTACAAGATCGACGACGACGGCCTGATGGTCTGGGCCAACCTGATCATCGCCACCGGCCACAACAACCTGGCCATGAACCAGAGCGTCCAGCAGGTGGCCAAACACTTCGTCAAGAGCCAGGCCCTCACCGAGGGGATGCTCAACCGCGTCGAGGCCGTCATCCGGGCCTACGACCCGTGTCTGAGCTGCTCGACGCACGCCGTCGGCCAGATGCGGCTGGCTATCGACCTGCGCGGCCCGGACGGCGAGCTGCTGGACAGCGTCAAACGCGAGTAGACGCGGGCCGCCCGCGCAGTGTCCGTCACCTCGGCCACCCCTGGCACCAGCCGCAGGGGTGGCCTTTTTGGGTGTCCCGCCGGCCACCTGATCGGGTAATGGGCCGGCGTTCGCGTCAGGCGCTGAGCGCGGCATGTGACACCCGGCCCCGAGTCGCGGGAGCTTTGCCACTCCAGCTTGAGGACTGGGGTCTGTATCCTTGTCTGGACTTGTGATATTTTTCACATAACTTGGAGGCCGTCCATGTCGGTTAACGCCCCACCCAGGCCAAAGCCTGAGACAGAACACCCCAGCGGCGATCCGCGCTTCAAGCTGATCGACCGTACGCTCAAGCGGCTGCAGCACCGCCAGGACTCGTTGATCGAGGTCCTGCACACGGCCCAGGAGGCCTTCGGCTACCTGGACGACGACGTCCTGATTTACGCCGCGCAACAGCTCAAGCTGCCGCTGAGCTGGGTGTACGGCGTGGCCACCTTCTACCACTTCTTCTCGCTCAAGCCGGGCGGCGAGCACACCTGCATCGTCTGCCTGGGGACGGCCTGCTACGTCAAGAAGTCGGGCGAGATCTTGGCGGCGCTGGAGAAGGAGTTCGGCATCAAGCCCGGGCAGACGACCGCGGACAAGAAGCTGAGCCTGGCGCAGGCGCGCTGCGTGGGCAGCTGCGGCCTGGCGCCGGTAGTGGTGATCGACGGCGGCGTCCATGGCCGGGAGATGGCCAACGAGACGGTGGCCCGTGTCCGCGCGGCCCTCGCGCACGTGGCGGCGCCTGCCGCCGGCGAGCCGGCGGCCTAGAGGAGGAGCGCGCATGAACCGGATCGAACTGCAAGCCATCGCCGACAAAGAGATCGAGCGCCAGCAGGAGCTCAAATGCCGGGTGCTGTGCTGCGCCAGCACGGCCTGCCTCTCCTCGGGCGGGCAGGAAGTGCGCAAAGCTCTGCAGGATGAGTTGAAGGCCGCCGGCCTGACCAAGGACGTTCAGGTGGTGGCGACCGGCTGCAAGGGTCTGTGCAGCCGCGGGCCGGTGGTGGAAGTGACCGGCCCGGCCCAGGAGCGGGTGCTGTACGCCAACGTCACGGCCGAAGCCGCCCAGCAGATTGTGCGCCAGCACCTGGTCGGCGGGCAGCCTGTCAATGATTACCGCCTCGACGCCGACAGCCCGTTCTTCACCAAGCAGGTGCGCGTGGTGCTGAGCAATAGCGGCATCGTGGACCCGGAGCGCATCGAGGACTATATCGCGCGGCAGGGCTACGCGGCCCTGGGACACGCGCTGCGCGAGATGACGCCGGAGGAGGTCTGCCTGGCCATCCGCCGGAGCGGCCTGCGCGGGCGCGGCGGCGCCGGCTATGCCACCGGCCTCAAGTGGGACCTGGTGCGCAAGGCCGACGGCCGCGACAAGTACGTCATCGCCAACGGCGACGAGGGCGACCCCGGCGCCTACATGGACCGCACGCTGATGGAGAGCGACCCGCACCGCGTGCTGGAAGGCATGGCCCTGGCTGGCTACGCCGTCGGCGCCGAGCAGGGCTTCCTGTACGTGCGCGGCGAGTACCCGCTGGCCGTCAAGCGCCTGGAGCGCGCCATCAAGGCGGCCGAGCGCCAGGGCGTGCTGGGCAGCCGCATCTTCGACAGCAACTTCAACTTCCGCGTGGACATCCGCATCGGCGCCGGCGCCTTCGTGTGCGGCGAGGAGACCGCGCTGATGAGCTCGATCATGGGCCGGCGCGGTGAGCCGCGCCCGCGCCCGCCCTACCCGGCCCAGAGCGGCCTGTGGAACAGCCCGACGCTGATCAACAACGTCGAGACCTTCGGCAACATCGCACCGATCATCCTCAACGGGCCGGAGTGGTACGCGGCCATGGGGACCGAGAAGAGCAAGGGCACCAAGATCTTTGCGCTGACCGGCAACGTCAACAACACCGGCCTGATCGAAGTGCCGATGGGCATCACGCTGCGCGAGATCGTTTTCGAGATCGGCGGCGGCATCCCGGACGGGCGCACCTTCAAGGCCGCGCAGACCGGCGGGCCCTCCGGCGGCTGCATCCCGGCCGAATACCTCGACACACCGGTCGATTACGAGAGCCTGACCGCCCTGGGTTCGATGATGGGCTCGGGCGGCCTGATCGTCATGGACGACCAGACCTCCATGGTGGACGTCGCCAAGTTCTACATGGAGTTCTGCATGGACGAGAGCTGCGGCAAGTGCGTCCCGTGCCGGGTGGGCACGGCCCAGATGCACCGGCTGCTCAGCCGCCTCATCGCCGGCGAGGCCAGCGCGGCCGACCTGGCCACGCTGGAGGAATTGTGCCGGATGGTCAAGGCCCTCAGCCTGTGCGGCCTCGGCCAGTCGGCGCCCAACCCGATCCTGAGCACGCTCAAGTATTTCCGGGCCGAGTACGAGGCGCGGTTGAAGAGCGGCGCCGCGCACGGCGCGCCCAGCCAGGAGGCTGCCTAGCATGGAAACGGTCGTCACCTTAACCCTCAACGGCGAAATGGTCAGCGCCCGCGCCGACCAGACGCTGCTGGACGTGATCCGCGAGCAGAAGATCGACCTGCCCACGCTCTGCCACATGCAGGGCCTGAGCGAACGCGGCGGCTGCCGGCTGTGCGTGGTCGAAGTCCAGGGCGCGCCGCGCCCGATGGCGGCCTGCGTCACCCCGGTGACCGAAGGCATGGTGGTGCGCACGCACACGCCCGAGCTGGAGCACCAGCGCCGCCTGGTGGTGGAGCTGCTGCTGGCCGAGCGCAACCATGTTTGCGCGGTGTGCGTGGTGAACGGCCACTGCGATTTGCAGTGGGCGGCCGCCAAGCTCGGCGTGGCCAGCGTCCGCTATGAATACCTGCACCCCGACCTGACGATGGACGCCAGCCACGCGCGCTTCGTGCTGGATCACAACCGCTGTATTCTGTGTACACGCTGTGTGCGCGTCTGCGACGAGGTCGAAGGCGCCCACACCTGGGACATTGCCGGGCGCGGCATCAAGACGCGCGTCATCACCGATCTGAGCCGGCCGTGGGGCGACAGCCCGTCGTGCACGAGCTGCGGCAAGTGCGTGCAGGTCTGTCCGACCGGTGCGCTGTTTGAGAAGGGCGCCACCGTGGCCGAAATGACCAAGGAGCGCGATTTCGTCGGCTGGATCATCCGCGGTCGCACCAAGCGCGAGTGGACCTGGTAACGGGAGCAAGACTATGACGTCATCGAATGGCAAAATCCGGCTCGCGACGGTGTGGCTGGGCGGTTGCTCGGGCTGCCACATGAGCTTTCTGGACCTGAACGAGAAGCTGATCGATCTGGCTGGCCGAGCCGAGCTGGTTTACAGCCCGATCGCCGACGCCAAGGTCTTCCCCGAGGGCGTGGACGTGACCCTGGTGGAAGGCGCCGTCGCCAACGACGATCACGTGGAGTTGGCGCACCAGCTGCGCGCGCGCAGCCGGATCGTGGTGAGCTTCGGCGACTGCGCCGTCACCGGCAATGTCACGGCGCTGCGCAACCGGCTGGGGCTGGACGACGTGCTCACGGCCGTCTATCACGAAGGCCCGGGCCAGGCCCCGCGCGGCGACGACGAGCACGTCATGCCGACGCTGCTGCCCAAGGTGCTGCCGCTGCACCAGGTAGTCCCCGTCGACGCGTATATCCCCGGCTGCCCGCCCGAGCCCGAGCGGATCTGGGCGGCGGTGGCGGCCCTGCTGGACGGCAAGCCGGTGGAACTGCCGGTGGCGATGCGGACGTTTGGCGCCTGACGGCGTCGCACAGGAAGGTAGACCTATGAGCCAGAGGATTGTCATCGACCCCGTCACCCGCATCGAGGGCCACGCCAAGATCACGCTGCACCTGGACGACGACGGCCAGGTGGCCGATGCGCGCTTCCACGTCACCGAGTTCCGCGGCTTCGAGAAGTTCTGCGAGGGCCGCCTGTTCTGGGAGATGCCCAGCATCACGGCCCGCATCTGCGGCATCTGCCCGGTGAGCCACCTGATGGCCTCGGCCAAGGCCGGCGACACCATCCTGGGGGTGCGCATCCCGACGGCGGCCGAGAAGCTGCGCCGCCTGATGAACTGGGGCCAGATCGTGCAGAGCCACGCCCTGAGCTTCTTCCACCTCAGCGGGCCGGACCTGGTGCTGGGGATGGAGAGCGACCCCATGCAGCGCAACCTGGCCGGCCTGATCGCGCTCAACCCGGAGTTCGCGCGCGACGGCATCCGCCTGCGCCAGTTCGGCCAGGACGTCATCCGGCTGCTGGGCGGCAAGAGCATCCACCCGGCCTGGTGTGTGCCCGGCGGCGTCCGCGAGCCGCTGTCCGTGGAGAAGCGCGACGAAATGCTGCGGCGTCTGCCGGAGGCGTTCGAGATCATCGAGCGCGCCCTGAAGCTGTACAAGAACGAGGTCGTGGCCAAGCACCGCCGCGAGTACGACGTCTACGGCAACTTCCCCAGCCTGTTTATCGGCCTGGTCTCCAACCAGGGCGGGCTCGAGCACTACGACGGCCTGCTGCGCGTGATGGACAGCGACGGCACGATCCTGGAGCCCGGGCTGGCGCCCAAGCGCTTCCGCGAGGTCATCGCCGAGGCCGTGGAGCCGTGGACGTACCTGAAGATGCCGTACTACAAGCCCTATGGCTACGAAGGCCACGCCGGCCTGTACCGCGTCGGCCCGCTGGCGCGCGTCAACCTGTGTGACTTCGCCGGGACACCCAAGGCCGAGGCTGAGCTGCGCCTGTTCCGCTCGAACGGCCGCGTGGTGCGCCAGGGCTTCGCCTACCACTATGCGCGTCTGATCGAGATCCTGTTCGCGCTGGAGAAGATCGAGGAGACGCTCAACGCCCCGGACGTCACCAACAAGCACGTCCGCTCGCAGGCCGAGGTCAACCACCTGCACGGCGTCGGCGTCAGCGAAGCGCCGCGCGGCACGCTCTTCCACGAATACTGGGTGGACGAGGCCGGCCTGCTGCAGAGCGTCAACCTGATCATCGCCACTGGCCAGAACAACCTGGCCATGAACCGCACCGTGCTGCAGATCGCGCGCGCGTACGTGGCCGGGCAGAAGCTGCACGAGGGCCTGCTCAACCGGCTGGAGCACGGCATCCGCCTGTTCGACCCGTGCCTGAGCTGCTCCACGCACGCCGCCGGCCAGATGCCGCTGACCGTGGAATTGCACGGGCCGGATGGCGAGTTGCTGGACGGGCTGCAGCGCGGCTGAGGTGGATATGCGTGCCGGCTTGCTGGTAATTGGTTTTGGCAACCCGCTGCGCAGCGACGACGGCCTGGGCTGGCGCGCTGCCGAGCGGTTGGCCGAGACGCAGCCGGACACAGCCGTGGTGACCACCCACCAACTCGTGCCGGAGCTGGCCGAGACGCTCAGCGAGTGTGAGCGCGCCGTGTTTATCGATGCCGCCGACCCGGCGGCGTCGGGGGCCGAGCCGGGCACGGTGCTGGTGCAGGACCTCGTGCCGCGTTCCCCGGAGCCGAGCGCCTTTTCGCATCACCTGGACCCGGCCGGCCTGCTGGCCATGGCCCAGACTTTGTATGGTTATGCCCCCAAGGCCCAGTTGATCACCGTCGTCGGCGCAAGCTTTGACTTTGGTGAGCAGCTCTCCCCTTCGGTCCAGGCCGCTTTGGAGGCCATCGTCCGGCAGATAAACGCGGACGAGTAACACCTCCAGCGCCGCAAAACCGCCCCGGCAGTTTTCCTCCTTTCTGCCGGAAGGTGATCGGCCCAGGCCGCGCCCACCGCGCCGCCTGGGCCGATTTTTTCGTCTTGGGTCGCCTCCTTATGACATCCGGTTGCGGCGGCCCGGATGTTTGCCACTCCCATCCCCCAAATAGGGCAATTATTGTGGACATCACAACATCCTAGGGCGTATTGCTCCATATTTCACAGGAAGGCCAGCATGCCTGTTGCCGCGTCCCCCAAGGCGGAGACCGCCTCCGAACATGCCAGTGGCGACCCGCGTTTCAAATTGGTCGATCGAACCATCGAGAAATTCAGCGCCGAGCCGGATGCCCTGCTGGAGGTGCTGAACACGGCGCAGGAAGTGTTCGGCTACCTCTCACCGGACCTGCTCGTCTACGTCTCGCAGCGGTTGCAGGTGCCGCTCAGCCGCGTCTACGGCGTGGCGACCTTCTATCACCTGTTCACGTTCAAGCCGCTCGGCGAGCATACCTGCATTGTGTGCCTGGGCACGGCCTGCTACGTCAAAGGCTCGGGCGCCATCATGGCCGCCCTGGAAGCCGCGTTCAGCGTCAAGTCCGGCGGGACGACGGCGGACGGCAAGCTCAGCCTGTCGACGGCGCGCTGCCTGGGGAGTTGCGGCCTGGCGCCAATGCTGGTGGCGGACGGCGCCATCCTGGCGCGCAACGAGCCTGATACGGCGGTCCAGCGCCTGCGCGCCGTGGTCGCCGGCCGGCCGGCGGCGGCCCGCCAGGAGGCCTGAAATGCAGCCCAGCGATCTGCAGACCATCACGCACAAAGAACAAACCCAGCGTCAAAAGCACCGGGCGCGGCTGCTGTGCTGCGGCAGCACCGCGTGTTTGTCGTCGGGCGCGGCCGAGACCCGGGATACCCTGGCGCGCACGGTTAAACTGCACCAGCTCGGCCATGAGGTCCAGGTGATGACCACCGGCTGCCTGGGGCTGTGCAGCCGCGGGCCGCTGGTGAAGCTGCAGGAGCCGGGCCAGCCGGAGGTAACCTACGCCGGTGTCACCGCCGACGTGGCGCGCCGGATCGTCGAGGAACAGCTCATCCCGGACCTAGGCCCCTCGCCGGAGGCCGCCGACGCCGGTCCGCATGACCTGCCGCATCTGCGCGCGAGCGTGCACAAAGCCCGCGCCGCACGGTCGCTGCACGGCCATGTGCTGCCGGCCGAGCATCCCTTCTTCGCGCGGCAGCTCAAAGTGGTGCTGGCCCTCAACGGCCAGATCGACCCGGAGCGCCTCGAGGACTACATCGCCCACGGCGGTTACGGGGCGCTGGCCCGCGCCCTGACGACGATGACGCCGGACGGCGTGGTCGAGGCCATCACCCTGAGCGGCCTGCGCGGGCGCGGCGGGGCCGGCTTCCCGACTGGCGTGAAGTGGAAGAGCGTGCGCGGCGCGCCCGGCAACCGCAAGTACGTCATCGCCAACGGCGACGAGGGGGATCCGGGTGCGTACATGGACCGCACCATGATGGAAGATCTGCCGCATCAGGTGCTGGAGGGCATGGCCCTGGCCGCCTATGCCGTCGGCGCACAGTCCGGCTACGTGTATGTGCGCGGAGAATATCCGCTGGCCGTTAAGCGCCTGGAGAAGTCCATCCGCGCCGCCTACCGGCAGGGCCTGCTCGGCCGGCAGATTTTCGGGACCGACTTCAGCTTCGACGTCGACATCCGCATCGGCGCCGGCGCCTTCGTGTGCGGCGAGGAGACCGCGCTGATGGCGTCGGTGGAGGGCCGGCGCGGGATGCCGCGCATGCGCCCGCCTTACCCGGCCCAGAGCGGCCTGTGGGGCCGGCCGACGCTGATCAACAATGTCGAGACCTTCGCCAACATCGCCCCGATTCTGAACCGCGGCCCGGAGTGGTATGCCGGCATCGGCACTGAGAAGAGCAAGGGCACCAAGATCTTCGCCCTGGCCGGCAAACTGACCAACACCGGCTTGATCGAGGTGCCGATGGGCCTGACGCTGCGCGAGATCGTCTTCGACATCGGCGGCGGCATCCCGAACGGGCGGCGCTTCAAGGCCGTGCAGACTGGCGGGCCGTCCGGCGGCTGCATCCCGGCCGAGCACCTGGACGTGCCCGTGGACTATGACAGCCTGCGCGCGCTGGGCGCGATCATGGGCTCGGGCGGCATGATCATCATGGACGAGGACAGCAGCATGCCGGACGTGGCGCGCTTCTTCATGGAGTTCTGCGCCGACGAGAGCTGCGGCAAGTGCGTGCCGTGCCGGGTGGGCACCACCCAGATGCACCGCCTGCTGCAGAAGATCGTGGCCGGCCAGGGCGGCCCCGCCGACCTGGCCAAACTGGAGCGCCTGGGCGACCTGGTCCGCCGCTCCAGCCTGTGCGCGCTGGGCCAGAGCGCGCCCAACCCGGTCTTGAGTACGCTCAAGTATTTCCGGCACGAGTATGACGCGCTGGTGGCCAGCGGGGCCGCGGCGAAGGAGCCGGCATGATCACCCTGACCATTGACGGCCGGGCCATCACCGTCAAGCCCGGCACCACCGTCCTGGAGGCGGCCCTGGCGCACGGCGTGGACGTCCCGCGCCTGTGCTACCACCCCGACCTCAAGCCGTCCGGCGGCTGCCGGCTGTGCAGCGTGGAGATCAAGGGCCGGCCCAACCCGGTGGCCAGCTGCGGTTTGGCGTGCGAGCCGGGAATGGAAGTGACCACGCAGAGTGCGCCGCTGACCGCGCTGCGGCGCGACCTGATCGACCTGTTCCTGTCTGACCACCCGCTGCGCTGTGTGAGCTGCGACAAGGCCGGCGCCTGCGACCTGCAGCAGTACGCCTATCAGTACGGCCTGACCGAGACCAGCTACGATTTCCACCTCTCGCGCACGCTCTACCAGGACGACAACCCGTTCTTCATCCGCGACCATCAATACTGCATCCTGTGCGGCAAGTGCGCGCGGGTGTGTGATGAAGTCGTGGGCGTCAACGCCATCGAGTATGTCGGGCGCGGCTTCGAGAGCCACGTCGCCACGCCCTTCGATGGGCCGATGATCAACAGCAGCTGCGTGTTCTGCGGCAGCTGCGTGCAGGTCTGCCCGACCGCGGCGCTGCTGCCGGTTTCGCGCCTGCGCCAGGGCCGCGAGTGGGAACTGCGGCACGTGCGCACCGTGTGCGGCTACTGCGGCGTCGGCTGCAAGCTGGAGTATGCGCTCAAAGGCGGGAAGATCATCTACGCGCAGGGCTATCCGGAAGCGCCCGTCAACGGCGAATACCTGTGCACCAAGGGCCGCTTCGGCTGGGATTTCGCCACCCACTCAGACCGGCTGACCCGGCCGTTGGTGCGCCGGGACTTCGCCGCCGCCCACGGCTTGACGGTCCCCACCAACGGCGGCGGCGACTTCGTGCCGGTGCCGTGGGACACGGCGCTGGACCTGGTGGCCGAACAGCTGGCTCAGACCGTGCACGCGCACGGCGCGGAAGCCGTGGCCGGGCTGGCCTCGGCCCGCTGCACGAACGAGGAGAACTATCTCTTCCAGAAGTTCTTCCGCGCCACACTCGGCACCAACAACGTCGATCACTGCGCGCGTCTGTGCCATGCCAGCTCGGTCACCGGCCTCGGGATCGCCTTTGGCAGCGGCGCGATGACCAACCCTATCCAGGATGTGCGCCACGCCGACTGCCTCTTCATCACCGGCTCCAACACCGCCGAAAGCCACCCGGTCATCAGCTACGAGGTGGTCCGGGCCGTGAAGTCCGGGGCCAACCTGCTCATCGTCGATCCGCGCCGCATCCCGCTGGTGGACCACGCTACCCTCTGGCTGCAGCCCAAGCCCGGCACCGACCAGTGGGTGTTTATGGCGATGGCGCACGTCATCGTCCAGGAAGGCCTGCTGGACCAGGCCTTCATCGACGCCCGCACGGAGGGCTACGACGCCTTTCGCGAGAGCGTGGCGGCCGTCACGCCGGAAGCGGCGGCGCTGCAAGCCGGCGTCAAGGCCGAAGACATCGTCCGGGCGGCGCGCATGTACGCGCTCGGCCAGCGCGCTTTCGGCCAGTCCGTGTACGAGGGGCGCGGCCACGCGGCTATCTTGTACGCCATGGGCATCACCCAGCGCCGCAACGGCACCGACCTGGTGCTGACGCTGGCCAACCTGGCGCTGCTCACCGGCCAGGTGGGCAAGCCGTCCACGGGCATCAACCCGCTGCGCGGCCAATCCAACGTGCAGGGCGCCTGCGACGTCGGCGGCCTGCCGGATGTGCTGCCCGGCTATCAGAAAGTGACCGACGCCGCCAAGCGCCAAGCCGTGGCCGCGCGCTGGGGGCTGGCGGACCTGCCGGCCAAGCCGGGGCTGACGGTGACCGAGATGATGCCGGCCATTTTGGACGGCCGCCTGCACGCCCTGTACGTGATGGGCGAGAACCCGATGCTCTCCGACCCGAATCTCGAGCACGTCGAGCACGCCCTGAAGGCCCTGGATTTGTTGGTGGTGCAGGACATCTTCCTGAGCGAGACGGCGCAGCTGGCGCACGTGGTGCTGCCGGCGGCGGCCTGGCTGGAGAAGGACGGCACCAAGACCAACACCGAGCGGCGCGTGCAGCTGCTGCAGCCGGTGCTGGCCGCGCCCGGCGAAGCCAAGCCGGACTGGTGGGTCGTGCAGGAGATCGCGCGGCGCGTGGAAGCGCGGCGGGACCGCTCCGCGAGACGAACGACGGACGACGAGAGTCCTTCGGCCTCGGTCCATCGGCCTTGGTCCTTCACCACCACCGCCCAGATCGCCGACGAGCTGGCCGACGTCACCCCCAGCTATCGCGGCATCCGGCAGGCGCGGCTGCACGGCGCCGGCCTGTGCTGGCCGTGCCCGACCGATGACCATCCGGGCACGCCGATCCTGCACACCGAGAAGTTCACGCGCGGGCTGGGACACTTCAGCGCCGTTCCGCTGCAAGGGCCGGTGGAATTGCCGGACGCCGAGTATCCGTTCATCCTGAGCACGGGGCGGGTCCTGTATCAGTATCACACCGGCACGATGACGCGGCGCAGCGGGCCGCTGTCCTGGCGCACGCCGGAGGGCTGGGTGGAACTGAACCGCCAGGACGCCGAGCGCGTCGGGGTGGAAGATGGCGGCGCCGTGATCGTGCGCAGCCGGCGCGGCGTGGTGCATACTGCGGCCAGGCTGACGGAGCACGTGCCGCCCGGCGTGGTCTTCTTGGCCTTCCATTGGAGCGAAGCTCCGGCCAATCGCCTGACGCAGGACACGGCGCTGGACCCGCTGGCCAAGATCCCGGAATTCAAGGTCAGCGCCGTGCAGGTGGAGAGGGCCTGAAGCGGCCGCGCCGCACGGAAACCTTCGGCACCAGAGCTGGCTCGCGTGACTGCGGGCCAGCTTTTTGTTGTATCCGCATCACAACCTCTTTCTGGAAAGTTTGTCTGGAGGCCCCTCCAAAATCCGAGTAAACTAGGTGTGTTCTAGCTCTCACTGGAGGTGGTGTGGCCGAATCTCTGGCGCCTGATCTGGATCTCACGCCGCTGCAGCCGATCCTGGAGCGCTTCGCGCCCCAGGGCCGGGCGGCATTGCTGCCGGCCCTGCACGAAGCGCAGGCCCTCTACGGTTACCTGGCCGAGCCGATCGCGGCCGCTGTCGGCCGCGCGCTGGGCGTGCCGCTGGCGGACGTGCACGGCGTCATCGACTTCTACGCCCTGTTCTACCGCGAGCCGGTGGGCCGCACGGTGGTGCGCGTCTGCACCGACCCCGCCTGCTGGATGCGCGGCGCGGATGAGGTGCTGGCGGCGGCCTGCCGCACGGCCGGCGTTGAGGTCGGCGGGACCTCGGCCGACGGCGCTTATACCATCGAACGCTCCCCGTGCCTGGGCCTGTGCAACGTCGGCCCGTCCGTCAACGTCACCTTCAATGATCCCGCGCCGGCGCAGGTGCGCTCCTTCGCGCATGTCAGCGCCGAGACCCTGGCCGACGTGCTGGCCGGCCGCGGGCGCGCCCCGGACGACTACGTGGGCGGCGATCTGTGCATCGTCACGGCGTTGTGCGGGCGCGGCCGGCGCATGACGCTGACCGAGTATCATGCGGTGGGCGGGATGCAGGCCGTGCGCCGCATCCTGGGCAGCCGGATGCCGCCGCTGGAGGTGGTGGACCTGGTCAACCGCGCCACGTTGCTCGGACGCGGCGGCGCCGCCTTCCCGACGGCGATCAAGTGGGAGGGGGCGGCCCGCGCGCCGGGCGGTCCCAAGTACTTCGTCATCAACGCCGACGAGTCCGAGCCGGGCACGTTCAAGGACCGCGTGCTGATGGAGGGCGACCCCTGCCGCATCCTGGAGGGCGCCATCCTGGGCGCGTACGCCATCGGCGCGAACCAGGCCTACTTCTACATCCGCGGCGAATACCCGGCCGCCCTCGAGCGCGTGCAAGCCGCCATCGCCGAATGCCGGGCGGCCGGCTACCTGGGCCAGAACGTCCTCGGTTCCGGGTTCGACCTGGACATCGAAGTGCGCGCCGGCGCCGGCGCCTACATCTGCGGCGAGGAGACGGCGCTGTTTGAGTCCATCGAGGGCAAGCGCGGCTTTCCGCGCGTCAAGCCGCCCTTCCCGGCCACCCACGGCTTGTTTGGCCGGCCGACGGCCATCAACAATGTCGAGACGCTGGCCAAGATCCCGTACATCGTCAACCACGGCTGGGAGTCGTTCAAGCATTTCGGCACCGACCGCTCCACCGGCCCCAAGCTGTTCTGCGTCTCCGGCGATGTGGCCCGGCCGGGCCTGTACGAGGTGCCGTTCGGCGTCACGATCCGGCACATGCTCGACGACCTGGCCGGCGGCGTCATCGGCGGCGGGCTGCGCGCCATCCTGTTCGGCGGGGCGTCCGGCGCCTTTGCCACTGAACAGCACCTGGACGTGAAGCTGTCCTTTGAGGATCTGCGCGCCGCCGGGTTGCCGTTGGGCTCGGGCGTGGTGATGGTCTTCAACGATACGCGTGATATGCGCGAGGTGCTGCGCCGCCTGGGGCGCTTCTTCGCGCACGAAAGCTGCGGCAAGTGTTACCCGTGCCAACTGGGCACCCAGCGCCAGGCCGAGGTGTTGACGCGCCTGGCCGACGGCCGGCCGCTGACCGGCGACCGGGCGCGGCTGCAGGACGTGGGCTGGACGATGACCGAAGCATCGCTGTGCGGCCTCGGGCAGACGGCGGCCAGCGCCGTGCTGAGCGCCCTGCGCCTGTGGCCGGAACTCTTCCCGGCCTGAGCGCGGCCCGGCGGCGACATGCCTGACTCCGGCCCGGCCCTGCGGCCCGGCCTTGGCGGAGGTGGAATGACCAACCCTTTGAACCCGCTCGCTTTCGTCATCGAGGATGACGCGGATATCGCCGGCTTTCTGGCCGAGGCCTTGCGCAGCGCCGGCTTCGACGTCGAGGTGTCGGCCGACGGCCGGCGCGCCCTGCAGCGCCTGGCCGAGATCCGGCCGGATGCCATCGTCCTGGATCTGAACCTGCCGCACGTCTCGGGCGAGACGATCCTGCGCTTTATCCGCGCCGACGAGCGCCTGGCGCGCATCCGTGTGATCCTGACTACGGCCGAAGCCCAGCACGCCGAGGCCATCAAGGACGACGCCGACCTGGTGCTGCTGAAACCGATCAGCTACACCCAGCTGCGCGACCTGGCGCAGCGCATCCGCTCGCTGGTGCTGCGCGACGACTCGCTCTCCCCCAAGGCGCCGCATGTCGACTGACGTCACGCTGACGCTCGATGGCCGGGCCGTGACCGTGCCGGCCGGCACCACCCTGCTGCAGGCCGCCCGGCAGGCCGGGCTGGAGGTCCCGACCATCTGCTATCACGCTCACTGCACGGCCAACGGGCTGTGCCGGATGTGTGTGGTGGAGGTGGAGGGCGCCCGGCTGCTGCAGCCGGCCTGCATCGTGGCGGCCGGTGAGGGGATGAAGGTGCAGACGCGCAGCCCGCGCGTCGAGCGCAGCCGGCGCACCCTCGTGGAGTTGCTCAATTCAGCCGTTGATCTGTCCGAGGCGCCGGAGGTGCAGGCGCAGCTGACCGAGTACGGGGCCGACCGCGAACGCTTTCCCGAGGCCGAGCGGCGCGCGCCGCCGGTCATCGACGACAACCCCATGTTCGTGCGCGACTACGCCAAGTGTATCCTGTGCTGGCGCTGCGTGCAGGTCTGCGCCGACGACGCGCAGTACACGTTCGCGCTCAGCTTCGACGGACGCGGCTACGAGACGCAGATCGGCACTTTCTTCGATAAGCCGATGCCGGAGACCACGTGCGTGTTCTGCGGCCAGTGCGTGGGCGTCTGCCCGACCAACGCCCTCAAGCCGAAGCGCGAGTGGCTGCTGCAGCAGGGTCAGACCCCGGACGAGATTATGGCGTTGACGCGGAGCGAGCGGCGGCGGCGCCGGCGCTGAGGCCGGCCGGGGAAATCAGCGGCGGACGACGGGCAGGAGCACGAAGAAGAACACGTCGTTGGAGCCGGTCGCCTGGGTGGCGGTCGGCGTCAGGGTGGCGGTCGCTGTGCCCGCGGGCCCGGCGGTCAGGGTGGCGGTGGCGGTCGCTGTGCTGGTACGGGTGGCCGTCGCCGTCGGTGTGGCGGTGCGCGTCAGCGTGGGCGGCGAGGTGGCGGTGGGGCCGCCGGAGCCGGCGTTGGCCAGCGGGTTATCGGCGGTCCAGTCGCGCGGCCGCAGGGTGAAGGCCGTGCGGTGGGCGTTCATGTAGATCTCGTCTTCTTCGATGGGCAGGTGGTGGAAAGCCACGCCATACCACAACACCAGGTCCGCGCCGGACAGGCTCTGGCCGTTGACGAAGCTGGCCAGGTTCTCGCCGCAGCCGCCGCTGGTCGGGTTGTGCGACGCCCATTGCTCGCAGGCGTTGTAGACGGTGACGTAGAACTCGTTCTGGGTGAACGGCTCATAGGCCGGCCCGCGGAAGACGTTGGACGACTCAGGCAAGAGTTCGTAAGAGATCGGGTGCCCGTCGGCGTTCTCCACAGAGCTGTCCTTGATGCGCCAGAAGCGAAAGGCCGTGGCGTCCACCTGGCGGCCGGCCTCGGTGCCGAGCTCATTAACGTTCAGGGTCCAGCTGTTCCGGGTGGGGCTGGGCGTGAAGTCGATCTCCTCGACGACATCGTTAGCGGAGCCGTCCACGTCGAAATCCAGGCGCCAGTAGTAATTGTGCGTGTGGGCGATGCCGAAGCGGCTGTTCAGGCTGTCCAGGGGCCAGCCGTAATCCGGGTTGGCGCCCGTGCGCTGCAGCTGCCCGGTGGCGCGCACCGCCGGTTCGATGGCGCCATCATCCGAGAACGTCCACTCGACGATGTAATTGTACTCGCCGATCTTGGAGACGCTGAACAGGTTGAGCGCGTACCCTTGCAGCTGAGTGGAGGCGTGCTTGTACGCGTAGCCGCGGTTCACGGTGGTCCGGCAGAGCATGTCCTTGCCCTGGTCCGCCAGCAGCGTGCCGCTCGGGCAGTCGGCGGGGGCCAGATCCAGCAGGCGATCGCCGCCCAGGCCGTAGTCGGAGACGTCGTGAAAGCGGGCGCCGTTGTCGTCGTAGGGGACGTGGATCTGGGCCATGCTCGCCTGCGCCAGGACCAGCCGGGCTGTGCCGCCGGGCGGCGTGAAGGTGACGTCGTGCAGGACGATGCCCTCGTTGAGGCGCGGCTCCCAGCACATCGTCCAGCGCGCACCCGTCGGCAGGGTCATATCCACTTTGTAAGTGGCCGAGCAGTTGCCGGACGATTGGGCCGCCGTCCAGCGCGCGCCCACCACCAGGAGCAGCCAGGCGGCGGCGACGACGGCCAGACCGGCCCAGGTGAAGCGCGGCCTCTTCATGGCTGCGCCTCCGGGGAAAAGAAGCCGCTGGCGCTGGCCACGCGGTCCGCGGACAAGTCGACGATCGGCAGCAGGTCGATCAACACGTCCCCCTGGGTGGCGATGAGCAGTTGGGCGCAGCGCCGGCGCCCGCACTCGGCGGCCGCGCCGAGCGGCACATCCGGCATGGCGCTGGCGCGGAAGATCAGGGCGCGGTATTTCAACTGCTGCTCCGGCTGATCCAGGGCGGCGCCGGTGACGGCCTGGAACTGGCGGCGCAGCGCACCGCCGGCGACGGGATCGGCCAGCACGCGTTGATAGGCCGCGGCCACCTCGGCCTCGGTCAACGGCAGCTGCACCTCCTGGAGGGTCTCCACGGCGCTGACGGTGCGCGCGCTCAGATCCACCAGCACATGCAGCAGCTGATCTTGGTTATAGTTGTAGACGTAGACGTCGGCGCGGCGCGCCCAACTGCCAAACTGCGTGACCGATTTGGGCTCGTCGTGGCGTTCCACGAGCAGGACGGCCGTGCGCTGGCCCCGGATCAGGCTTTGGACCTGGTCGTGCGCCAGCGCCAGCGTGTACGCGGTCTGCTGCTCTTCCAGCGACAATGGGTCGTAGCCGGTGAGAGACGTGAACAAGCGCTCAGGCGAGGCCCAGACCAGGGTTGTGATGAGCAGGATCAGACCGACCGATCCGACGGGGATGAGCCGCCGCAGCAGGGGCCAGAGTTTCATATGGGCCTCATCTGTTTGACAGAAAACATGCCGGCAACAGACTAAGGTTAGAAAGATAGCCTTATTTCGACAATAAGAAATTGGTCAGTCTTGCGGCCGAGGGCGGCCAAAAATCCAGACAAGTATAATCGGAATTACTGGCGATGATTGTGGAATTGCCCGCTGTAACGGGCCCAGGCCGGAGCTGGGGGCTGACGCGAGGGAGCGCTGCATGGTGCCTGTGACGGCCGTCGTCTTCGGCTTGATGTCGGCCGCGATCTGGGGAGCCGGCGACTTCTGCGGCGGCCTGGCGGCGCGCCGGGCCACCGCCAACAGCGTCGTCATCGCGTCCCAGTTGGTGGGGGTCCTGCTGCTGACCGCGCTGGCAGGCCTGTTCCGAGAACCCTGGCCGGCGGCCAGCGACCTGGCGTGGGGCGCGCTGGCGGGTGTGGCCGGCAACGTGGGCCTGTTGGCCCTGTACCGCGGCCTGGCCAGCGGGCGCATGGGCGTGGTGGCGCCTCTCTCGGCTGTCCTGTCGGCGGCGCTGCCGGTCTTGGTGAGCGCCTTGTTTGACGGCCTGCCAGGCTGGGTGACTCTGGTCGGTTTTGCGCTGGCCTTGGCCGGGGTATGGCTGCTGGCCCAACCGGCCGGCGGCGCCGTCTTCCGCCTGAACGAGCTGGGGCTGCCGCTTCTGGCCGGTCTCGGCTTCGGTCTGTTCTTTGTCTTCGTCGATCAGGTCAGCGCCGCCGCCGTCTTCTGGCCCCTGGTCATGGCGCGCCTCGCCTCGCTGGCCTTCCTGACCAGCGTGACGGTGGCGGGCCGGCAGAAGCTGTGGCCGCCCGCCGGCGTCTTGCCCCTGACGGCGCTGTCCGGCGTCCTGGATGCCGCCGGCAATGCCTTCTTTGCGTTGGCGACCCAGACCGGCCGGCTGGACGTGGCCGCCGTGCTCTCGGCGCTGTATCCCGGCAGCACTGTGCTGTTGGCGTGGGCCGTGTTGCGGGAGCGCCTGACGCGGGCGCAGCTCGCGGGCGTCGCGGCCGCACTGGTCGCCATCATCCTGATCGCCTGGTAGTACCGCTGGAAAGGAGGCCGTCGATGTTCACTCACATTCTGCTGGCCTATGACGGTTTCGAACCCTCTCAACGCGCGGCGGCGCTGGCCGGCGCGCTGGCGCGCGAACAGAGGCCGCCGGCCCTGGTGCGCGTCGTGGTGGCCGTGGACCCGGTCTCAGCCAACCTGGGCGAGCCCAATTTCAGCCAGCTGGCCTCCGAGCGCACGCTGAAGGGCCAGGACCTGCTGCTGGAGGCGCGCGGCCGGGTGGGGGACGGCCTGGACGTGCATGAGGAATTGCTCTTCGGGCCGCCGGCGGCTGAGATCCTCAGCGTGGCCGATGTGCGCGGCTGCGACTTGATCGTGATGGGTGCGCGCGGCCAGGGCGGGCTGCGCAGCCTGTTGTTCGGCAGCCAGACGCAGAAAGTGCTGGGCCAGGCGCACTGCCCGGTGCTGGTTGTCCCGTGAGGGCCGACACAGCTAGCACCGCCGGCTGGCCGTGTCCCAGCTGCGGCGCGCGGCTGCCGTTGACGGCCGGCCAGAGGCAAACCCTGTGCCTGTTCTGCGGCTCGACAGTCGTGCGGGAGGCCGGCGCGGCCGGCGCGTCGCCGGTGGTCGTCGAACTGGCGCCGGAGGTATTGGACCGGCTGCGCCAGATGCTGCTGGACGAACGGCCGCTGGAGGCCATCCGCCTCTACCGGCAGCAGACGGGCGCCGACGAGGCGCAGGCCGTTCAGACCCTGGCCGGTATCATTCGTGATCTGACCAGCCGGGCCTGGCGGCAGCAGCCGCTCTCCAACGCTGGTTTCGCCGTGGTCATGGCGGCCGACACGGTCTGCCTGACGACCATCGTCTGGGGCGCCCTGACCAACACCGGCTGGGCGGTGGGGCTGGGCCTGGCGGGGCTGGTGTTGTTCGGTCTGGTCTTCGCCGCCGCGCTGGTGGCGCGGCTCAAACAGATCGCGGGCCGGCCGGCGCCGGCGCTGGTGCGGCGGCTGGCGCGGTTGGGCCAGCTCACCCTGCGCGGCCAGGCCGAGCCCGTGCCGGTCGCCCGGCTGGAACTGGAGGTGCGCCCGGCCGGCGCCGCGCCCTTCCCGGCGGAGTGCAATGTCATGCTGCGGCCGAGCTCGCTGGCCCGCCTGGGGCCGGGCGTGGTGATGGAGGTCCGGCTGACGGCGGCCGGCGACGTGATCCCGAGTATGCCGTTAAAGGTGCTGAGCGAGACTTCTGGAGGTGTTGGCTATGATCACTCCTGAGCGCGTGGTGCGCACGACCTGTCCCTATTGCGGTGTCGGCTGCACGCTAGACCTGCATCTGCGGGAAGATTTCATCTACCGGGTGACGTCGCCGTTTGATTCGGTCGTCAACCACGGCAACCTGTGCGTCAAAGGCCGCTTCGGCTACGACTTCATCTACAGCCCGGAGCGCGTCACCGTGCCGCTGATCCGCCGGTCGCCGCCGGCGCCGGGGCAGCGCACGCCGGCCCGCGACCGGAGCGAATGGCGTGAGGTCAGTTGGGACGAAGCCCTGGACTACACCGCCGACCGGCTGGTGGAGATCTATCGGCGCGATGGGTCGGACGCGCTGGCCGTCTACTGCTGCGCCAAGGCCACCAACGAGGACAACTACCTGGCCCAAAAGCTGTACCGGGCGCTCTTCCGGACCAACAACGTCGACCACTGCACGCGTCTGTGTCACGCCGGTTCGGTCGTCGCCTTGCTCAAGTCGCTGGGCACCTCCGCCCAAAGCAACACCGCCGCCGAGGTAGCAAAAAACGACGTCTTCATCGTCACCGGCTCCAACACCACCGAGAACCACCCGATCATCGCCCTGCAGATGAAGGCCGCGATCCGCGACCACGGCGCCAAGCTGATCGTCATCGACCCGCGCCGCATCGAACTGTGCGATTACGCCACGCTCTGGCTGCCGCTCAAGCCCGGGACCAACGTCGTCGTCTTCTCGGCGATGGCGCACGTCATCGTCAAGGAAGAACTCGTCAACACCGAATTCGTCGAGGCGCGCACCGAAGGCTACCCGGAGTACCTCCGGTCGCTGGAGAAGTTCACGCCGGAGTATGCCGAGACGATCTCGGGCGTGGACCGGGACCTGATCGTGGCGGCCGCGCGGCTGTACGCCACCGCCCGGAACGGCGCCATCTACTGGGGCATGGGCATCTCCCAGCTCTCCACCGGCACGGCCAGCGCCCTCGGGCTGATCCACCTGGCCCTGCTCACCGGCCACATCGGCCGGGAGGGCACCGGCCTCAACCCCTTGCGCGGCCAGAACAACGTCCAGGGCGCCTCGGACGCCGGGGCGATGCCGTTCCATTTCCCCGGCTACATGGAGGTGGACAAGCCCGGCAACGCCGAGAAGTGGGAACAGGCCTGGAACGTGGAGCCGGGCGGCCTGAGCCGCCAGCGCGGGCTGACCACCACCGAGATCCTGGCCAACGCCCGGCCGGGCGGAGTCCGCAGCCTGCACATCATGGGTGAGAACCCGATGATGACCGAGCCAAATCTGAACGTCACGCGCCACCACATGGAGCAGTTGGAGTTCCTGGTGGCCCAGGACGTCTTCATCAACGAGTCCGGGGCCTACGCCGACGTCTTCCTGCCGGCAGCGGCCTGGGCGGAGAAAGACGGCACCTTCACCAACACCGACCGGCGCGTGCAGCGCGTCCGCCAGGCCCTGGCCCCGCGCGGGCAGGCGCGCCCGGATCGCGAGATTCTGTGCGATCTGGCGCGGCGGATCGAGGCGCGGCTGGGCCGGCCCACCAGCGCGCGCTGGGACTACGCCGGGCCGGAGGCGATCTTCCGCGAGATGGCGGACGTGGCCACCATGCTCAAGGGGGTCACGTATCAACGCCTGGAGCAGGTCGGCCTGCAGTACCCGGTGCCGGAGGAGACCCATCCGGGCACGCCGTTCCTGTTCGCCGAGACCTTCCCGTCCGGGCGCGGGCGCTTCTTCCCGCTGGAGCACGTCCCGGCGGCCGAGATGCCGGACGACGAGTTTCCGTTCATCCTGACCACCGGCCGCCTGCTGGAGCACTGGCACGGCGGGACGCTGACGCGCCATTCGCAGCTGGACGCGCTCTACCCGGAGGCGCTGGTGGAGATGCACGAGCTGGACGCGGCCCGCTGCGCGGTGAAGACCGGCGACGTGGTGCGCGTCACGTCCCGGCGCGGCTCGGTGGTGCTGCGGGCCAAGGTCTCGCCCAAGACCAGCCCCGGCGTGGTCTTCATCCCCATGCACTTCGCCGAGGCGGCCGCCAACTTGCTGACCATCGACACACTGGATCCGCAAGCCAAGATCCCGGAGTTCAAGGCTTGCGCCGTCAACATCCTGATCGCGCGCGCGGACGAGCTGCCCAACCCGGAGGCCGTGACGGCGCGCGGCCGCTATTAGGCTCAAGCCGCTGCTGGCAAGGAGGGAACCTGTGGATTTGCTTTTGGCCCTTAACCGCCTGACCGCCAACGCCGAGGCCATCACGGCCCTGGCCCGCTCCGCGTCGCTCGAGCAGGCGCGCTGGAAGCCCACGCCGGAGGCCTGGTCGATCCTGGAGGTGATCGGCCACCTCTACGACGAGGAGCGCGAGGATTTCCGCCAGCGCGTGGACTATCTCCTGCACCGGCCGGACGCGGACTTTCCGCCCATCGATCCGCAAGGCTGGGTGACGGCGCGCGGCTACAATGAGCGGCCGCTGCGCGCCGCCATCGACGCCTTCGTGGAGGAGCGCCAGCGCTCGCTGCAATGGCTGAAGGAACTGGATGACGCCAACTGGGCCTCGGCCAAGACGCACCCGGCCGGCGGCCAGATCACGGCCGGCGATATGCTGGCCGCCTGGGTGGCGCATGACCACCTGCACCTGCGCCAGCTGAACGAACTGCACTGGCAGTTCCTGGCGACCCAGGTCCAGCCGTTTTCGCTCGAGTATGCCGGCGGCTGGTGAGCGTGGCGCCCACCCCCAAGCTGACGCTGGCGCAGCTGAACGCGCGCGGCCAGGGCTACCTGCCCGGCTGGTTTGGCCTGGAGATCACGGGGATCGAGCCCGGCCGCCTGGCCAGCCGCCTGGCCCTGCGCCCCGAGTTCCTGGCGCCTAACGGTTTCCTGCACGCCGCCGCCGTCGTCGCCCTGGCCGACACCACCTGCGGCTACGGCACCGTCGCCCACCTGCCCGAGGGCGCTCAGAGCTTCACCACCATCGAGCTGAAGAGCAATTTCCTCGGCACGGCGCGCGAGGGGGCTTTGGCCTGCGCGGCCGCGCTGACGCACGGCGGGCGCACCACCCAGGTGTGGGACGCTGAAGTGCAGGCCGAGGCGACCGGCAAGACGCTGGCCTTGTTCCGGTGCACGCAGTTGATCCTTTACCCGGCGCCTGGCCGACCCTGACCACGCTGCTTACATCCGGCCGGCCGCCTGCCCGGCGGCGGCCGGTCTCGGGCGCTGATCACGCCGCCGGGACCTCAGCCTCGCCGGCCCCGCCAATCGCCGTATAATCAATTCATCCCTGCGCGGAGCGTCCGCGCGTCAACAGGTTCGCGTCCGTTCAACCGCTGGAGGCCACCGCCGGCAGCCACCACGCGCCGGCATAGCTGTTCACGGCGTCAAACCAGGACGTGGTGTTGGAGCCGGGTGGGCCGGCGGTGGCCGACCACCCGCTGTCCCGGCCAAACGCCGCCGCTTATCCCCAGGAGCCCTGATGCAATTCCGGACCATCATCGAGCCCTTCCGCATCAAGACCGTCGAGCCGATCCGGCAGACCACGCGCGAACAGCGCGCGGCGGCGCTGCAGGCCGCGCGCCACAACCTCTTTCTGCTTAAAGCCGAGGACGTGCTCATCGACCTGCTGACCGACTCGGGCACCGGCGCCATGTCGTCTAACCAGTGGGCGGGCATGATGCGCGGCGACGAGTCCTATGCCGGGGCGCGCTCGTTCTACGCGTTCGAAAGCGTCGTCCGCGACATCACCGGCTTCAAGCACGTCATCCCCACGCACCAGGGCCGCGCCGCCGAGCGCATCCTGTTCCGGGCGGCGCTGCAGCCCGGCGACGTGGTCCCCAACAACACCCACTTTGACACCACGCGCGCCAACATCGAGTACCGCGAGGCGACGGCCCTGGATCTGCCCATCGCCGAGGGCCGGCAGCCGCAGGTCCTCCACCCCTTCAAAGGCAACATCGACCTGGTGGCCCTGGAGCGCGCGCTGCGCGCCCACCTGAACAAGGTGCCGCTGGTGATGATCACGGTCACCAACAACTCCGGCGGCGGCCAGCCGGTGAGCATGGCCAATATCCGCGCGGCCAGCGAGTTGTGCCGGCGCCATAAGGTGCCGTTCTTCCTGGATGCCTGCCGCTTCGCCGAGAACGCCTGGTTCATCAAGACGCGCGAAGATGGCTACGCCGACAAGACGCCGCTGGAAATCGCGCGCGAGATGTTCAGCTACGCCGACGGCTGCACCATGAGCGCCAAAAAGGACGGCCTGGCCAACATCGGCGGCTTCCTGGCGCTCAACGACGACGATTTGGCGCAGCGCTGCAAGAACAACCTGATCCTGACCGAGGGTTTTGTCACCTACGGCGGGCTGGCCGGCTACGACCTGGAGGCCATCGCCGTCGGCCTGCGCGAGGCCCTGGACGAGGATTACCTGCGCTACCGCATCCGCTCGGTGGAGTACCTGGCCGACAAACTGGCCGCGGCCGGCATCCCGATGGTGCAGCCCTCCGGCGGGCACGCGCTCTACCTGGACGCCCAGCGCTGGCTGGCCCACATCCCGCAGGCGGAATATCCGGCCTGGGCCTTGTCCCTGGTGCTTTACCTGGAGGGCGGCATCCGCTCGGTCGAGATCGGCTCGGTGATGTTCGGACGCCAGCCGGACGGCACGGAGCGCCCGGCGAGCATGGAGTTGGTGCGCCTGGCTTTCCCGCGCCGCGTTTACACTCAGAGCCATGTGGATTACCTGGCTGAGGTCCTCTTGTATGTCAATACCCTGGCCGACCGCATCCGCGGGGTGCGCCTGGTCGCCGCGCCGCCGACCCTGCGCCACTTCACGGCCGAGTTCGAGCCCGCCCACGGCAGTCTGATCGCGCCGGCCTGACGTCGTCCGGAGCGGGCCGCCGCCTCACCTTCTCCGCCAACCGCCAACCCAGGGAGGTCACGGTTATGCCGATGCCCCGCGCCCCGCAGCCTTTGCGCGCCAAGCGCCAATGGTCAGGCCTGGCCGCGCTGCTGGCGCTCAGCCTGGCGGCCGCCTGCACGCCGCCGGCCACCACCGTCGCGCCGCCACCGGCCACGCCGACCGCCCGGCCCGCGCCGGCCACGCCGACCTTCACGACGACGGTGCCGCCGGCTACGGCTACCCCGGCCGCCTCGCCGACGCCGGCGCGTTCGGCGTTGGTCTCCGAGTTTCAGCACGAGGTCAACGTCCATCTCAGCGAGGCGTTGGACTGGCAGACCGCGTTCATCGGGCAGACGCTGGCTGTGGGCGGCGGCGCCCGCACCGGGCCGGAGGCGCGCGCCCGGCTGGACCTCTCCGATGGACCGATCATCCGCCTGGCCAGCAGTTCTGAGTTTGTGCTGCGCCAACTCGCAACCGAAGGCGGCGACCCGGTGACGCGTTTCATGCTCACGGCCGGCCAGGTGTGGGTGGCGGTCCTGGGTGAGTTGGGCAACGGCCTGTTTGAGATCGAGACGCCGACCGGCGTCGCCACCGTGCGCGGCTCGTACCTGAGCGTCGCGTACACGCCTGAGACCGGGCGCACGCTGGTGACCTGCCTGGAAGGCGCGTGCCGATTAACCAGCAGCGACGGCCAGTCCACCGACCTGACGGGCGGCCAACAGGCCGAAATCGCGGGCCAGGGGCAGGCGCCCTCCGCCGCGCAGCCCATGCGGTTAGCTCAGTACATCGAGTGGTCCACCGGTTTCCCCGAAGCGCCGCCCGAACTCACCACGCTGACCTCGGCGGCCCCGGCCGCGCCGGGCGCAGTTCCGCGCGCGACGGCGACCCGGGTGACGCCGCAGACAACGCCCGCGCTCGCCGGCACCTGGACGGGCCTCATCCGCGGCGAAGATTTCGAGTCGGAGCTGGTCCTGACCATCGCGGCGGGCTGCGGGCTCGGCCAGGTGTGCGGCACGTATGCCGCCGCGGCGCCGGGCTGCGCGGGCGAGTTGGTGCTGGCGGCCGCGAGCGCGGATACTTTCGTGTTGACTGAGCAGACCCAGCCGACGCTGGCGTGTCCGTCCGGCGGCGTCGAGACCCTGCGCCTGCGTCCGGATGGCGCGCTGGATTGGTCCTTCCGCTACGTTACGGCGGCCAGCGTCCTGAGCTCCAGCGGCGTCCTGCAGCGGCCGTGATGCCCGCCTCGGCTGACTTCTTGCCCGCGCAGCGCATGGCGGCGACGGGCATCGGCTTCGCCGGGATCGACGGCGCCTGGTGGCGTCCGGCGTTAGCGCCGTTTCCGCTCCCGGCTGCTGCCAGCCGCAGGCTGGCCGAGTATGCGCGTGCGCTGCTGGCCCTGAGCGATGTGGCCGGCGCGCTGTACGACACGGCGGAGGGCCGCGCCGCCGGCCTGGACGCGCTGCTCACTTACAAGGTGCCGGCCGCCCTCGCGCGCCTGGTGAGCGCCGGCCCGCTACTGAGCCTGCGCCCCGATTTTCAGCTGGTGCCCCAGCCGGCCGCCGAGGCGGCTTACGACTTTGCGGCGACTGAGCTGGAAGTTTGCCCCTCCGCGCACGGCTTCGCGCACGCGCTGCAGGTGGGCTACGGGCTGGCGCCCGATCTGGCCCCGGCCTTCGCGCGTCTGCTGGCCGGCCGCCCGCTGGTGATCGTCGGGACGCAGCACTGGAGCGAGTTCCTGATCGAACAGCTGGCCTTCTGCCGCGCGCTCGCAGAGTGCGGGGCCTGCGGCCGGGTGTGGTATGACCGGCCCCTGGCGGCGCTGGCGGCTGAGTTCCGCGCCGGCCAGCGCTGGCAGCCGCCGATGTTCGGCGTGCGCCACAAGCCGCCGGGGTGGAACGACGATCTGCTCGGCCGCCTGCGCGCCCATGACCTGCTGCGTTTCGCGGCCGCGGACGAGCCGGTCGTCGGCCCGGACACCGTCCTTTTCCGGTTCGGCTACTGCGAGTGTTTCGCGCCAGACTGGTTGGCGCGCTTTCAAGCCTGGGAGGCGCGCGGCGCCGTCTGGCTGAACCCGCCCACCTTCTACCTGGACAGCAAGGCCCTGCTGGCGGCGGCCGGCCTGCCGGCGGTGCGGGCGCGCCTGGCCGCCCTGGATGCCGGCCTGGTGTCCGCGCTGGACCGCTGCCTGCCGGAGACGCGCCTGCTCCAGCTGGGAGACGAGGCGCAGCTGCTGGACGAACAGGCGGACTGGGTGCTGAAGTTTGCGGGCTTCGACAGCGGCCAGCAGGCCTGGGGCGGGCGCAGCCTGCAGATCGGCGCCGCGCTCAGCCGGGCGGAGTGGGCGGCGGCGGTCCGCAACTACCAAGCGCTGCCCTGGCCGGTGGTGGCGCAGCGCCACACGCCCACCGCGCGGGTGAGCATCGCCTACCAGGCCGCTCCGGGTCAGCCCGCGACTCTGGATGAGGGCTACACCCGGCTGCGGATCTTTTGTCTGCGCGGCCAGGCCGGCGCCCCGGTCCACGGCGCCGGCGCGCACCTGACCGTCTCCGGCGGCACGGCGCAGGTCTCGGAGGCCACCGACGCGGTGCAGGCGCCGGTGACGTTTGGCGAGCCGTAATGGCCGGCCGGCCGGCGACAGTATAATCACAAGACTCAACCGTCCAGCCCATCAACACCACCCATGAGTGCGCCGCCCGCTGACCATCGTCCGCCCCCGTCGTTGAACCACGGCTACAACCGCCGCGTGGCGGCCGCCCTGGACGAAGTGCTGGCCCAGACCCGCGCGGCCGGGGCCGCGCTGGACTTTGACCTCAGCCGCGATCGGTACATCCTGTTCTCCGATCAGCATCGCGGCGCGCGCAACCGCGCCGACGACTTCGTGCGCTGTGAGCGCGCCTACAACGCGGCCCTGGCCTACTACTACAAGCTCGGCCACACCCTGGTGGTGCTCGGCGACGTCGAGGAATTGTGGAAGGAGTCGCCGGCGGCGGTGCTCCGCCACTACGCGCACACCGTGGCTCTGGAAGCCGACTTCCACCGGGCTGGCCGCTACCTGCGTTTCTGGGGCAACCACGACGATGCCTGGGGCGAGACCGAGAACGTTGCCTGGTTTCTGGAGCCGGCCTATGGCGGCCCGTTGGCCGTGTATGAAGGCCTGCTGCTCAACGTGGTGGACCAGGGTGAATCACTGGGGACCCTGTTCCTGATCCACGGTCATCAGGGCGATCCGTCCAGCGATCAGTGGTCGCGCCTGGCGCGCCTGGCCGTGCGTTACGTGTGGCGCCCGATTCAGCGCCTCACCGGGATCTCCAACAACACGCCGGCCCAGGATTGGCAGCTGCGCCAGAAGCAGAACATCGCCCTGTACGCCTGGGCCCAGGCCCGGTCGCGCCTGGTGCTCATCGCCGGGCACACGCATCGCCCGGTCTTCCGCTCGCGCACCTACGCCGAGCAGGTCCGGCACATCCTGGGCGAGCTGGAGGCGCGGCTGGCCCAGGCCGCCGACGACCGCCGGCTGCGCGAACTGGTGGGCGACTTCGCGGCTGAGTTGGAGTGGGCGCGGGCGCAGGATTTCCAATCGCCGGGCAACGAAGGCGAAGCGATGCCGATGCACAAGCCGTGCTACTTCAACACCGGCTGCTGCTCGTTCGTGGACGGCGACATCACCGGCCTGGAGCTGGCCGGCGGCGAGGTCCGGCTGGTACGCTGGCCGGACAAACACGGCCGGCCTCGGCCGCAGGTGCTGGCGAGCGCGTCGCTGCGCGAGGTGCTGGCCCAGTGCTGACCGCGCCGTTGACCGAGGCCGCCCTGCAGCGCGGCGCCCGCCTGCTGGCCCGGCGCGACCCCGACCTGGCCCAGCTCCGGCGCGAGATCGGCGACCCGCCTCTGTGGGCGCGGGCGCCGGGCTTCCCGACGCTGGTGCACATCATCCTGGAGCAGCAGGTCTCGCTGGCCTCGGCCCAGGCCGCCTTCGACCGGCTGCGGGCGGCCTGCCGCGGGCGCGTCACGCCGGGCCGCGCCCTGACCTTCAGCGACGCCGAGTTGAAGCGCATCGGCTTCAGCCGGCAGAAGGCCGGCTACCTGCGCGAGCTCGCGCACGCCATCCAGCAGCGCCGCTTCAACCCGGAGCACCTGTCCGCGCTGCCGGACGCGGCCGCGCGCGCGGCCCTGGTGGCTTTGAAAGGGATCGGCCCCTGGACGGCCGATATCTATCTGCTGATGGCCTTGCTGCGCCGGGACATCTGGCCGCATGGCGACCTGGCCCTGGCCGTAGCCGTGCAGCAGGTCAAAGGCCTGGCCGCCCGCCCCAGTTACGCTGAGTTGAGCGTGATGGCCGAGCAGTGGCGACCGTGGCGAGCGGTGGCGGCGCGGATGTTCTGGCACTATTATTTGAGCCGGAGTGTCCGGCGGCAAGCCTGACGCGCGCCGGCGAGAGATGACCGTGCGTTTCCTGGCTCTGGGCGATTCCTATACGATCGGCGAGAGCGTGGACCCGGCCGAGCGCTGGCCCAGGCAGCTGGCCGCCCGGCTGCGCGCGGACGGCCTGACCGTGGCTGAGCCCGAGCTCATCGCCCAGACAGGCTGGACCACCGCGGAGCTGTCTGCCGCCCTCACGGCCGCCGACCCGCAGGGTCCCTACGACCTGGTCTCGCTCCTGATCGGCGTCAACAACCAGTATCGCGGCCGGCCCGTGGACGAGTACCGGGACGAATTCACGGCCCTGCTGGAGCGCGCCCTCGGCCTGGCGGGCGGGCACGCCGGGCGCGTGCTGGTGCTCTCGATCCCGGACTGGGGCGTGATGCCGTACTGCGGCGCCACCGGGCGCGACCCGGCGGCTGTGGCGGCCGAGATCGATCGGTTCAACGCCGTCAACCGCGCGGTCGCCGAGGCGCAGGGCGCGCGCTACGTGGATGTGACGCCGGCCTCACGCCGGGCAGCCCAGGACAGCGAACTGGTGGCCAGCGACCTTCTGCACCCGTCCGGGGCCATGTACGCCGAGTGGGCGCGGCTGGCGCTGCCCGAGGCCCGCGCTGCGCTGCGCTGAGCGGCCCAACCGCGCCCGGTGGGCGGGCGGCCGCCCGCCCACCGGCCGGTGCTCGCGACAATCTCACAGCCGGGGCCGCGCGTTGGGCGTCCGCCTGAATTGCGCTAGAATCTTTACGATGTTTCCTCAAGCTCTTCGCCGCCTTCAGGACACGCTTAACCAGAAGGCTGACCAGGTCCAGCGTGAATTTATCGTGGTCAGCGAGGATCTCAAGGCCATGTCGCGGCGCGTGCTGGAGGCGCCCACCGGCGCCCGCGGCCCGCTGCTGGAGGAACAGGCCGCCCTGCAGGAGCGCCAGCACGCCCTGGCGGAATCGGTCAATGCCTGGCGCGACCGGGCGCGCGCAGCCGTGCGCCATCCGGACGTGGACGCGGCCCGGGCCTTCCTGGCCGAGATGCAGGCACTGGGCGACGCCGCCGTGCACGCCGCCGCCGACCGCGCGCTCTTCGTGCTGGATGCGCCGGAGGAAGAGCTGGAGCGGCTGTCGCGCGCGCCGCTCACCGGCCCTGCCCAGGCGGCCACACCGGCGGGCCGGCTGTTATCGCGCGCCCTGACCGAGTTTGACCTGCGCCGCCCGGACCCGGCCCCGCGCAAGGCGGCGGCCGTGGAGTTTGTCAACCGCCCCGGCATGCTGAACGACGACGCCTCTCTGGCGGAACTGGAAGCGGCGTTGGAGCAGGCCGATCCGCTGGCGCGTGACCTGGCGACGCAGACTGTGATCCAGTTTCACCGCCTGCGCGCGCTGCGCCTGGCCGATCTGGAACTCGCCCATGCCTCGGTGAAGCGCCTGCGCCAGATCAAGGACCCGGCCGTGGTGTCGGTCTTCCTCGAGATCCTGCGCCACCCCCGGACCGGCTATGTGCCCGGCCCGTCCGGGCCGAGCGAGGTCGATAACGTTCGTTCGCGCCGCGTGGCGCTGGGCGGCCTGGTCGAATGGCATACGCCCGAGGCTCAGCAGGCCGTGCGCCAATGTCATTTCGACCGTGACCCTCAGATCGTGAAGCTGGCGGCCGTCGCCCTGGAGCTCTTTCCCGGCGACTGGACCGGCCCTACGCCGGAGGCGCGCAAGGCGCAGCCTGAGGCCGCCCAGCCTTGAACGAGACGACGCGTTTCCTGGGCGACCCCGCCGGCTGGGCGAAGGCGCAGTTCCACCTGGATGACTGGCACGGGTTGTGGGGCGGGCGCCGGTTCTTCCTGTCTGGCCGCGGTCCGGTGGTGGTGCAATGCGTGCCGCCCGCGCAGCACGAAAGCTGTTATGCGCTGACGCTGCCGCCGGCTGAGGCGGCCGCGCTCTTCTTCCTGGCCGGGCAACAGGACCTCCTGGCCGTCACCTTTCCGGCCCGTCCCCTGGTGCCGGATGAGACTCAGAGCCGTCTGACCCTGATCAACGCGGCCGGCGAGGCGCGGACCGTCGTCAAGAACGGCCGCGATCGGCACGCCGGTTGGGCCGCCCTCTATACGACTGTGCTGGACGTGGAACGGCGCGCCCAGCAGACGGCCGCGCTCTACACCGGACCGTTTCGCCAGGCTTTTCAGCCGGAGTGGGATTAATGGCCAAACCGCGCGCCGACTTTCCGCTGTTTTCGGTGCTGGGCGTGCAGACCACCATCGCGCCGACCGGCCTGGCGGCGCTCGGGATCGCGCTGTTCGGGCTGGCGGGGCTGGCGGCGGTGTGGTCTCGTCTGCCGCTGGGCGAGGCGCTCCTGGCCGGCGCGGCGAGCACGGCCAGCATGTATCTGGGCGAGTGGCTGCACCAGATGGGGCATGCCGTAGCCGCGCGCCGGGTCGGGCACCCCATGCGCGCCCTGCATTTCCGCTCGATCCTGGCGGTCTCGGAATATCCCGCGGACGAACCGGCCCTGCCAGCAGCCGTGCACATTCAGCGGGCGCTGGGCGGCTTCTGGGTCAACCTGGTGATCGGCTTGTTCCTGGCGCCGTATGCGTTCTTCTTGTCTTTTGGGGGCGGGGCGCTGGCCTGGGCCGTTAACTTCGCCGTGTTCTACAACGGGGTGGTGTTGGGGCTGGGCGCGCTAGTGCCCATCGACATTCCGGGTGTGCTCACGACCGACGGCGCGACGCTCCTGCACTACGGGCGTCAGCGCCGCGGCGGCTGAGGCGGAGCCGCTAGCGGCCCTCGTCGTCGGCGACCGGCACGGCGACCACGCGGAAGCCGGTGTTGGGCCGGCGCTTGAACGGGTAATCCCAATTGCGCTGAGCGCAGCGCACGCGGCGCACCGGCGAGTCGAAGGCGCCGCCGCGCACCACCACGCCTTCCCCGGTGCTCGGCCCGGTCGGGTTCAAGATCGCCTGCCGCCGCCGATACTCCTCTGAGTCGTACCAATCCAGGCACCATTCCCAGACGTTGCCGCCCGTGTCGCTCAGCCCGAAGGGGCTGTCGCCGCCGGGCGAGAACAGACCCACGGGCGTGGTCATGTCGGCCAGGTCGTCGGCGTTGGCGCGCGTCGCCTCCCAGGTGTTGCCCCAGGCGAAAAGCCGGCCATCGCCGCCGCGGGCGGCCTTCTCCCACTGGGCCTCGCTGGGCAGGTGAAAGCGCCAGCCCGGCACCGTCAGCCACTGGCAAAAGGCCTGGGCATCATCCCAGGAGACGTTGACGACCGGATGCTGCTCCAGCCCGTCCGGGATCGGCCACGGGGTGTTGGGGTGGGCCGCCGCCTGGAAGGCCTGGTACTGGGCCTGCGTCACCGGGAACTGCCCGATGAAATACTCGGACAGACGCACCACGTGCTGCGGACGCTCGGACGGCAGCGCCAGCTCGTCGCGGGCCGGGTCGCTGCCCATCAGGAACTCGCCGGCCGGGATGCGCAGCAGCGTCAACGACAGGCGCGCCGTCAGCGCGGCCGTCAACCGGTCGCCGTCCTGCTGGACGCGCGGGTAACGCTGGCGCGCGCCCTGGCGGGCCTGTTCTTCGGCTTCCTGCCGCTCGCGGGCGGCCTCGGCGGCGGCGCGGCGCTGGCGCTCTTCATAACGCTCCTGGGCGCGGGCTTCGGCCTCCCACTTCATCCATTCGCGGGCGGCCTCGGCCTCGCTGCGCCGGCGGCGGGCGGCTGGCCGGCGGGACTGAAACCAATCGTCGTCGTCGGTGGTCTCGGCCGGCGCGGCGGCCCGCGCCTGCTCGGCGCGCCAGCGCGCATCGTAAGCGCTGCGCCGGACCGGGTCGCTCAGGACCGTGTAGGCCTCGTTGATGCGCTTGAGCTTCTCCTCGGCGTAATGGCGGACGGTCTCGTTGGCCTGGCGCAGGCGGTCCGGGTGGTGCAGTTGCACCTGGATGCGGTAGGCGGTCTTGATCTCGTCCTGGCTGGCCTCGGGCGAGACGTCCAGGAGCTCGTAGTACTTCATGGGCCAACTGTATCAAACAAGCGCGCGCGGGGACAGGGGCCGGGCCGGCGCCTGAGCGGCAGCGGCCCAGCCGGGCGGGCGCGGGGGCATGCGTCAGCGCAGGATCTGGCTCAGGAACAGGCGCGTGCGCTCCTCGCGCGGCTGGCTGAAGAAGTCGTCCGGGGTGCTGCGCTCCACCACCCCGCCGCGGTCCATGAACACGATCTCGTCGGCGGCGTTCTTGGCGAAGCCCATCTCATGTGTGACCACCACCATCGTCATGCCGGACCGGGCCAGGTCCTGCATCACGTCCAGCACTTCCTTGATCATCTCCGGGTCGAGGGCCGAGGTCGGCTCGTCGAAGAGCATGATTTTGGGGTTCATGGCCAGGGCGCGGGCGATGGCGACGCGCTGCTGCTGGCCGCCGGAGAGCTGGCCGGGATAGACGTCGGCCTTCTCCGGGATGCCCACCCGCTCGAGCTGCTGATGGGCCACGCGCCGGGCCTCGGCCTCGCCGCGCTTGCGCACGATGCGCTGGGCCAGGGTGATGTTCTCCAGGGCGGTCAGGTGCGGGAAGAGGTTGAACTGCTGGAAGACCATCCCCACTTCGGCGCGGATGGCGTTGATGTTCTTGTGGTCGTGCGTCAGCTGGATGCCGTCCACCCAGATCTCGCCGCTGCTGGGCGTCTCCAGGTGGTTGATGCAGCGCAGGACGGTGGATTTGCCCGAGCCGCTCGGCCCGATGATGACCATCACCCGGCCGGCCTCCACAGTCAGGCTGACGCCGTCTACAGCCTTCACCCGGCCGAAGTGCTTGGTCAGGTTTTTGATGACGATCATCGGTTGTTGAGTCGCGTCCATGTCGGCTGCCTTCGTTTCGGGTCCCCGCTCTCCGATCTGGGAAGACTTGGCGGGGAGCTGAGGGACTAATGCCCGGATTTGCCCATCCGCGTCTCGATCCACTTCACCACCAGCGAGAGCACCAGCGTCATGCTCAAGTACAGGAAGGCGAGCATGTTCAGGGTCGGCGGGTAGATGAAGGAGGCGGCCATGTACAGGCGGGCCTCCTGCGTGATATCGCGCACGCCCAGCACCGAGACCAGCGACGAGTCCTTGAGCATGGAGACGAAGTCGTTGCCCAGCGGCGGCAGGATGCGGCGGATGGCCTGCGGCAGGATGACGTAGCGCATGGCCTGCAGATAGCTCATGCCGAGCGAGCGCGCCGCCTCCATCTGGCCGCGGCCGATGGACTCGATGCCGGCGCGGAAGGTCTCGGCCTCGAAGCCGCCGTAGGCGAAGGCCAGCGCGGTCACCACGCGCGCCAGCATCGGGATGTCCTGGTTGTCCAGGGACGCCAGCAGGCCGCCCGGGTTGATCGCCTCCCCGAGCGCGTTCAGCAGGCCGACCACCCCCGGCGTGATGACGAAGGCGAAGTAGAAGATCTGCACCAGGATCGGCACGCCGCGGATGACCTGGACGTAGAGCGTGGCCAGGTTGTAGATCAGCGGGTTCTTGGAGACGCGGCCCAGGCCGCCCAGCAAACCCAGCAGGACGGCGATCAGGTACGCCACCACGGTCACGGAGAGGGTGGTGAGGATGCCGTTCTGCAGCTTGCTGAAGATGAGCGAATACAGGTCGTCGCTGAAGATGGCGAAAGTCAGGATCACGCCCGCCAGCAGCATGAACAGCAGCCACCAGGGCAGATGGGCCAGCCAGTCGATAAATTGGCCCTGGGAGGAGCCGGGTTGCGAGCGGGCGGTGGAGGTTGGCAGCGTCATGGGCCCCGATGATCTCCGGCGGACGAGCCGCCGGCCGGAATACGACGACGCGCAGGCGGTGTCACCTGCGCGTCGTCGGGTAGCAGCGGCGCCTGACTTACGGCTTGGGGGTCGGCGTGGGGTTGTCGTATGCCCCGTCGGCGATATCGTCGTAGGTGATGTTGAAGTCCGGTCCGAACCACTTCTTGTTGATGGACTGCAGCGTGCCGTCGGCCACCATCGCCTTGAGCGCGGCGTTGAACGGCTCCACCAGGTCCGAGCCTTTGGGGAAGATGAAGCCCAGTTCCTGGCCCACCAGTTTGCCGGGCAGCAGCTTGATCTTGTCGGCGTTGGCGCCCACGTAGCCGGTGCCGGCCGTGTCGTCGATGACCACGCCGTCCACGTCGCCGTTGATCAGGGCCTGCACGGCGTCGCCGAAGGTGTCGAAGCCGGTCACCCGGCTCTCGCCCACCAGTTTGACGGCCTCATCGTAGTTGGTGGTGCCCTTCTGGGTGCCGAGCTTGAAGTCGCCGGACTTGAAGCCGTCCAGGCTGTCCACGCGAGTCTCGTCCAGGCGCACCATGATGCGCTGATCGACGCTGATGTAGCCGATGGAGAAATCGACGGTCTTGGCGCGTTCCTCGGTGATGGTGATGCCGTCGGCGGCCATGTCATACTGGCCGTCGGCCACTGCCGCGATCATGAAGTCCCAGGCGATCTCCTGGTAGACGGGCTTGCAGTTCAGGCGCTGGCAGATCTCGGCCAGAGTGTCGTAGTCCCAGCCCTCGGCCTGGCCGTTGTCCAGGCGGATGTAGTTGAAGGGCAGGTAGGCGTTCTCGATGGCGACCGTGATCTCGCGGCCGCCCAGGTCGGGCAGGCCGGACGAGGACGCCGCCGTGGGTTCGGCGGGCGCCGCGGTGGGGACGGCGGCGGGCTGGCAGGCGGCCAACGCCAACGCGGCCACCACCAGCCAACTGGCCAGGGTAAACAGCTTCTTCATGGTGGTCTCTCCTTGTGTACTGGCGCTAACAATGATATGGGCGCGCGGGCGCGCGCTGACGGCGTGGGCGCGATTGTACCAGCCTGAGCGAGATTGGCAACCGGCTGTTTTCCGACGGCGAATTCGCCGTTGGCGGCCGGGTTCCGGCGCGGCGCGACGGGCCGGCTTGGGTTGCCGGGTCCGCATCCCAAGGACGGCTGTTTCAGGCGGCGGCCTCGGCCATGCGCAGGGCCGCCCGGAGCAGGACGTTGGCGCCGTTGACGCAGTCCTCCCACTCCGTATGCTCCTGCGGCGAGTGGCTGATGCCGGCGCGCGACGGCACGAACACCATGCCGGCGTCGGTGAGCGGGGCCAGCGACTGTGCGTCATGGCCGGCGCCGGAGAAGAGCGGGGTGTGGGCCAGCGCCAGCGACTCGGCTGCCGCCGTGAGGGCGGCCTTAGCCCGCGCGCTCAGCGGCGCCGGCGTGCAGCCGCCCATCGGTGCGCGGCTCAGGGTCAGGCGGTACTGCCGGCCGACCACCTCGGCCAGGCCCACCAGCACGATCTCCAGGTCGCGCAGTTTCTGCGCCTCCGGGGCGCGGAACTCCAGGGCCAGCTCGGCCGTGCCGGGGATGATGTTGAAGGCGCCGGGGGTCAGCCGGACCTGGCCGATGTTGGCCGTGCAGCCCGGGAAATCGCGCAGGACCAGTTCGCGCGCGGTGAGCGCGAAGGCGGCGGCGCCCAGCCCGGCATCGGCGCGCTGGTCCATGGGCGTGGTGCCGGCGTGGTTGGCTTGGCCGTGATAGGTGAGCTTGAGCGAGCGGATGCCCACGATGCCCTGCACCACGCCGATCGGCACGGCGTTGCGCGCCAGTGTCGGCCCCTGCTCGATGTGCAGTTCCAGGTAGCCGGCCAGGCTGGCCGGATCACGCCGCGCCTCCAACAGGCCGGCCTCGGCGAGGCCGGCGCGCGCCAGCCCAGCCTCCAGGGCCGCCCGGCCGCCGCGCGGGGCCTGCAGTTCCTCGGCCGTCAACGTCCCGGCCAGGGCCTTGCTGCCCAGCAGGCCCACCAGCGTGCCCTCCTCGTCGGCGAAGTCGATGACCTCGACGTGGACGGGCAGGGCGAGGCCGGCGTCCTTGAGCGTCCGGACGGCTTCCAGCGCCGCCAGCACACCCAGCGCGCCGTCGAAGCGGCCGCCGTTGGGCACCGAGTCGGTGTGCGAGCCGAGCAACAGCGTGCGCGCCGCCGGGTTGGCCGACCTCAGCACGGCGGAGACGTTGCCGGCTGAATCAGTGCGCGGCTCCAATCCGGCCGCCGCCGCCTGCGCCCGCCACCAGCGCTGCGCCTCCAGATGGGCCGGGCTCCAACACGGCCGGTCGACGCCGCCGTCGCCGGTGGCGCCGATCTGGGCCAGGCTTTCAAAGTCCTGCCGGAAGCGGTCCGAGTCGATCAACAGCGTCATGGCGTCCTCATGGGGTCTCGCTGGCGGCCGGGGTCTGCAGTTCGTCGGCGGCGCGCCGACAGCGGGCGCTCCACGAGACCAGCGGCGGCGCCCTTGAGCGGGAGCTCGTCGTCGCTGAGCGCCAGCAGTTCGGCGGCCCGTTGCAGAATAGGATTGTCGGGCATAAACGCAGGCAGCCGGGATTGTAGCACCTTCGCATCGCCGCCAGTGGGGCCGGCGGCGACCTCTCGGGCGCGATCTGGCTAACCGGTTCCTGGTCGCGCAGCGCTTCGCCCTCAGCTGCCCGCTCTGCTGGCAGCGACCTCTCAGGCGCGGTTTCCCCAACTGGCTCATGGGCACGCAGCGTGCAGCGCTTCGTGCTAAGCTGCCGGCTCTGCCGGCAGCGACCTTGACGCTGCCCCACGGCGGGCCTATGATGACGCCAAGATGCCCGGTCTTGCCCTTTCCGAACAACGCCGGCTGCTGCAGATCGCGCGCGAGGCCATCGCCGCGGCGGCGGCCGGCCAAACGGCGCCGGCCCTCCAACCCGATACTTTGCCGCCCGCGCTGCTGCGCCCGGCCGCCAGCTTCGTGACGCTGCGGCACGGCGGCGATCTGCGCGGCTGTATCGGCGGCCTGGAGGCGCGCTGGCCTTTGTATGAAGACGTGCGCCGGCACGCCGTCCAGGCCGCCACCCAGGACTATCGCTTTGAAGCCGTGACCGCCGCCGAGGTGCCGGCCCTGTCGGTGGAGGTCTCGGTGCTGACCGAACCGCAGCCGCTGGAGTACGCGCGGCCGGAGGATCTGCCGCGGCAGCTGCGCCCGCTGGTGGACGGCGTGACCCTGGCGTTGAGCCATCACCGGGCTACTTTTCTGCCGCAAGTCTGGGAACGCGTGCCGGATCCCGAGCAGTTCCTGTCGATGTTGTGTGAGAAGATGGGCCTGCCGCCCGAGACTTGGCGGCGCACGCCTCTGACCGTCAGTGTTTACCAGGTCGAAAAATTCACCGAGCCCGAAGCCAAAGAATAGGAATAATGCTCAGCCACACTGCCTCCGGCGGGGTGGTGCCCGGTGGCTTGAGCATTGGCCTTTTGGATGCGCGAACCCATCCCCCAAGTTACCCCCTTCCTGCGCCTGGGCGGGCGCGAGTGGTATCTGCCCGCCGCGCTGCGCGCCTTCAGCCACCGCAACTATCGCCTGTACTGGTTCGGCCAGTTGATCTCGCTGACCGGTACCTGGATGCAGTCGACGGCCCAGCAATGGCTCGTCTACCGTCTGACCGGCTCGCCGCTCGCGCTCGGCACCGTGATGTTCATGGGCTCGCTGCCGGCCATGCTGTTCTCGCTCTTCGCGGGCGTGCTCGTGGACCGCGCCGACAAACGCCGTCTCCTGGTGGGCCTGCAGACGGCGATGATGATTCTGGCGCTGGTGCTGGCGGCGCTGACGTTCACGGGCGTCGTGGAGTACTGGCACTTGCTGGTCCTGGCGGCGCTGCTCGGCCTGGTCAACACGCTGGATATGCCGACGCGCCAGGCCTTCACCGTGGAGATGGTGGGCAAAGAAGATTTGATGAACGCCATCGCCTTGAACTCGTCGATGTTCAACGGCGCGCGCCTGATCGGGCCGGCGGTGGCGGGCCTGCTGGTGGCCGCCATCGGCGAGGCGCCGGCCTTCCTGTTCAACGGGCTGAGTTACCTGGCCGTGATCGCGGGCCTGCTGCTGATGCGCCTGCCGCCGTTCGAGCCCAAGCCCGGCCGGCTGCGCCCGCTGGCCGATCTGAAGGAAGGCCTGGGCTACCTGGTCGGCGACCGGGGGACGCTGGCCCTGGTGCTGGTGGCGGCCGTGCCCAGCGTCTTCGGCTTCCCGGCGACGACGCTGCTGCCCGTGATCGCGCGGGATGTGCTCGGGTTGGGCGCCGACGGCTTCGGCGGCCTGCTTTCCGCCATCGGGCTGGGCGCCTTGATCGGCGCGATCTCGTTGGCCGCTCTGGGTCATTACCGGGCCAAGGGCCGGCTGCTGACGGCGGCGACCTTCGTCTACTCGATGGCGCTGGCCGGCGCCGCGTTCTCGCGCGTCTTGCCGGTGACCCTGGCGGCCCTGGCGCTGGCGGGCTGGGGTATGATCACGCAGTTGGCCACCACCAACACGCTGGTTCAGCTGCACGTGCCGGACGCACTGCGCGGCCGGGTGATGAGCGCTTACCTGTGGGCCGTGGTGGGTCTGGCGCCGCTTGGTTCGCTGATCTTCGGGTCATTGGCCGAGGCCTGGGGGGCGCCGACGGCCCTGCTCACCGGCGCCTGCGCTTGCCTGGCCAGCGCGGCCGTGGCGCTGGTAGCCTTTCCGCAGGTGCGCCGGATGGAGTGAGCCGGCCGCAACCGCAGGGCCGGCCGCCGCGTAGAGATGACGGAGGCCAACGATGGGTCGACGACGACGTTATTCGCAGCTGGGGTCGCGCGGCCAGGACGTGCAAAGCGCCATCTGGCTGATCGGGCTGGGCATCTTGTTCCTGACGGGCAAGTGGTGGCCCGGCATCCTGATCCTGATCGGGGTCAGCATGGTGGTGGGCACGTTGGCCCGCGGCTGGTCCGTGATCGACACGCCGCCGGCGCCGCCACCCGCACCGCCGTCCTTCTCAACACCTCCTGTTATGACGGCGCCACCCGTCTTCTCCACCGCGCCGGTCGAGACTCCGCCGTCGCCGCCGGCGCCGCGCGCGGCGCGTTTGCCCGACCTCTGCCCAAACTGCGGCGCGCCGCCGCGCACCCTGGCCCAACGCGGCGGGGACCCGGCGCTGTGCCCGTACTGTGGTGCGCTGATCGGTAAGCTGGAGTAGAGCCGGAGAAGCCGCCGGTTAAGCGGCCTGGTCGTCGATGAACTGCGGCGCCGGGTCGGTCACGGTGACGACGTGGCCGGACGGGAAGGCCACGGTCGTTTGGGCGCCGACGCGCGTCACGGCCAAGCCCTTCCAGCGCACCGTCACGGGCCAGGGGAAGGGGTTGTGGCCCTCGAGGTGGACGCGCCGTGGCGAGACCGGACGCACCCCCAGGACGCGCAGGAACAGGTGCACGGGCGCCACCCCCCACAGGTAATCCCGGTCCCCCAGACCTTCCAGTTTGTCCGCGTTATAGGCTTCGCGGAAGCATTTCTCGTGCCGCAAAGTGTGGAGCATGGCCGTCATCAGCCGCTGCACCAGTTCGGCGGCCTCGGCCCGGTAGCCGTACTCCACCAAGCCCTCGCCCAGCATCGTGTTCCACATCAGCCACACGCCGCCGGAGCCCTCGCGGTTGTCCGGCCGATAGGCCGGGTCCTGGGCCGAGCAGTTGGGGATGCCATACGGCCGCCAGTAGCGCTCCGGGTCTAGCAGCGTGCGCCGCACCAGGGCCTCGGCCCGCGCCGGGGCGGGGGCGCCGGACCACAGCGGCAGCAGCAGCGTCTGATCCTGGCGCGTGGTGTCCACGACGGCCACCGTCACCTGAAAATCCGCGCTGAGGCCGCTGACTTCTACGCGTTCCAGTTCCGCGTAGACCTTGTCGCTCACGGCGGTTCCCACGCCGAAGTACCACTGGACGTGTGAGCGCTTGAGCGTCTCCACGCGGTGCCGGCCGCGCCGGCCGCGCCCGCTCAGAGTGATGAGCATGTCCGGGCGCGCGTCGCGTGGGCCGACGGCCTTCACCAGCAAGCGCGCCGAGGGCGCAAACCGCCGGTTCACGTCCACCGCCAGATCGCCGTGCCCCTCGGCCAGCACCTCGCCGCGCGTCACCTCGTGCGTATCGCGGTCCACGTAATGATAGCTGGCCGTCTCGTCCCGCCACATCTGCTCCAGCGCAGATTGCAGCAGCACCGCGCGCTGCCCCAGCGCCGGGTCGGCCGGCAGGCCCAGCTCCTGCGTCATCCGCTGGAGCGTCTGGCACTCGCGGAACAGATAGGCCGTCAGGTCCGGCGCCTCGGCGGCGGTGATGTCCGCGCCCTGCGCCCAGGGCTGCCAGCGCACGAACGACGGGTTGTCGTCGAACGCGGACTGGATCGTGTGCGACCATTCCGGCACGCCGTCGCCGTCGCGGTCGTGCCGCGTCGAGAACCAGACGTCCAGGAAACGCCGCAGGCCGGGGTAGACCTCGGCCAGGAAGGCCCGATCGTCGGTGTATTCGTACAGGCTCCAGCTGATGGCGGCCAGCAGCGGCAGGCACAGCGCCTTGTTGCGCTGCCCGCCCAGCCCGGGCTTCCAGTCGATGAAACCCTTGTCGTCCTGTACGGCCAGCCAGTTGCGGATCACGCCTTTGGCCAGGTCCGGGGCCGCGCTCACGATCTGCGGCAGGTTCACGTAGGCCTCGGTCGCCACCTGGCCGTCCCACTGCCAGGTGTGGTCACTGCCGTCGCCTTTGCGCGAGAAACCGCGGTCCGGGCCGCGCGTGAAGATGAACGACGGGAAGGGCAGATGCGGGGTCGGGCCGACGTAGCTGCGCAAGGCCACCGTCTGCGCGAAGGCGAAGGCGGCGTCCCAGTCCTTGTCGCCGGTCTCGAGGTCGAGCAGGCCGGCATTGAGAAGCTCGATGCGCGCGAACTCGCCCTCCCACTCGCGCGCAAAGACCGAGCGGATCAGGGACAGGCTTTCCGCCACGGACGGCCGCGCGGCCTGCGCCCAGCGCACGAAGACGGGCGTGTTGGCGGGCAGGTCCACGGTGCGCGTCAGCTCCAGGAACGGGGCCGCGTCGGTGCGGGTGTCGCCCTCCACCGCCACCAGAATGTCCAGGTTGCCGCTGTGGCCGGCCAGCACCGCCAGTTCCTCCAGGTGCGTGGGGCTGAGCGCCTTGGGATTCTCCAGCGGCTTGAGGGTGGCGGCCAGCGAGAAGCGCACCTGGCGCGTCCGGCCCTCTGGGTCGTGGTTGACGAACGTCAACTGCCCGGCGACAGAGTGCGAGTCCGGCGCCCAATAGTGGGCGGTGACGGCGATGGCCGGCAGCGGCTCAAACGTGATGCGCAGGTAGTTGGGGTAAAACGCCCGCACCGCCGGTGTGAAGACGAAGTCGGCGGGATTGTGAACAGAGTGATCGCCTTCGCCGAAGGTCGGGAAGAGGCGCATTTCGCGGGCGCGCAGGCCGTAGGTGGTCCGCAGGGCCACGGCTGCCGGCTCGCCGCCGGCCAGGCTCAACTCCCAGATATGATCGTCGGCGTAGTCAGTGGGGACGAGACGAGCATCGGCGGCCAGACGCAAGGCCAGGGGGTCATCCTGGGTGAGATACCAGTCCCGCATGGCGGGGATTGTAGCACGCCGCCCCTGCGCGCGCTGTGCCTGGTCGTCACGGCTGCGGGCCCGTCCACGGGCGCCAGCCGGACCCCCACGGGCGCAGCTCGTAGACCACGCCCTCCGGCCCGGTGATGAAGCAGGTGACGTAGCGTGCGGCTGAGTCGCACTGGACCTGGGCACCCGGCACGCTGAACTCGTCGGCCAGCGCCCAGCCGATCCGGTCACGCACGCGCGTGTCCGCCAGGGCCTGTTCATCGCGCCAGGCCAGCCCGAAGCCGCGCACAGGCTGGACGCGCCCGGCCGGCGGCACCAGGGCCGGATCGCTCTCCGGCATCCCGGCAAACCACTGGTTGGCGCGGATCTCGTAGGAGGTGCCGTGCTGCGGGCCGTACAAAATGTAGATGCGGTCGTCCACCTGGGTCCACAGCATCAGGCCGCGCTCGAAATACTGGGCCTGCATCACCGTGGCCTGGGCGGCCGTCTGTGGACAACCGGCCGGCGGGTTCGGGAAGAACCAGACGTCCGGGCAGCGCACGGCCACCGCCGCGTTGGCGGCCACGCTGGCCGCGCCGGTGGTGGCGTACAGGACGAACTGCACGGGCGAGCGCTGCGAGGCGGGCGCGTTAACGGTCAGCGTGCCCGCCGGGCCGACCGCATACGACTCGCTGAAGCGGCCGTCGGCGGCGATCCGCCAGAGCGTCACCTGCTCGCCGCGCGCCTCCCAGCTCAGCGTGATCGCGCCGCCAGGATCGATCTCGGCCGGCGAGGCCGTGAAGTTGAGGACGACTGGGGCTTGGCCGACCGGCGTGGCGCTGGCCGGCAGCGGGCTGACAACGGGGAATGTGACCGTCGCCGCAGCCGGCGTCGCAGTGGGCGCCAGCGTCGGGCCGGCGGTGTCAGCGGGCGGGGCCGGCGTAACCTCCGTCGAGGCGGCCGGGGCCGGGCTGGCCGAGGTTGACGGGATCGGCGTCGCCGCCGGGGCCCGCGCCGTCAACGCCAACTGGGTGCCCAGCACCGCCGCCGTCGCGCGCAGAGCCAGGTCGGCCGCCGTAACCGTAAGCGCGGCGGGGTCGGGCGTAGCGGTCGGCGCCGGCGTTGAGGCCACACAGCCGACGGTCAAGAGCAGACTGAGCAGCGCGGTCCAACGCGAAAACACAGGTCCAGCCTCCTGTTCCTGTGCCTGGGACGCGCGCCGGGCCTGAGAGGTTCCACCGGCCGGCGGCTTGGCCGCGTCGATTCATCGACTGCGCAGGCTTTGGACCCGTGCCAGCCCGAGCACCAGGACCAGCAGCGCCGCCAGCAACAGGGCGCAGAAAGCATAGACGCCGGTCAGGCCGAGGCTGGGCAGTCCGGCGTACGCCAGCGGCGGGGCGAGCGCGCTCCCCAGGTCGCCGACGGTGTGCATCCAGCCGAGCGCGCGGCCGCGCTGCGCCTCGCCGGTCGCGTCGCCGAGCAAGGCTGTGGCCAAGCCCTGGTTGCTGCCGCCGGCGATGGCGCTGAGCGGGACCGCCAGCAGGATCAGGGCCGGCTGGCCGAGGGCGAGCAGCGCCAGGCCGAGGATGCCCGGCAAGAGGCCGGCCGCCACCAGCCGCCAGCGATTGCCCAGCCGATCGGACCAGCCGCCCAGCAGAGGCGCGGCCGCCATGCTGAAGAGCGTGCTCAAGCCGAGCAGGGACCCGCTGACTGTGGCCACCGGCAGGACAAGCCCGCCAAGCGGCACCGGGCCGACCCGCTGCTGGACCAGCAGCGCCAGCGTGGACGACAGGACGCCGGCCAGCACGAAGCGGTTGACACCGTACAGGAGCATGGCTGCCCAGGCCGTAGCGCGCAGGGGCGCGCCAGCGGCCGACGGCACGCTGGGTGTCGGCGCGGCGGGCCGCGGCGTGCCCGGCCGCGTCTCCGGCAGCAACACGCCGGCCGCCAGGGCGCCAAACCCGGTGATGACCGCGGCCACGCCCAGCGCCGGATGAAAGCCCAGGGTGTCGGTGAGCAGGCCGCCCAGCGGCGCGGCCAAAGTGGTGCCGAGGTAAAAGCAGAGCTGGTACAGGCCGATCAGGCGGCCGCGCGCCTCTGGGGCGGCCACATCCAGGATGAGCGTGTTGCCGCCGACCCAGATGCCGGACCAGGCCAGGCCCCACAACAGGCGCGCGCCCAGCAGCGGCCAGAAACCTGTGGTCAGGGCGTAGACGGCAGTGGAGGCCGCGCCGAGGAGGAGGGCCGGGACGAACAGCCGGCGGCGCGGCCAGCGGTCATAGGCCTGCCCGGCCCAGGCGTTGGTCAGCAGGCGCACCCAGCGGTTGGCGCTGAGCAGCAGGCCGACGGAGGCCAGGGCCACGCCGGCCTCAGCCGTGTGCGTCGGCAGGACCGCGTACAGGGCGGCGTCGCCCATCAGCGACAGCGCCGTGCCGAGGCCGGCCGCCAGCAGCACGCGCCGCGCCAGCGCCGAGGGCGGAAGCGGCGGGCTCATCGGCCGGCCGGTGGCGCAGCCCGCGGGCGCCGATCGGGCCGCTTTCCGCGCGCGTCTTGAACTTGAGAGGGGGTGGTCATTCGTACCGCTTCAGAAAGCCCAGCATGGCGGCATGGAGGTCGTCGCGGTGACGCCACAGGCCATGCGTGTCGTCTGGGTAGACGATCAGCGCGCACTCGCCCCCGTGGCTCACGATGTCGGCCTGGATCGATTGCAGCTCCTCCGTCGTCGCCGTCGTGTCCAGGGCGCCGTGCAGGATGAGCAGCGGGCCGCGCATGCGGCTGGCCTGTGCCAGAGGCGACCGCTCGACCCTGGCCAGGGCCAACTGCTCGGCCTCAACTGGGAAGGCACGCTGCTGGTGTAAGCTCAGGCGATGCAGCCCGCTGAGTGTCCACATGGCGATGCCGCCGGCAAAAGGGTGGTCTGCCTGCGCCAAGGCCAACAGCGTCAGAAAGCCGCCGTAGGAGTAGCCGGCCACAAGCAGCGGCCGCCCTGCGCCGGTCCGCTTTTGCCAGTCGCGGCCGGCGGCGACGACGTCCCAGACATCGGCCCGGCCGTATTCCCCCCGGTTGGCTGCCTGGTGCTCCGGGCCATGCCCGCTGCTGCCGCGATAGGCGGCACAGACAAACTCAACGCCTTCCGCCAACAGACGCAGCATGACCGGATCGTCCGGGTCAATGGCCTCCCCCGGCCCGCCGTGCACGAACAGGATCGCCGGCGCGCGGGGCTTGGGAGGGATGAAGCGCTGCACCGGGATGGGCCGCCCGTCCTGAGATGCCACCTCGTAGGCTTCGTGGGTGAAAGCCGGCCGGACCGGCGGACTAGATTCCAGGACGGGCGCGCACTCGCCGCCGATGTCCCAGCAGTACAGACAGGCGTTGCTCCCCAGGAAATACAGGGTCGTCGCCCGCGCGCCAAAACCGATCTGCGGACCGGTGGAAGAATGGCCCACTACCGACCGGGAAGCCAGCGCCAGCCTGTGGAGGAGAGTCCCCTCCGGGTAGGCGAACCACAGCAACTCGTCGGCGTCGACACACAGGATGCGGTCGCCGTGCGGTGAAAAGACGCCGCTCTGCAGTTTCTCGGATTCATAGCTCCAGACGCTGGCCCCATCCTGGAGCCGGATGACTCTCACTTGAGTTCGAGTGGGGTGAGCCACCGTGAGCAGCAGCGAGGCCGAATCAGGGCTCCAGCAATGGCGGCCGACCCGGCTGTTGCCGTCCGAGGTGTTCGGCACCGGGAAACACCGGCCGGATTGCACTTCGGCCACATAGATCCGGGTCGGGAGTTCGGGTTCGTCCAAAAACTGCCGCTGAAACGCCACGCGTTCCCCGGACGGCGACCATTGCGGAAAGCGGTCCACGGTTCCGGTCTCGTGCGTCAATTGAAGGGTGTGGCCAGTGTCCAGCGCGAGGCTGTAGATCTTCGGCGGCCGGTTGTTGGCCTTGGCGTAGGCCGAGAACACCAGGCGGCTGCCATCGGCCGCCCATTGGCAAAACCCGGCCTGGAGGGCGGGGTCGGCGAAGATCAGTTGCGGAGCCGCCGCCCCAAGGCGGTAAAGATAGAGCCGGCCATCGTTGCTGCCGAAGGCCAGCGAGGCGCCATCGGGCGACCAGACCGCGGCCAGCGGCAGATAATCGGCCGCGATTTCACCGAGCGCGCGGCCCGCCAGCGTGCGCAGTTCAATCCAGAGTCCCCCATCGGCATCGCGGTGCAACAAAGCCAGCCGCTCGGTTTCTCCATGCAGGGCGAAATGCATCAGCATCGCGGACCTCCGGCGTTGCTCGAGGGAGGTCATTGTCCCACAGGCGGCCGGCCGGGCGGGCGGCGGGAACCATCCGGCGCCGGCTGACGTTTTAGGTTCGCGGCGCTGAGGCCGCCTCCGTCTTCGGGCGGACTCGCGCCTGGGCCAGAAGGCCGGGGCGCTTTCTCAGAAAGCGTGTATTTTCGTACTGTCATTCTCTGACGGCCGGCCAGAAGTTGACCGGCCGCGGTATCTTTGGGAAAGGACTTGGAATGTTGCTCGCACGCCTTCGCTTAATCAGCCTGTTGACGGCCGCCGCGCTGCTTGCGGCGGCCTGCCAGCCTGGGGCCGTGCCCTCGCCCGAGCCGGCGACGGCCGCCCCGGCGACTGCGCAGCCCACCGACCCGGCCGCGCCCACCGCCACCGTCGCGGCGGAGCCCACCGCGGCGCTCGACCCGGCCGCCGCCTGTCCGCTGCCCGGCACCGGCCAGGCCCTGTACGTCAGCCGCGAGAACGGCTACTGCTTCCTGTACCCGGCCGACTTCACGGCCCAGCCGGACTTCACCCGCCCTCAAGACGCCGTCACCTTGTTGGGGCCGGCCGAGAATCCCGGCGGCATGGAGACGATCGTGACGACCCTGTCCGTGGCCTACAACGGCCCGGCCGACGGCCTGGACAGCGCGGCCTACGCCGACCGGTGGACGGCGCTCTATCACGGCGGCGCCGGCCTGCCCACGCAAGCGATCACGATCGGGGGTCAGCCGGCCGTGCTGATCGAGGACCTGCCCGGCGGCTACGCGTCGCAGCGCGCCGGCCTGGTCGTCGCGGGCGGCGCGAAGTATCAGGTGACCGCCCTGCCGCAGCCGAAGGATTCGCCCGTGCTGGCCGAAAGCGTCCAGCTCGTCTGGGACACGGTCACGCAGTCCCTGGTCTTCTTCGCGCCGCAGCCGGCCCGGCCGGTGGTGCGCGCCGCCGACGTCTGCCCGGCCGCCACCGCCGACACCCAATTGTGGATCAACGAGATCGGCGGCTTCTGCGTGCTGTTCCCGGCCGATTACGGGTTTGATCAAGAGTTTCTGGGGCGCATTATCGGCGGGCCGGTGCTGGCGGACACCACTGACTGGGGCCAGGTGCGCACGTCCATCTTCGTGGCCACCTATGACCAGCCGCCGGCCGCCCTGGAGCAGGCGCTGACGCCGCCGACCGAGCAGATCGACCCGGCCAGCCTGCAGCAGACGACCATCGGCGGCGCCCCGGCGATCCTGTACGACTTCACCGGCGGCCCCTGGCGTCAACGCACGGCCGCCATCGTCGCCAACGGCAGCGTGTACACCATGGTTGGCCCGTGGGATGCGGAGCAGTTCCCGGCGGGCGTAGCCGAAGCCGAGCGGCTGTGGGGCGCGATCATGCAGTCGATCGTCTTCTTCGATAAATGGCGCTGAACGCCATTGCCCTGTGACGTCGACGCGGCCGGGACTCCCCCGGCCGCGTTTATTTTGGGGCGGCTGGGCTCAGGGCGTTGGGCGGAGATCGAGCGGCAAGTCGGCGGGTAGTTGAAAGTGCGGCACCAGGGCCGGGACGCGGAAGGTGATGATGTCCAGGATCAGGCCTTCCGTGAACGTGACCAACTGGAGGCCGTAAGCGGCGTAGACCTGGCGGGCGTCGTCGCGCCGGTAGAGGCCAAACGCCAGTTGGCCGTTGGCGCGCGTCGGCTGCAGCCGCCAACGGCCAGACGCCGACCCGCCAAAGACCGTGCGGGCCACCAGCGCCCCGACGACGGCGCGCCCCTGATACCAGGCCGGGATAGGCGGCATGCTGAACGTGACCTCATCCCTGAGCAGCGCCAGCAGCCCGTCTACGTTCGCGGTTTCCCAGGCGTCCACATAGCGCTGCAACAGAGCCTGTTCGACGGCGTCGGCGGGCAGGCCCTGGCTCCGGAGAAGCTGCGGGTAACCGCGGCCCAGCGTCGCCCGCGCGCGGTGCAGGGCGCTCTTCACCGCGGCCACGGTCATCTCCAGCAGGGCGGCCGTCTCGTCGGCGGACCAGTCCAATACGTCGCGCAGGATCAAGACCGCGCGTTGGCGCGGCGGCAGCAGCTGCAGGGCGGTCAGAAAAGCCAACGACACGCTCTCGCGCTGCGAGAGGCGCGCCTCCGGATGGGCGTCGTCCGGCGGCAGCCAGGCGTCCGGGAAGGGCTCCAGCCAGATCGGCTCGTTCAGGTCCGCCGGGATCGGCTCGTCCAGGCTGTGCGCGGCCTGGCGCGCCGCCGGCAGCGTCCGCCGCCGGCGCTGTTTGAGCAGATCCAGGGCTAGGTTGGTCGCGATCTTGTACAGCCAGGCGCGCAGCGGGGCGCGGCCCTGGAAGGTCTCGCGGCGCAGCCAGGCGCGCAGAAAGGTCTCCTGCACCAGGTCCTCGGCCTCCGGCACAGTCCCTAGCAGGCGGTAACCGTGCGCGCGCAGTTCGCGCCGGTGCGGCTCGACCAGGGCGCTGAACTCATCCTGGTTCAGGCCGTGCAGCAGAGGAAACGGAGGCGGCAGTGACATCCTTGGGCTCTCCAATCAGCAGCGCTGTCAGCGATATGATTAACCCGCCATGAGAGGCGCGGTGAGGCGGGTTCCCCGGCGCAGCGACCGCACCCTTTGGGCGACGGCCGTCGTCCTATATAGTGAGGCGGGCCGGTCGGTCAAACCGGGGCCATCATACCCGATCCACCGGTCTGCGCCGTCGTCCACCAACCTGAGGTTCAAGAGGGATCAAGCATGAAGTCGTTCAGCGCCGCAACTAACATCAAGGCCTCCGCGGACAAAATCTGGGCTGTTCTGACGGATAGCTCCGGCTGGCCGAGTTGGGACCCATCTTGTATCCGCATCGAGGGCCGCATCGCGGCCGGCGAGACCGTTACCGCCTACACCAAGCTCAGCCCGGACCGCGCCTTCCCGGTGAAGGTGATCGAGTTCGTGCCCGGCCAGAAAATGACGTGGGCGAGCGGGATGCCGCTGGGGTTATTCAAGGGCGAGCGCACGTTTCGGCTGGCGCCGAAGGGTGATGGCAGCGTAGACTTCACGCTGCGCGAGGAGTTCACGGGGCTGTTGCTGCCGGTCTTCGGCGCAACGATCCCGGATATGACGGCGGCTTTTCAGGGCTTCGTGGCCGGGCTCAAGGCCCGCGCCGAGAGCTGAAGACACGGATTCTACGACGGAGCACAGGAGGACCCACAATGGCCAAGGCGAAAGTGAGCGGAGCTGGGACGCGGGAGAAACCGTGGCAGTTGAAGACGCCCAGCGGCACGTCTGAGTATCAACTGTATCGTGACGAGGCGGCCGACCCGCCGGCCCTGATCTGCGTGGTCGGCAAGACCGAGCTGCGCTACCATCTGCGCTGCATCGAGGACCTGCACGCCATGCTCAAGGCCCACGGCGACTGGATGCTGCTGGGCAGCGCCGACGAGCAGAAGCCGGCGGCTGAGGGCACGGTGGAAGCGTGGGCGCGCTCGCCCAAGAACCCGGTGGGGGGCTGGTACGGCCTGAAGAAGGGCCTGCGCGGCCGCTTCGCCATGTACGTGCCGCCGCTGCTGGAAGCCCTCGGCCTGGCCGAGGTCGAGCACAACCCCAAGAACAACCGCATGCGGGCCCTGTAAGCGCCTGCCTATACGCCGGCTTGTCTCGGAGGGCCGCCGCGTTCAGTGAACCGGCGGCTCTTCGGTTCTTTTCTCCAGCACGGCCTCGGCCTCTCTACCCCGGCCCCGCAGCTTCTACCTGACGCTTGCCAGCCCGCTTCAGCCGGCGCGGGCCGCCGTCACGCCTCAGAGCGCTGCGGCCGGCTGCGATCCCGGCCGGGGGTCCATCAGCGCGATGCCCAGGAACACCCAGCCGGCGCCGGTGACGGCAAAGTGCAGAAAAGGCGTGACCCCGGGCAGTGGCAGGAGGGCGGGTACACCAAACCACTCGAACGGCAGGCTGAGCACGACCGTCGCGCCCACCAGCAGGGGGAGCAGATTCCAGCGGGGCAAGAGCCTGTATCGCAGCGCGTCAACGCCGAACAGGCTGTACCCGATGCGGATGCTCAGGACACAGACCACCGCCGCGTAGTTCAACCAGAGACCTTGGGCCGCCTCTGGCGCTGCGCCGCCTAACAGGAGGCTGGCCGGCACGGAGACGATCAGTCCGGCACAACCGGCCAGGCTTACCGCCAGTCCGAGCCGGCCCAAACCGCCGGCGGCCTGGTGGAAGCGCAGGCGGGTCCCGATCAGGGCGAAGAGCAGCGGGACAAACGAGAACAAGAACGGCAGTGTAATCAAACTCAACAGCGCCTCATCCTGGGCCAGCCCGGTCTGGAAGGCGAGATCGCCGAGGGACGCCGTCACCCACAACACGCCCACGCCGACGGTCAGCGGTCCGGCCAGGGCGATCAATCTCGTTTTCGACAGCATGATCTCTCCTTGCCGCGCCCGCTCCTCGAGCGCCGATTTGAACAGATCGAGCAGGGTTGGCAGCCAGAGCGCCAGCAGGCCGCCCGCGCCGTTGCGGGCGTAAGCGGCCCGGCAGGCGTCGCGGAAGGTCAGGCGCATTGCCTGGCCGTAGGCGGCTCGAAACTCCTTCGGGTACAAGGACAGCAGCACCCCGTAGAGCCGTTCCGCCACCGGGAATTCGCCGCGCATGTCAGACGCCCCGGAGGATGTGCTTGGCCTGGATGACTGCCAGCGCCTGCGCGATGCGCGCGGCCTCGGCGGTCAGCACCCGTCGGCCGAAGTCCGTCAACCCGTAATAGCGCCGCCGTTCATCATCCAGCTCCGGGTCCGGGCGTTCGTTCGTCTCCTCGATCAACCCAGCCTCGAGCATGCGCCGGATGGCTCCATATAACGAGCCGGTTCTGATCTGCATCTGGCCCTGCGTTTCCTCCGCGACGGCCTGCATGATGCCGTAGCCGTGCTTCTCGCCATCAGCGAGAGCTAGCAGCATGTGGAACACCGTCGGTGTGAGGGGCAGCAGTTTCTGGATCACCTCAGACATGGCTGCGCTTTCAATATGGCCGATTGAGGCATATACAATCGCAACGACTATAATTGTTGGGATTATATCTGCCGTCGAGGGCCTTGTCAACGACCGCTACTTCTTCTTGCGCCCGTTGCCTGGTTTCCCGTTGCCATTTTGCGCCAGGTACTTCTTCGTGGCGGTGGGGCCTGGGCTTAGGGCCTGGCAGAACGAGAACTGGGTTGGCGGGCCGCCCAGGTGGCTGACTAGTTTTTAGTTGGGCAAGACGGCCAAGGCGCCAGCGGCAAAGACGATGACCGGGACTGAGCCGAAGCGGCGGATCAGTTCGCGGCCTAGGCGCCGAATGCCGCAGGCTTGCAGGCGCCGCCCGGCCTGGGTTCGGGCGACGCGGGCCACGTTGCCGGCGACCAGGGTGAAGGCCACGCGCGGCCGCAAAGCGGCTAGATGTCAGGGCTCAAGACATCGTGAACACACATAGGTCGAAAAAGGCTCAAGACATC
>ERZ761602.387-NODE-387-length-97728-cov-51.850788_pt1 | contig 97728 bp, 78 predicted proteins | sample MGYA00512165_ERZ761602 | MGnify/ENA primary metagenome ERZ761602 (study PRJEB28899, sample SAMN02445085) | bioreactor sludge metagenome | biome: EBPR sludge; isolation source: Thorneside wastewater treatment plant | place: Australia: Brisbane, Thorneside...
CGGAATGGACGCAGGCGCGGCTTCGGATGTGCATCTGGAAACAATGGAAACGGGTGCGCACACGGATAGCGGCACTACGGAAACTGGGGGCCAGTGAACAAAAATCCTATGAATGGGGCAATACCCGCAAAGGATATTGGCGCATCGCTCACAGCCCCATCTTGCACACAACGATCACCTGTGAACGTCTAAAACAAAAGGGGTACACCCCGTTAACGGAAATGTACGCCCTTCGTCGCAAAACGCTAATGAACCGCCGTGATACGAGACCCGTATGTCCGGTGGTGTGAGAGGACGAAAGTTAACCGCGCCACCTTTGATTCGTTCAGGTGTAAATGGCGGGTTAACTTTCTCCTACTCGATGTCTTATAATGGTTTCAGGCATATAGGCCAGATTTATTTAGGCTGAAATAAGCAAGCAAACGATACCTGCTTTCCTGTTTACATAAGGGTAGCGTAAAACAGTTTGCAGCTTTGCGTCTGCCTGCCGGCAGGCAGGTTCGGGCGGGCTTCGGAACACAAAGTTTCAATTTATTACTAAAGTTCATTAGAAGTACAAAGCCTCAGGTTTGCACGTCAGCCCGCCTGGCGCAAACCCCGTGTTAGCGGTTCGGGCTGTTTTATCTTAAATATTTTTAGCTTGACCATCTGATTCATAGACATTTTTATTGTGAAGCTCCATCCATTTTGTAGGGTCTGAAATTTGTGTCCACCCGAATTGCTTATACAACCCATGTGCGTCTCCAGTGAGTAAAATCCATCGTCTTAGTCCTTGTAAATGTGGATAGTTCATAACGGTTTCCATCAACCATTTAGATAGTCCTTTACCCCTGTATTCCTCCAAAATATACACATCACCTAAATAGGCGGTTGTCGAGAAATCGCTGATTATTCTTGCAAATCCAATTTGTTTTTTGTCTTGATAAACACCAAAGCATAATGAATTTTTAATTGCAGTTTGCACCTTTTCTTTCGGAATATTTATGCACCAATATGCTTTGGTTGACAAAAAATCGTGAATGGTATCAAGGTCTAATTTTGCCTTGTCCGTTGAAATGCAAAACCCATCTTTGTGTATATTAATGTCTGTCATCGTTTCTATTTTTATGTCCTTTTAGCCTGGCCGCTAACATTCCTTCTTATGTCCGTACAACCAAACGTATGTGTAGAGACAAACGCTTTTCGTAATCAGGCATTTCAAATTCGGATATAAGGCAGCAAGCCATGAAGGCCTCCTTCACGGCCATAGCCAGATTCCTTATAACCTCCAAACGGGCTTGCCGGATCAAAATGGTTATAGGTGTTTCCCCAAACGATTCCAGTGCGAAGCGCGCCAGCTAATTTAAATAACTTGCTGCCCTTGTCACTCCAGATCCCGCCCGCAAGTCCATAGGGAGAATTGTTTGCTTTTTCAATGGCTTCTGCTGGTGTTCGGAAAGTAATGACCGACAAAACAGGCCCAAAGATCTCCTCTTGCGCAATTCGATGACTTTGTGCAACTTCCGTAAAAATGGAAGGTTTGTAGAAAAAGCCTTTGGAAGGTAATTCGCAGGGGGCTGCCCATAAATGTGCGCCTTCTTCAATTCCGGATGCCACCAATTCCTGAATCTTCGCCAGTTGCGGTTGTGAATTGATCGCACCGACATCAGTATTTTTGTCTAAAGGATTCCCCAATCGCAAGGAAGCAATCCGGATTTTGAGTTTTTGAATGACTTCTTCCGCAATACTTTCCTGAACCAGTAGCCTTGATCCCGCACAGCAAACATGTCCTTGATTAAAATAAATGCCCTGAACAATCCCATCCACGGCTTGGTCTATTGGAGCATCTTCGAAAATCATATTGGCCCCTTTTCCACCCAGTTCCAGAGTTAGACGTTTGTGGGTTCCTGCAACGCTTTTCTGAATTCGTTTGCCCACATCGGTAGAGCCAGTAAAAGCAACTTTATCTAAGTCCGGATGCCGAACCAATGCTGCGCCCGTTTTTCCTGCACCAAAGACCAAGTTGACCACGCCGGGTGGCAGATCGGCTTCTTGAATGACCTCGGCAAGAAGAGCAGCGGTTAATGGTGTAGTTTCTGCGGGTTTTAACACCACGGTATTACCAGTCGCTAATGCGGGCGCAAGTTTCCATGCAGCCATGAGTAAGGGGAAATTCCAAGGAATGATTTGTCCTGCAACGCCCAATGGTTGCGGTTTTACACCAGGAAAGGCATAATCCAATTTGTCTGCCCATCCGGCATAATACAAAAAGTGCGCGGCGGATAAAGGGATATCCACATCGCGGGTTTCCTTTATCGGTTTCCCGTTGTCCATTGTTTCGAGCACGGCAAATTCGCGTGCCCGCTCTTGTATCGCCCTTCCAATTTTATAGAGGTATTTTGCACGTTCGATACCAGATATGGTTTTCCAGTATCGTTTATAAGCATTACGGGCCGCATCAACAGCTTTGGAAATGGTGTTTTCGTCGGCCTCGGGGAAGTGAGACAATATTTCCTCGGTTGCCGGATTGATGGTGGGGAAATGCTCTGCTCCATCTTCCCAGTTTCCGTTGATAAAATGGCCGTATTGTGGCTTGATTTTTGTGACTGCTGTAGATTCGGGTGCAGGTGCATAGTGCCAGAGGTCACCAAATAAAAGTTCAGTGATAGCTGATTTTTCGACAAGGGCAACGTTTCCGTTTTTCATAACATCAAAAATTGGGTTAGACCTGAATGTACTTCAAGCAACCCCTCTTTTCCAAAAAAATGCTATGGCCATAAATACTACGACTTTGCAAAAGTACCGTAAGATGCTAAAATTCTTGGGGTTGGTACTTATTACATATTTTGTCCTGATGCCAATAGGGGCGAAAGCCCAGTTTTTTGAAGGAGCTATTACCTATGAGGTTCGGTATCAGAGTCGGATTCCGGGAATGAGCGATCAAGTGCTAACGAAAATGATGGGAACTGTCCAGACATTCCACATCAAAGGAAACCGTTATCTTACACTCATGAACGGAGAAATGATGGTTATGCAATTGTATGAACCCAAGGAAAATAAACTTTATTTCCAGACAACCGAATCCGATACGCTTCTTTGGATGGATGGTGCCAAAAATGGAAGCCCGATATTGAAAACCGAACGAGACAAAAAAGGAGGCACGATTTTGGGTTATGATTGCGAGAAAATAATTTTTTCTACCAAAACGGGGAAGGAGACCTATTGGTTTACCCCCGCCCTTAAAGCCGATGCGGCGGGCATGTCACGACACGCTTATAACAATTTATCTGCATTTCTGAAGGCAAGTGGCGCCTTGCCGCTAAAAATGATCGTCGAGCAAACAGATCTGGTGTTAACAATGGAGGCAAAGGCCGTTCAACTACAAAAATTAGAGGATATTTTTTTTGCTCTTCCTCCTAAAATGGTGGCGATTCCAGCTCCTTTTTAGTGGTTATAAAAACTGAAAGAGACTATTTTAATATAAATAGATATTAAAACTTGTTTTTATTGTAAGTAAATTCCCTACACGTATTGTAGGGTGATTCTTTACGGGTTTCATCAATTCTGGATCGCATTTTTAAAGGGAAATAAAGCCGATATTTCTATCTTTAAAAATCCCTAATACCCCCAGCGTCCATGTCTCTACTTGATGAAATGCCCTTGGACCGAACGTCCGTATCGGCTCAGACTGCCTGCGATCATTGTGGACAGCCTGTAGGGAATTATCCCATCTTCTCGAATACAGCCGTTTTTTGCTGTGCTGGTTGCGAAATTGTTTATGATGCCCTACATGTTTCCGGCTTAGAAGCCACCTATTACAAACTTCGGGAAGCAGAAGGGATAAATAATAAACCCATAGTTGCAATTTCAGAGAAAGAGCTTGATCTAATTGGCTTAGATTCTCCACAATATGTAGAAAGACATACTATTTTAAGAGCGGATGGCAATCGAGAAGCATTGTTGTTTTTGGACGGTTTACATTGCACGGCTTGTGTTTGGTTGATTGAGCAAATGCCAAAATTATTGGTTGGGGTTCAGGAAGCGCGTGTAGATTATGTACGTAACCAGTTAAGGCTTGTTTGGGACAATCAGCTTGTTCAGTTGTCTCAAGTGGCCAAGTGGTTAGCTCCTTTTGGGTACAAACTCCAACCCGCACGCCAGTCTAATCTAAAGGAACGTTCTCAAGACGAGCAAAGGTTGCTGATCCGTCTTGGAATCTCTTGGGCCTTGGCGGGTAATGTAATGCTCTTGGCACTAGCCTTTTACTCTGGCTTAGACATGAGCAATCAAACAGAATTAACCATTGCGGGTCGGTGGATGAGTTTGGTATTGGCCACTTTGTCTCTGGGCATAGGGGGCATCGTCTTTTTCCAGAAAGCCTTACAATCTTTGCGGATGGCATGGAAAATCCGGTCACTCAATCGGTTACACATGGATGTTCCGATCTCTTTTGGGATTTTAATTGGCTATTTTTATAGCTTTTGGGCCACAATAACCCATAAAGGCGATGTATGGTTCGACTCCATTACCGTTCTTACGGCGGCCTTGCTAACTGCACGCTGGCTACACCTAAAAAGCACCCGTCTTGCTATGGATGCAAGTGACCAGCTGCTTACACTGGTTCCAACAATGGCCCGAAAAATATCGGGTAAGTGGAATGGTGACATGAACCAACCTTTTGAGTTGGTATCTTCGGAATTGCTGAATCCGGGGGAAGTTGTTGTGGTGTATGCTGGTGAAGTGTTTGCAGTGGATGGTATTATTGCAGCAGGTGAAACCAAGGTGAACAATTCGGTTATTACCGGTGAAAGCGTGCCCATTTCATGCGCAGTTGGAGATCGGGTACAGGCGGGGGCAACCAATATGACTGGTGTGGTGCATGTTGCAGTCCAAGCCACAGGGGAGCAAACAAGAATTGGAAAATTGGTAGCTTGGGTACGTGAAGGTTCGGAAAAGCCTGCCGAAGTCGTCCAATGGGTGGACCGTTTTGGAGGCTGGTTTGTCCTGATTGTTTTGGTTCTTGCGGTGTTTACGGGGATCCTTTGGTGGGATACTGGCTCTGAACAGGCTATGTCGCATGTGGTTGCTCTGTTGGTGGTGACGTGTCCGTGCGCATTGGGTATGGCAACGCCACTTGCCCTTGCCATTGGGTCCGGGAGGGCAGCAAGAGCAGGCATTTACTTAAAGCAAACTTCCGTCTTTGACACGTTAGATGTGGCAGATACCATTGTTTTGGATAAAACAGGAACCCTAACGGCGGGCCGGATGAAACTGATTGACTGGGAAGGAGACTTAACGGCTATGCAGCAAGCGGCTGTTTTGGAGTCGCAGAGTATTCATCCTATTGCACAGGCCTTTTTAGCGGCCTTTCCTGAAACCGAAGCCCTTAAACGACAACTCCGTCATACAATCAAAGGCGTTGAAACGCATCCTTTTGGTATCAAAGGGGAAATAAACCAAAGTATCCTAATGATAGGAAGGCCAGATTGGGTACTACAAGATATTATAGATGCTGACCCATTTCTTCTTGAAATACTTGAAAACTATGCCCACACAGGAGATACCCCACTTGCTATTGCTTGCGACCATCGGTTGGTGGCCGTTGCAAGAGCGGGAGATGAGGTGCGAAAAGAAGCATTCGAAATGATTCAGCAATGGCAACATCAACAAAAAGAGGTTTATATTTTGTCTGGTGATCATCCAGAAGTGGTTATACAATTGGGGAAAGCCTTACTTATCTCAGAAGACCACTTGTTGGGTCATCAAACACCAGAAATGAAACAACTTTTTGTAGAGAACCTGAAAGCATTGGGTCGTAAAGTATTAATGCTGGGTGATGGGGTGAATGACGCAGCAGCGCTCAGAGCGGCAGATATCGGCATTGCGGTGCAAGGCAGCAGCACAGCCAGTATGGTATCGGCGGATGTCTTCGTAACCTCCGCTGGTTTAGTACCGGTACAGAATATGCTGATTTCATCCCGAAAAGTGACGTATGTGGTGAAGCGGAACCTCACCTTTTCCCTTTTATATAACCTTATCATGGCACTTGCTGCCATTTTAGGCTGGGTAAATCCTCTTGTTGCTGCGGTGGCCATGCCTTTAAGTTCATTGGTTGTCATTGGTTCTTCTGTTCTGCAACGAACGTTTATTAAAGATTCAAATTTATGAATATCTTAATGGTCATGGTACCCATTGCTATTTTACTGGCTGCCGGAGCGGTATATGCCTTCACGTGGGCTATTAGGTCCGGGCAATATGAAGACACCGAAACCCCGGCAATTAGGATGCTCTGGGATGATGAAGAGACTAATATTAAAAAGAAGACGTCATGAACGAACTCTGGCTCGTTTTTTTAACCGGACTTATGGGGAGTGCGCATTGTGTGGGAATGTGTGGGGGGTTTGTGCTCATGATTCAGGCGCCAAATAATACCGCTAATCACATGATCCGGCAGACCGCATACTTTATCGGCAAAACATTTACATACATGATGTTTGGCTTTGTGGTGGGTATGTTGGGAATGGCCGTTACAATGAGCATCTCCGGCCTTCAGGATTGGATCAGCATAGGTGCTGGCCTATTTATGATTGTCGCAGGCTTGGGTATTTTTGGGGTAGTAAGAAGTGTAGAAGGGGTGGGTGGGTTAAATAAAACAAATTTTTATAAAGATGCTTTTCGTAAGTTTGTCCAGCAGAAATCGGTAGTTGGTGCGTATGGCTTAGGATTACTCAATGGATTATTGCCTTGCGGCTTGCTGTACGGTGTCCTTGCACAAGCTGCTGCTACCGGAAAGCCCGTACAAGCTTCTATCATGATGTTCGTATTCGGTATTGCCACTGTGCCCGCTTTGTGGTTACTGGGTATGTTTGGACATTTACTCACTCCTGCATGGAAGCGTCGTATGAACTTATTTGCTGGGGTGCTGATTATTTTGATGGGTGTGATGAGTATGATGCGTGGAACTGAAAAAGGTCGTGAGTGGCTTTCTTTTATGCACGGAGGGCACGATCATAGTCAAATGGAAGGAGTAGATCATTCAAAACACCAGATGCCCGGCATGGGTCACTCTAATCACTAAAAGAGTCTCAAAAAGATTGGGTTCTTGGGTGATAAATTGATGTGGATTTGTTGTATTTTGGTGTTGATATTCATTCAAGACCCCTTATTCCCCATGACAAACAACCCCAAAACCGCTCATAGGAAAGTCGTAGATTGGAACGCCACTTTTTGGTCAGGCCTTGTGGCTGGCATCTTTTTTTATTGCCTAAATTTATTATTGACACCCTTGCTTATCGGGGCAAATGAATGGGCAATGGTTCGCTTATTAGCGTCTCCATTTCTCGGAGAACAAATTTTGGCGCCGCCAGCCACACTGAATTGGGGGGCCTTGTCGGTATCAGTCATTGGTACTTTATTGTTGTCCCTGATATTTACGTCTCTTATTTCTGTCGTGGTTCATAAGGGTGGCTTATTGTCGGGGATACTTTTGGGAGCAGTGCTTGGACTTGCTTTGTACGCTATTAATTTCTATACACTTACATATTTTTTTCCTTGGTTTTTTGCAATGCGTAGCGGGGTAATGGTATTTGTACACATGGTATTTGGCGCGGTTGCTGGTGGGCTTTATGAGGCTTTGGAGGTGGAAGTATTTGAAGAAATAGAGGAAAAGATAGCCTAATTTCGATCCTGAAATTTAGCTCCCAGTATAGATTAATCGGGGTTTTTTAGTTTGTCTAAAAACTGTTTACGTAGCTTTTCCAACTTAGGTCCTATAACAAAGCTGCAATAAGGTTGTGCAGTATTTTGGTCGTAATAATCTTGATGATAAGATTCCGCTTCGTAAAATACGGTTGCTGGTTGTATTGCAGTAACAATAGGGTTATTATATACTTGGTCGCGGGTCGATTTTTCGATAAATGAGCGTGCACTATGCGCTTGCGCTTCGTCGTGGTAAAAAATCACGGATCGGTATTGTGTACCCACATCGTTCCCCTGACGGTTTAAAGTGGTAGGGTCATGGGTATAAAAAAAGATTGCAAGCAAGTCATCATAATCAATCAACGTCGGATCAAATATAAACTGAATCGCCTCGGTATGACCCGTTAGGCCAGAACATATTTCGAGATAAGTTGGATGTTTGATTTTTCCACCCGTATATCCACTTTTAATATTTGATACACCTCGAATCCGTTTAAAAATGGCCTCTGTACACCAAAAACAGCCGGATGCGAAGGTGGCGGTGGTGGAAGTTGGGGTTATGGTCATACAAAATTTTGTAGATTCGTTAAGGTGTTTGGACAAAAATTTTTAAAGCATGTATTGTGAAAAACGGTCAGATCCCCCGTTTGTTTCCATATCAGGTGCAGATTATCGAACAAGTTGCTTGATGCTTTAGAAATGTTCGTTTGTGCCATTGATAGTCAGTTATTAAATTCTAGCATATCATTAAAAGGGTGTCGTGATGAATATTGTTTTTATGGGTACACCGGAGTTTGCGGTTCCTTCTCTGAATGCCCTCATTGCTGCGGGTTTCAAGCCATCTATGGTGGTTACTCGTCCGGATTTGCCACGAGGTCGTGGTCAGAAGGTGGATATTACGCCTGTAAAAGCGGTATCGCTGGCACATAATATTCCGTTATTGCAGCCTGGGTCGGTAAAAGATCCTGCATTTGTATCGGCCCTCTCCAAAATGGAAATTGATATTATGGTGGTGGTGGCGTATCGCATCTTGCCAGAGGCGGTATATAGCCTTGCTCGGAAAGGTGCCTTTAATCTTCATGGATCTCTGTTACCTGCTTTTCGGGGAGCCGCACCCATACATCGGGCAGTAATGGCAGGTGTAAAAGAAACAGGGGTTACTACTTTTTTTCTGAAGAAAGAGGTAGATACAGGAGATGTAATTCTACGTGCTTCAACACTTGTTGGCGCAAATGAAACAGCGGGTGATGTATATGAACGGCTTATGTATTTGGGTGCAGATTTGGTCGTACAAACGGTGCGTATGATCAAACAGGGACCGGTCCCTACATTAAGGCAAGATGATAGGTTGGTTTCTCCGGCACCTAAAATATTTCCCGATGATTGCTATGTGGACTGGACTAAACCCGCGCAGGTTGTGCATAATTTTATTCGCGGACTCTCTCCGTTTCCGGGAGCGAGAACCATGTTAGACGGAAAATTATTGAAACTATACCGATCGGAAGTGGTTGCGGATAATCATGCTTCATATGCACCCGGTACAATTCTTATCAATACTGGGAAGTTGTTGGTTGCTTGTGGAACAGGAATGATTTCGTTGATAGAGGTTCAATTAGAAGGTCGAAAAAGGTTACCTGCATCTGCTTTTTTAGCAGGTAAGACGGATTTTGTCGGGTCATGCTTGGTACCCCGGCCAAGCAAAGGGGCGTAGCATACTACAGCGAATTATGAAAAAAGGCGGAGAACGATTTCGGGCTTTGTGCAGGTGGGGTTTTGAAACCGAAAACTTTCTTGCCTGCACAAAAGTTTATTGAGTGCTCAAATGCTTGGATTCGCACTGGCCGCCACTAACGGATTAGGTGTTTGCGATGTTGCGGGATTTGAAGGCTCTATCGTTTCAAAGTTGCACGAATATCTCTTTAATGCACAATGTATCAACTACCATAAAAGCCCGCAATTACCGCATATTGTATGGTGTGCGTTTCGCAACTTCCCAAAGTACCTAGTGAACACCTCTTTCACATTTTATGCGGCCTGCTGGATTCGCGTATGATGTCGCTCCTACGAGGCTTTAATAAGGTGGCTGTGCTCGTTTTCTATTGCGACATTGCCCCTACGATTTTTTTTATGCACGTTACCACTTCCTCGACGGGTAGGCAAAGGGGCCTTTCACATCCTACCAAATCTAAGTGCACTGTAATGCCTATTGACATTTTTGAAATGCACCCGTATTATAGTTTCTATAAACTCAGAATACCACTGTCTTGTTGTGATACACCAACACACGATCTTCAATGTGGGCTTGTACGGCACGAGCCAATACCCGCCGCTCGATGTCGCGTCCAATGCGTACCAAGTCCGCAACATCTTCTCGATGCGAAACACGCTGAACATCTTGGTCTATGATGGGGCCTTCGTCTAAGTCTGATGTCACATAATGTGCTGTTGCACCAATTAATTTTACGCCTCGATCATAGGCCCGCTGATAAGGATTGGCGCCTATAAAAGCAGGTAAGAATGAATGGTGTATGTTAATGATTTTATTAGGATATTGGCAGGTAAATTCTGGCGATAAAATTTGCATATACCGGGCCAGAACAACCAAATCCACTTGGATCTCTTTTAGCAATTCCAATATTTTGGCTTCTTGTTCGGGCTTTGTTTCCTTTGTTACAGGTATGTGATGGTACGGAATACCAAATTGCTCTGCTACTTTCGCCATATCCGGATGGTTAGAAACCACGATAGGGATTTCAACATAAAGTTCCTTGCGTTGCCACCGCCACAATAATTCCATAAAGCAATGGTCGTATTTGGATACCATCAGGGCCATTTTTTTTGGTTGGTCGGCGTAAGATATTTGCCATTTCATCTGGAAAGGATCCCCCACAACACGTGCAAAAGCTTTCTCAAATTGTGTTCGACTAATGTCTAAGCCATCCAAATAAAAAACCATACGCATAAAAAAAGTCCCGCCTGTAGGATCTGTGCTATGTTGGTCAGCATCCAAAATATTGGCACCGTGGCTATACATAAACTGAGAAACAGCAGCAACAATGCCAGATCGGTCTGGGCACGAAATCAATAAACGGGCGCTATTGGCGTCTTGCATCTACACATCAGAGGGTTCAGTTAAAAAAGCAACCTTGTGTATCCAAGGTTTTGAAGGGAGCAAAAATAAAGCAGCAACCCCGTAAATCGAGCGCCGCCGCTTTATTTTCGAAAGTTATTAACGTTTAGCGCTGTATAACAATCTTTGTAGTCAGTTTATTACCGTTTCTCAACTCAACTACAATTAGATAGACACTATTTGGAAGTTTATACCCCTGTTCATCTGTTCCATCCTAAATGATTTTTGCATAAGAAACGACACCTCCTTCGCTAAGTTTTAACTTTTTTACCGGCCAACCAAGGAGGTCATAAACCTTAATTTCTATATCTTGGGCGGGTGTAGGAGTAGCAAGTTTAAGTTCAATAGCGGTAGATTCGTGCATGGGATTCGGGAAAACATGAAGCGAATTATTGTTTATGCTTGGCGCCTCCGATTCATTAGGTGTGCTTCCTCCCGATGAGGTATCTGAACAAGTATTGCAGATCTCACCACCTTGATTGGGTTCTAAAGCTAAAAATGACGTGTAAAAAGATACATACTACTGGACATTTTCAAAAAGAGGCGGAGAAAGCAGTAACTTCGAGTTTGCAACAACATGAAGAAAGATGCTTCCTCCACACATGTTCAAATTTAGTGAACTGTACCCAAAATACGGTCTTGGGGCTGTGAAAAACTTGTGGTTATTGATGAGTCTGATTCCGATAGCCCGAACGGTGAACCTTAATAAGCTCAAAGACTATGTCGGGGGAGTAAAGGTCATGCTTATGACATAATGTTATAACACCATCGAAAATAGTCCTTATTTTTAATTCAGCATCGTTTATGTATGGCTAACTCATTGGTTTTTGTTCCATAAACACATGAAATTACAGCATTTATCGGCTTTATTAGCGGTTGTTGATCATCATTTTAACCTCACGATAACAGCCCAGCACTTGTTTACAACCCAACCAGCCATTAGTAAATACATCACGCAATTAGAAGAAGATATTGGAGTATCCTTGTTTGAGCGTCGGGGGAGAAGAATTTTGGGATTGTCTAAAGAAGGCGAGCAAGTGTATGAACATGCCCGACGGATGATGCAAGAAGTGGAAAATATTCGCAAGATTGCTCAAATGTCCTCTTCACCGGAAACAGGACTGATTCGGATGGCCACTACGCATACACAGGCCCGTTATTATTTGCCGGCTCGTATTCCTCGGTATATGGCCCAGCACCCCAATGTCAAAATGCAGTTATTCCAACATACGCCAGCACACAATGCCAAATTGTTGGCAGATGGCCAGGTAGATATTGCAATTTGTACAGAGGTTTTATCGGATTTTAATGGGCTGTTAGCGATTCCGTGTTACCGATGGAATCGCTTGTTATTGGTTCCGCATGGACATCCTCTCACTGAAATTCCTTTGCTTACGCTGGCGGATATTGCAGCATATCCACTGATTTCCTACTCAATGGGGTTTACTGGAAGGGGGAAACTGGATCAAACGTTCCGTCAATCAGGCATCCATCCCAATATTGTCATTACGGCCAGTGATGCCGATGTGATAAAAACCTATGTCCGACTAGGCTTGGGGGTGGGTATTGTTGCTGAAATGGCATATGAAAGTGGGGCAGACTTCGATTTTACGGCAATTTCGCTGGCCCACCTGTTTCCATCGGCTACCACATGGGTCGCTTATCAGAAACATCGGCTAATTTCGCGCTATATATTTGATTTCATTCGTCAACTTTCACCCATGACGCGGCTAAGGTTCCGCGAGGGGGAAATATTGTATGAGCCTCATGAAGACCGAATTCCTTCCTATGACTTGTTGAGGGTTAACAAATAGGATAAAGGATGATTGAATGGGTCTAAATTTGATTATATAAATAATCTTCTGTTTGGGCTTGCAGAACAGGGCCTTCGGTCTTATACTTCATCTGCAACTCCCCTGCATTTCATTGGTCGAAAAGTTCTTTTCGGCTGTCACGTGCTTATTATTGTAGCTGTAGTTGATGTTATCTAAATCCCAGCGTCCAGGATTGTCTGTGCGGACATTGGGCGGTTTTGCAGTTTATGCCAGCGAAACCTGTCTCTCGCCTAATATCTGGAAGCGGGACAAAAGCCTTCAGTTGTTCCAGTATCTCCTTACCACAAAAGGGGCTTTTCGGCATCGGGAGATGATTACCGAGGCGCTTTGGCCGGAATTATCGGGCGAGGCATCGGAACGCGACTTTAAAGTGGCCCTAAATGGCATCCAACAAGCGTTTAGAAACGTGGTGGAGCGGTCTGTGGTGGTTCGTAGTGGCGTGAGTTATGCCTTAGATGGCCAAGTTGTTGAAAGTGATGTGGTAGTTTTTGAGCAAAAGATTGCTTCGGGAATTCAAAACGTTCTGGTAGAAAAGGAATTGGCAACCGCATTGCTCCGAGAAGCCGTCATCCTTTATGAAGGTCCTTTTTTACCCGGGCGGCCCTATGAGGATTGGGCAAGTGAAACCCGTGAACGGCTTCATACCTTGGCGCTAAGTACCATGACCACACTGGGGGAATCTGTATTGTCGGATAATCCAACCGAAGCGCTGCATTTGGCGCAACGGGTGATAGATTTTGAAAAAGGCTGGGAGGAGGCATACCGATTGGCCATGCGAGCCTACGTCATTTTGGGAAACCGACCAATGGCCCTACGTGCCTATGAGAAGTGTGCTGATGTATTGGCGGACTTATACGACGTGGAGCCGTTACCACAAACAACCCGCCTCTATGTGGACATAAAACAACTTTAATCAACTAACAACCGATTCGGTTTTGTAACCCATCTGTAACTGTCTTTTTTTACTTTCGCAACAGATAAAGAATATGAGCAAGCAAGACGATCTTTGGAAAGAACTGGAATCCGCGCAAAGCAAAGTAGTATCCTTCATGGTTCGCTTCACTCAACAATTGTGGCAGGACGAGAAAGGAGAGCCTCGTATCTCGTGGCGGGGAAGTGTGAAACATGTTCAAGGGGATGAAAATACCAATTTTACTGACTTTGCAGAGGGCCTGTCTTTTATGCAGTCTCAACTTCAGGCGATTACCGAACAAACCCTTGAACGATACCGCATAGAAGGGCATCCCGCATCCAGCATGGAAGAAGGACTGAAGATATGGGAAGATGCCACCCGAAGATATACGGAGATGTGGGTGAGCGGTTGGCAACAAAGCCTTGCTGGTGCACAACAACTGAAGACGCAAATGGACGAAGTGGTTCGAAAAACCATGACTCCTTGGCCGGAAGTAATCAATCCGGTGGTGTTGGTAGAACAAAACCGACAGCTAAAATCGGAAGTAGAAGCCTTGAAGGCACGGATTCTGGAATTGGAACGCAAACAAAAACCGGATACCTAAGTGTCAGTGTATTCCGGAATTCAAACTGCATAATGCTTTAATTATCCATATAAACCGGAGAAAATTATGACAAACGAAGTAAATAACGCTGTAAGAGAGACGGCCAAATGGTACGAAAATGCCTTGGTTGAAACCAAAGCCCAATTTGATCAGGCTGTAGTACAAGGCCAAGAACAAATGGATAAGAACATGACCGAAACCCAAGTGCTGTATGAAAAAGCATTTGCGGCTTTCACCAAGAACCAAGAAACCGTGCAGTCAGCTACCAACGAGGCATTCGATAAGGTACTGGCTCTTCAGGCCCAAAACATGGCTTTTGCCTCGCAAATGGCCGAGAAAATGCAAGCGGCATGGCTGAAAGAAACAGAGTCCGCGTTTAATATGACGGAAACTTATCTTGCGCAGGTGCAAACCAATACCGAAAAGTTCACGAAGCTGGCCACAGGCTTTTTTAAGCTGAACTAATCGGCTCCAAGTAAAATAATAGCAGGGGACACTTTCTGGAGGGCAGAACGGCTTCGGCATTCGGCCCTCCAGAGGTATTTTGTAAACTTTAATCGGTACAATGTAGTCCGGAAAGGAGCAAGTGAAGATGTTTGAAGACGCAAGCCGCCAGTGGCAGAGCCTCTTGGAAACAGGATGGTCGCAGTGGCAGCAACAACTCACCCAAGCCATGCAGGGATTTGGCCAGAAAGAACCTTCGTGGGCTGCCGGAGTGCTCAAACAAGCAGAAAGTGCCCAAAGAGTATGGCTCTCGGCCATGCAAACCTTTGCTAATCAAGCAACCGATTTTTTGGAACGGGTAAAATCGCCGAAAGATTTCCCTGTTGCTTTTGCCGGATACCAGGAAGCGCTCAGCAAGCAATTCACCGACGCTGCTTCTAAGTTGCATGTAAACCTAAAAGATCATAATGCACTTTGGGAAGACTTTCTTTCGCATTATAAAGCGTTCCAAGGTATGGGAAATGACTTTTTTGAGTCCTATAAAGCACCATCACAAGGATTTACTGCTCCTAACAACCCGGAAGAATGGATGCAGTCTGGCATCCGGTTTATGCAGCATCTATTTGATCAGGCCGGTGGGAAAACATTTGATGCTCCCGGACTGGGGATGATGCGCAATTATACGCATTTGGTCGGGCAGTCTATGAAAGCTTTCCGAGAGGAAAAGGAAGCTGAGCAGGTGTACCAGAAATTAGTTGCCAAAACATGGGCCTCGGTGGTGGCACAGATGACAAAAACCGTCTGGGAAAGGGGACAAGAAGGCAAGCCCATTACGTCTTTAAGAGAACTTTCGCGGGTTTGGGCAGGCGTGACCGATGAGGTCTTTATGGATGTTTTTAAAACCGATGAATATGTTCAAAAGCAACTGAATTACCTGAATGCATCGTTCTGTTTCCGGCAAACTAAACGGGCACTCAACGAAGTCTTGTTAGAAGCCTATGATCTTCCAACTCTTACCCAGGTGGATGATCTGATTGAGCGGGTCTATACCCTACGGAAGGTAGTGCGTGCCGCTGAACGTGGGCGCGCTACAGCGGAAAAAGAAGTGCAATTACTCAAGAAACAAGTATCAGAACAGGCGGAAGCCCTTGCAGGGATACAAGCCCAACTTCGGCTCATTCAGTTTCAAGAAACCGGAGCAAATGGGCAGGTAGAGCCAATGGTTCCTCCGAAAAAACGGACAACCCGAAAGCCAAAATCAGGGCTTTCTTAATTTTCTTTTTCCTTAAACCCAGACACATCGAAAAAAGACATTGATTTTATGTGATTTACCAATATGTCGGTTGATTGGATGATACAGGCTATCGTCTGCCACTCAGGAAATCAACGTTTGGAGAAATAAACGCATGAAGCAATACTTGTTTTAGGGTGTACCAATGATACATAAATCTATGATGGGCATACAACTTGATCCGGCAACTGTGATGAACGAGGTCAATGAGGTTCGGCAAAAGATCAACCTTGGCATCGGATATTTAGGCAACATGAAGGAGTCCGAAATAAAAATTGGCCCTACCCCGTATGAAACCGTTTTTCAGATAGACAAGGTGCGTTTGTTTAAATATGCACCCACTGTTTCCGGCAAAACCACCACTCCATTACTTATCAGTTATGCCTTGGTCAACCGCCCCACGATGGTGGACCTGCAAGAAGATCGCTCGTTAGTGAAAAACCTGCTCGATTTGGGCGTAACGGTGTATATGATTGATTGGGGATACCCCTCTCGCGCCGACCGATGCCTAACATTGGAGGACTACATTAATGGTTATATTGATGCCTGTGTGGATCACATCCGAGATAGTCACGACTTGGAAAAAATCAATCTATTGGGCATTTGTCAAGGTGGCGTGATGGCAACATGCTATACGGCCCTGCATCAAGATAAAATTGCCAACCTGATTACTATGGTGATGCCTGTGGATTTCCACATTGAACCGGACGAAATAGGGGGATTGCTGAATTGTTGGATGAAGGATGCCAATGTGGACCTTATGGTGGATACTTTGGGCAATATGCCGGGCGATGTCATGAATTTTGGGTATTTATTACTCAAACCCTATGCGTTAGGTGTGCAAAAATATGTGGAGATGGTGGACGTTTTAGACAAGCCGAAAGCCCTTACCAATTTTATGCGGATGGAAAAGTGGATCTTTGATAGCCCAGATCAAGCAGGGGAAGCTTTCCGTTCGTTTAATAAACAATTTTATGTGGAAAACAAGTTCATCAAAGGGGAGGTCATGATTGGAGAAGAACGGGTGGATTTGAAAAATATCACCATTCCGGTGTTAAATATTTATGCCGAACAAGATCACTTGGTACCGCCCAAGTCCACGCTCGCATTAGGAAAACACATCGGATCCAAAGACTATACCGTACAATCATTTCCGGTGGGCCACATTGGGATGTACGTAAGTGGAAAGGTGCAGCAAAGTTTACCCCCAACGATTGTAAATTGGTTAAAAGAACGCACTTGATAACATTACACAATTCTACATAATGGAAAGGGGTTAAGCACCTTGTTCCTCCGATTTGGCAACGTTGGAGGGATAGGGTGCTACCGTCGTTTAATCTCAGTACGGCATGTAGATCTTTTTTAACACTTCACGATACATTCAGAGAGGTATAACCATGTTAGGACTCGAAGGCAAAGTCATTTTTGTAAGTGGCGGAAACCGTGGCATCGGTGCCGCTATTGTTAATTTGCTCGAAGAAATGGGCGCTAAAGTAGCCTACAATTATCGTAGCGGGAAAGGCGAAAAAGGAACGGGATATGTGGCAAATGTCACAGATCCAGAGGAAATGACACAACTTATGGCCCAGATTGAACAAGATTTGGGGCCTATTTATGGTGTCGTCTGTAATGCCGGGATTACCCGCGATGCACTGGCCACCAAACTAACGACCAGTGATTGGAATGAGGTGGTGGATACCAACCTTACGGGTGTCTGGAATACGATTCAGCCGAATTTGGCCGGGATGTATGAACGAAAAGAAGGCTCGGTAGTTCTTGTGAGTTCCATTGTAGGAGAACGGGGTAATATCGGGCAGATCAATTATGCGGCAACAAAGGGAGCCGTTATTGCAATGGCGAAAACCCTTGCTCAAGAAGGCGCCCGGTATAAAGTCCGGGCAAATGTGGTCGCTCCTGGTTTTATCGAAACCGATATGACCAAGCCTATTCCAGAACCCGTGAAGGAGAAAATATATGCCCAAATTCCTATGAGGCGCTTTGGGAAGCCAGAGGAAATTGCTTGGGCAGTGGTGTACATGCTTTCCCCTGTTGCATCTAGCTTTGTAACTGGCCATGTTCTTTCTGTAAACGGTGGCCATTATATGTAGAACCATGGAAACAACTCTATTTGAACTTTGGCTCAAACAACTGCAACGTGTCTCTCAGGATCCAGAATGGTGGAACCAAGGAGTGTTGGAACCCCAAAAGGATGCCGCTTCAACTGTTTCAGAATGGCTGAATGATTGGAAGGCTGTACTTACCGGAACCAGAAACCCCGCTGAATTACAGAAAATGCAGGATGATTGGCATCGCGTAATGGGGGTTGTGCCGAGACAACGCTATTTGGATTTATTAGAAAAATACGATGCGCTTCAGCGGCAGCTCGAACTGACCGAGCAAGCCCTTAGGGCAGCAAAAGCCCCCACAACTGCCACTACCGACCACGAACCAAATGAACAAATAGTCAAGTCTTGGCAACAGATGGCGGAACAAACGTTGTCGCTACAAAGTGCATGGCTCAAAAATTTTTCTGGTGAAGAAACTCCTCCAAAGGGAGGGCATACAGAAGCCGAACTAGGTTAACTTAACTTAAGTCCATTATTTACTTTAACTTAAAAATATAAAAAAATGCGCGAAGTGTATATCGTATCCGCAGTAAGGACGCCCATTGGACGTTTTGGCGGTTCACTAATGGAATATGGCGCTGTGGATCTGGCCTCCATCGTTATGAAAGCAGCGCTCGAAAAAGCTGGGGTTTCGCCTGAAAACCTAGACCTATATGTTTTTGGAAATGTATTGCGTGCTGGTTTGGGGCAATTGGTCCCGCGACAAGCAGCACTCAAAGCCGGAATTCCTGATTTCGTGGATGGCTATGCTGTTGATATGGTTTGTTCTTCTGGAATGATGTCGTTGATGAATGCAGCGACGGCCATTCGGGCGGGCGAGGCCGACTTGGTTCTTGCAGGCGGTACAGAATCTATGAGCAATGCTGGATATGTCCTTTCTGGAAGGGCACGTTGGGGTTATAAATACCTGACGCCTGCGAATGCGGAACCGTTGCAAGACATTATGCACCGCGATGGCTTGCAAGATGTGTTTACCGGAGATGCAATGGGTAATCTGACAGAACAACTGGCCGCAGAAAACGGAGTGACTCGTGCTGATGTGGATGAAGTGGCGGCAATGTCTAACCATAGGGCTGCTACAGCGACGACCTCCGGGGCTTTTCTTGGAGAAATTGTACCCGTCTCATACAAGGTGAAGCGCGAAATGAAGACCTTGACAGCAGACGAAGGATTTCGGGCCGATACCACGTTGGCATCTCTGGCTAGTTTACGACCAGCATTCCTCAAGGAAGGAATCCTTACCGCAGGAAACAGCAGCCAGATCAGTGATGGCGCAGCGGCTTTGTTGCTGGCTTCTAAAGAAGCGGTAGACAAATATGGCCTTACGCCTATGGCAAAAGTGACCGGAAGTTCTATTGCTGCCCATGCCCCCTATGCCTTTGCATCTGCACCAGTTCCGGCAGTGGAAAAGTTATTGGCACGAACCGGAAAAACCATTGCCGATATAGACCTGATCGAAAATAACGAAGCCTTTGCCGTGAATAGTGTACTGTTTAACCGTAAACTCGGTATCCCATACGAAAAATTGAATGTGAACGGTGGGGCAATTGCCCTTGGGCATCCAATTGGGTGTTCTGGTGCACGGATTATCGTGACGCTGGTACATTCCTTGCATCGTTTGGATAAACAAATTGGGCTGGCTTCTATTTGTCATGGAACCGGAGGTGGAACAGCCGTTTCCGTCGAGCGGGTATAATATATCATACTAAGAAAAAGGCTGCTCTTTTCGGTGAGCAGCCTTTTTGATATACCTCATGTGGTTTCAGGAGGCGAATTAACCTTTTTCGCTTGGAGGCTCCGCTGGTTGTTGTTCCTCGAAATATGGGCGTTCATAGACCTGCTTGGGTTTTTTGATTTGCTCGGTGAAGTACCGATTCCCATCAAAACCAGTTCTAAACCATAAATCGTTATCAGGATCATAGTAAAAATCAATGTAGGGCTTAGGGTCAACGGCGTGCATCATCCGCCGGATCAATTCGTGCTTGATCAGTGGGAGGACATTTTCATCGGCCCAATCCCCAGCAAAAATTACACCTTTTCCTTTAGGTCCCAAGCCATCCATGATCATTATCGGGATGGTATCGTTTACCACCAGATAATACTCAAACTGGATGTGTTCCAATTCGCTTCGTCGCCGTTCTTGTGGGACATCAAAAATCGTGGAAGAAGGTGAACCAAAAAGGGATTGTAACAAAGCCCTGATTTCAGCGGTCCGCATGGTGTCTAAAACGGAGGGCTTAGACAGCGGCGCCCCCGTCCAATCGGCATCGCGGAAGAAATCTAAAAACCATTTTCGCTTAGGGCGAGGCATATGTTGGATACTGCCCACATGAAAAGACTTTTCGGTTTCCTGTTCAGGTGTTTGAAACCAACCTCCAAGCCCTACTTCATCCAAATTAATGGGTTTAATGACTTTTGCACGTGCCTCCAATTTTTCCCATTGTACTTTTTTTCGGTAAAATAAGGTAGGATCTTGTTTGCGTAAAGCCTCCTTCCGAAGAACCGTGTAAGGGTCCTCCGATTGTGGCGTCGTTTCAGTTGTGGCTTGCGCTAGCACCAAGGGGCATATGCACAACACAAACAGTAGGTTGAAATATCCGTAGATCCGTCGCATGGTGGGTCACGTTGGGAATTAGTCGGTCATGGAAAGCACAGCCAAAAATGCTTCTTGTGGTACTTCCACCCGACCTACTTGCTTCATTCGTTTTTTTCCTTCCTTTTGTTTTTCCAATAGTTTACGCTTTCGGCTGATGTCCCCGCCATAGCATTTTGCGGTTACGTCTTTACGAAAAGCCCGTACCGTCTCCCGTGCAATAACCTTCGTACCGATCGATGCCTGAATCGCGATCTCGAACATCTGACGCGGGATCAATTCGCGAAGCTTATTGGTCAACTTACGGCCCATATCATAGGCTTTGTCTTTGTGTACGATTGTGGAAAGGGCATCTACCGGATCACCATTGAGCATGACATCCAGTTTTACCAATTCACTCGATCGGGTGTCTATCAATTCATAATCAAAACTGGCATATCCACGACTTACCGATTTAAGTTTGTCGTAAAAATCAAACACAATTTCGGCGAGAGGAAGTTCGTATTGCAAATCCACCCGGTCGGTGGTTAGGTATTGCGTATTCTTATACAATCCTCGTCTCTCCTGACATAATTGCATAAGGTTGCCGATATACTCCGTCGGGGTAATAATTTGAGCACGTACATAAGGCTCTTCAATGTATTCAATTTTCCCCCGATCTGGCATATCACTTGGGTTATCTACGGTAATGGTTTCCCCATTTTTGAGGGTGACTAAATACTCTACGTTAGGCACTGTGGTGACAATGTCCATGTTGAACTCGCGGGAAAGCCGTTCCTGAACGATTTCCATGTGGAGCATACCAAGAAAGCCCACCCGGAATCCAAATCCCAATGCCACTGAGGTTTCAGGTACAAAAGAAAGGGCGGCATCATTCAGTTGCAGTTTCTCTAATGAAGTCCGCAATTCTTCAAAATCTTCTGCAGCCGTCGGATATACCCCGCTGAAAACCATCGGTTTTACATCTCGGAAGCCCGGAATCGGGTTTGTTGCCCCATGTCTTGCATGGGTCACGGTATCCCCAACTTTGGTATCCAGCACATCTTTGACCGATCCAATGATATAGCCTACTTCGCCCGCTCGCAGCGTCTGTGTGGGTTGGTTACCTAACCGCAAGGTGCCAATTTCCTCGGCAAAATATCGCTTGCCATTAGACATGAACACAATTTGATCCCCCTTATTTAGGGTTCCTTCCATCACCCGACAATACACGACCGATCCACGAAACTGATTAAAAACTGAGTCGAAGATCAAAGCACGGAGCGGGGCTTTTTCGTCTCCCTTGGGTGGGGGAATGCGGTGAATAATGGCCTCCAATACTTCGGGTACTCCCACACCAGTTTTGGCACTGACTCCCATCACATCTTCAACCTTGCCGCCTATTAGGTCCACAATGCTTTGCGCCACAATTTCCGGATTGGCACTGGGCAAATCCACTTTATTCATCACGGGAATGATCTCTAAGTCGTTTTCTAAGGCTAAGTACAGGTTCGAGATGGTTTGTGCTTCGATGCCCTGTGCCGCATCTACAACTAAGATGGCCCCTTCACAAGCCTTGAGCGCCCGCGAAACTTCGTAGGTAAAGTCCACGTGTCCGGGCGTGTCAATTAAGTTAAGAATGTACTCTTCGCCGTCTTGCGCACGATAGGTCATGCGTATGGCGTGGCTTTTGATGGTGATGCCACGCTCCTGCTCCAGATCCATCGAATCCAAAACCTGAGAGTGCATATCCCGCTTTGAAACCGTTGCTGTAATTTCTAACAAACGGTCTGCTAAGGTGCTTTTTCCGTGGTCAATATGGGCAATGATACAAAAATTGCGAACCTTTTTTTGGTCGTATGACATAGAGTGGGGATTTCTGTCTTAAAAGGTAGAGACATAATATACCGAATAGGTGGGATCAGTTCCGTTGAATTTTTAAGATTCTCTTGAAGGTACATTTTTTTTAAGAAAGGTCTTGCGCATCCAAGAATAAGATTCTTATATTATCGGCCTAAGCAAACAATGCTAAATTCCTCGGTAGCTCAATGGCAGAGCATGCGGCTGTTAACCGCAGGGTTGTAGGTTCGAGTCCTACCCGGGGAGCATTTTAAAGCCCGTTAACTTCAGCGGGCTTTTTTTAGTTTGTTATCCTCATTGCGGGACAAAACTTTATGGATAGACTTGTAAATTTGGCAAGGCAAAATTCCGCAAAACTAAATGGTACCAAAAGGAAAGGATTTGTTGACCTATAAAACAGGCTGCCTCTAATAAAGAAGCAGCCTGTTTTCATAATTGCTTAATGAAGCGACAATGCTTAATGAAACCACGTTTGGCCTATTTGATGGAGGACAAGGTCATCGTAGATTTTCCTCCGGCTAAACGTCCCATCATCCCACCTTTAATTTCCGATTCTTGTTTAACCATTCCGACGCCCAAAACAAACCATTCGTTTACTAAAACCTTTGAACCGGGTACCGAGATGCCAGCCACTTTCATTTTTAATTCCTGAACCGACGAAATTTGAATGGCATTAAAGGTTCCGGCTGGAACGGTGACAGGGCCAATTCCCACAACTTTGCGGTCTGATATTTTGATATTGGCTTCTCCCATCGCTACACCGTTCATTTTAGATTGTACGGCCGTTTCTGCATTGGGAAGGGATTGCCCTGCCTTCATCGTAGAAGGAAATTCCACAAAGGAGGCTTGCACACCCGCTTCAAATTGTTGTCCGCCTGATCCAGCCATGAGTCCCCGTACATCCATACTCATGGTGCCATTCTGACATTTTACCGTATAGGGAGACGAGGAAAATCCTTGGCCTTTGGTGGGTGTAAAGGACGTTTTTGCGGAAATCTCGGTTGCATTTTTGTTTGCGCTGATAATTTCAATTTTGTAGGTTCCGGAAGGTTTGTTTTTAGCGTCTTTCATGTCATACGTCAAAATCGAACCGACCTTATTGCTGAAGTACGTTTTGCATTGAGCCAATGTGACATCTGGTCTGGTGGCAAGTAAGACGAATGCCAGCAGAAGCATACTTTTTTTCATGGTTGTAGCGGTTTTTGCTTAATTGAAAGAAATAGGTTCTTTAGTATATTACGCAAAAAATTGACCTACTGGATCATGGTTTTGGTTCTTAATATATGGAGTTAATATGTATCAGATGAAGAGGCTAAGGTGGCTACTTTTATGGACTGTATGGCCTGTAGCGACTTTGACACAACCTGACACAGAAGCGGATCGGCTCGCGCAAAAGTCCTTTAATGCCGTTGGGGGGCAGGAGGCTTGGGATGGAACCCGTTATTTGGCGTTTTCTTTTTCAGCAATACGTAATAGCCAACAAACACCACCTATTCGACATGTCTGGGACCGATGGGAAGGGCGATATCGTGTTTCATGGAAGAAAGGCATTGATACGACCATTACGGTTTTATTTAATGTTCAGAATCAACAGGGGAAAGCATATTATAATGGTGTAGCTGCGCCGGAAGTACAGCAGAAAAGCCTGTTAAGCACAGCCTATCGGCGCTTCATCAACGATACATACTGGCTTTTAGTGGCCACCAAGTTCTTTGATCCTGGCGTGTTTCGTGCCGCTGCCCCTGACTCCAATACTGCCACGACCGAAGTATTTACGACGTCTTTTGGAGAAGTTGGGTTAACACCAAAGGACCGCTATTGGTTCTGGGTGGATAAGGCGACTGGCCGAATCCAGCAATGGGCTTTTGTCCTTCAGGGCAATCGGGACGGGAAGGCTACCTATTTCCGCTGGGAAGATTGGGAGGCACTGTCTTGTAGCAAAGGCACGGTTTGGGTTTCTACCCGAAAAGTGAGTCCGGTAAATGGAAATGCTATTTTGACCAATCAGGTTTCTTGCCCAATCCATATTCCTCCCAAAGTCTTTGAAAATCCCGAAGATGGGTATTGAAGTTATGTTGCCAGTGTAATTAGTTTTTGGATGGTATTTAGGTTGCGTGTGGTGGCCTTTATATGCAAATGACGCTCAAAAAGCCCATTCTCCAATTTTGTTCTCCCGTAACCGTTCACACAAAAGACAAAAATTTCCCCGCCTTTCCAAACAAATTCGTCTGGTGGAAAATGAATGGCTGTCAAAGCCTGGATAACATCTGGCGTAGGGATGTGTTTCAAAAAAGTGACATAGATTTTTGCAGGATCAATATCTGGATTGCTGAGGAATGGATTTTCCTCCATGGCCCTCCGGAACTCTGTTAGCGTTCGGGCAATGACATCTACTTCCATTGAAAAGTGTTGACGAATGCAGATTGCAATTTGCTCGGAAAGGGTTGTTGGGCAAGATATTTTGGATCGGACGACCAAATTTCCGCTTTGAATATAGGTTTGTACATCGGTAAGCCCCTCATTTTTTAGCTGTAGAACCAGGTCTTTCATCCGAATTTTTTTATGGCCGCCTACATTGATGCCACGTAACAAAACAATTTGGGTATATGTCATCTTCCTGTATCTTTAAGTCCCTGCTTCAGTGTAGAGAGGATATTAAGGTAACTTTTATATCGTTCTGGTGTAATGTACCCGTCATTTACGGCCTCGATAATCGCGCAGCTCGGTTCGTGATCGTGTGTGCAATTGGGGAAATGACAATTATCTAAAAAGGGCCTGAATTCCAGAAAAAACCCCGAAAGGTCTTCCGGAGCAAGATCCCAGATACCAAATTCGCGCAGGCCGGGTGTATCTGCAACATATCCACCACTTGATAATGGCCAAAGTTCTGCATGGGTAGTGGTATGCTTTCCTTTTTGGGTATAATCCGACATTTCCCCCGTTCTCAGTCCTAAATTTGGTTCTAAGACGTTGAGTAAACTAGACTTGCCTACGCCGGAAGGACCCGACATCACCGAAGTTTTGTTTTTCAGGGTGGCCACTAAAGCCTCCAAGCCTTCGCCTGTGCTCGCAGAAGTCAGGATTACCGGATAGCCCATGTCTTCGTAGGTTTGCTTCCACCAGGCCATTTCAGCCGCAAGTTCTTCATTCAAAAGATCACATTTATTAAGGATAATGCCAGCAGGTAGTTCATTAATTTCGGTCATTACCAAAAAGCGATCAATAAAACCCGGATTAAACTTAGGAAAAATAACAGATTGTACACACCATGCCATATCCACATTCGCCACAATTACATGCTCTATGGTGGCTTTTCGTCCGGCGGCTCTCCTACTGAGTTTGCTCCAACGCGGATGAATAAACATGATGGTACCGGAGCCGTCCATTTCAATCTGGAGATCCACCTGATCCCCAACCGCGATCGGATTGGTGGTTTCTTTGTCCTTTAGCCTGAATCTACCCCGCACACGTGAGGCAATCATACCATCGGCGGTGAAAACATTGTACCAACTTCCCGTAGATTTCAGCACGATTCCGGTGATGCGTGTTGCTTTGCCCATAAAAATTCCCGATTTTGAAACCATACTGATCACGGCTCGTCTAAATGGCCATGTTTCACTTTAGCCGAAATATACCATGGCAGAAAAACGTTTTGAAAAGGTTCTCGAACAATTCGGGGCCTTATCCTTAGAAGAAAAATCAAAATTCCTGCTAAAGGCCACTTTCGAGACGGCTTTCGGAGCCTTTGAGGAACTGACGAACCTAATGGCGGAGACCTATCAGACCGTCACCAGTGAACGTTGGAATGATGCCGATGAAAAATTCAATCAAGCAAGCGACTCGGATAGCAAGGGTGTTGATGTCCCTATTTCTGACGAGGGGATGCAATCCTCTCCCAACTTTGAAGAGGTGAAAGACTCGGCAGAAGGAGAAGAAACAGCGTCTTCTAAAGACCAAGAATCCAAGACAATACATAGAAAAAAAAAGGATAAAAACCCAGATTAACCGCTATGTCTGATCTGGAACGGAAACAAGCTGCAAGTGAGTGGCTAAAAGAATTGGTTGCTGAAGAATCTACCTTGGGCCGTCTCTCTATGATTGGAGGGGCGGCTTTGCGCCTTGCCGTCAATTTGGTGGACGCTGGCCTGACCGAGGCTGGAAAACTGGTGGATGAAGCCCGTGAAGCGTTTTTGGATGCCTTAGAACCTGATCCCGTAGAAGATGCTAAAATATTGGTGGAGGAAATAAAGGAAGATGAAGCAACTGAAGGGCCAGGCTCGTAAGAGACCCTTATCCGCTTTTCATCGTCGGTAAATCATTAAAAGCCATTTTTTTGGTGTATTTTGCGGCTTCGCTTTGGCGAGGCTATTTTTTTAAACGTGCAATACATTATGCCGGTAACCATAAAGGCTGTAGAACCCGATTCTGTCGCTGATTTAGCCGGATGGAAAGCCGGAGATCAGGTGGTTTCTATCAATTTTCATCCGATTCAAGATGTATTAGATTTTCGCTTCTATGCAGCGGAAGAACGGCTCGATGTGAGAATTCGCAAATCGGGCTTATTGACCGAACAGACGATTGAGAATCGAAATCTTGCACCAATGGGTGTTGAATTGGAAGATTTTCGGATCAAACATTGCGGGGACGATTGTATGTTCTGCTTTGTAGATCAAAATCCGTCTGGATTGCGAGAGTCTCTTTATTTTCGGGATGGAGACTATCGGATGTCTTTTCTGTACGGAAATTACATCACCATGACGAATTTACGGGAACGGGACTTGGATAGAATTGTAACACAAAGACTTAGTCCATTATATATCTCGGTCCATTGTACCGACAACGAGATTCGGCATAAAATGATGGGCCATAAAACCGACGATCGGCTAATGGAGAAGTTGCAGTTTTTGCGGGATCACGATATTGAGATGCATACCCAAATTGTTTTGGTGCCAGGTTGGAACGACGGTGACGTTCTAAGGCAGACAATACATGATTTGTATGCCTTAAACGATGCCATTCAGTCGGTTGCTGTGGTTCCTGTTGGGCTTACGGCACATAGAGCAGACCTGCATCAACTCCACCCGCTATCCCAGCAGGATGCGCGCGCACTAATTGCAGACGCTCATACTTGGCAAGACGTTTTTTATACAGAAATAGGGCGGCGTTTTGTTTATCTGAGCGACGAAATGTACCTTCTGGCTGAGACACCGTTCCCGCAAATGGACCGTTACGATGATTTCCCGCTTATGGAAAATGGCGTGGGCATGTGTCGGGACTTCATTACGGAGTTTGATTTTCAGGCAGAGGAGTTTCCTGAAACATTAGAGACCCCTCGGAAAGTGACGCTGGTAACGGGAGAACTACCTTCACCCATTTTGGAAAACCATATTGTTCCACGCCTGAATCGGGTTTTGGGGCTTTCTGCAAATTTAGTGGTTGCCCCTAATGTATTGTTTGGGCGCCCTGTGACTGTGAGCGGCCTGTTATCGTATCAATGCTTTGTAGCGGCCCTTAAAGATTGTGACCTAGGCAATCTGGTTTTGCTACCACCCGATTGCCTGAATTTTGAAGGGCTGTTTATGGATAATAAAACCCCAGAAGACCTGAGCGCTACGCTGGGCGGTGTGCCAGTGCAGGTTTTTGGTGGGGATTGGGTGGAATTTTTTGAAATCCTTCAATCACTTTGATCATTTACGGAATTGTTATGCTGAACCCTGCCCCTGAACAACCTCTTGACAGCGAAACGCCTGTTCCCGCTCTTGCATTTGTTCCAACAGAGCCGCATCTAAAGGATGCCCAAGCAGTAGGTGGAAAAATCCCTTTGGACCGATTCTGGGAACGCCAGAAATTCCCACCGTGGTTGATGGCGATTTTAGCAATGTTCTTGTTTTTTCTATTGTTTAATGTATTGGGTGCCTTTTTTATGTTGGGTAGTTTGCTGATGCAGTCGAATGGAAATGCACTTGATCTGACCAATGTGGAAAAACTTTTAAAGCAGGATGTGATGGGGCAGTTGGTCGGAAATACCATTGGTCAGTTTTTAGGGCTTGGGATTCCCGCATTGTTACTGGCCAGAGGCCATTCCTCGCGCTGGTTAGACTTTCTCCGGATTCGAAGCGTGGACATGACAACTGTTTTGTGGTCGGTTCTTGGCTTGGTGGCAATTTATCCGTTAATTGCCCTCTCCGCAGAACTCAATGCCCTCATTCCAGCACCAGAGATGGTCCGCGAGATGGATAAGATACGCGAAGATTTTATCATGGAGTTATTGCGGAAAAGCAATATGTGGTTCAATTTGTTTGCCGTAGCTTTAACCCCAGCGATTTGTGAGGAAATACTATTCCGGGGATATGTGCAACGGCAAGTAGAGCGGAGTATGGCGCCTGTTTGGGCAATCGTGATCACGGGGACGGTATTTGGTTTGTATCATTTGTCCTATGCGCAAGCCCTCCCCTTAAGTCTTATCGGAATCTATTTATGCTGGCTTACTTGGAAAACGGGTAGCATTTTGCCTGCTGTCGTCGTACATTTCGTCAACAATGGATTTTCGGTGGTGATGGCTACTGCATTAATGAACCAAAAAGGATTTGATCCTTCCAAACTGGAGCAACTACCCTTGCCTTGGTATGGAATATTGCCATTAGTTTTGGTTGGTCTTATAGGATTTCGGTATGTGATGCATAGAATCCGCGCCAATCCACCTTCTTACGAAAACGCTCCGGCGTCCGTTTTGTAATACCCTACCCATAATAATCAGGAGAATAATATGGCACAAGGCATTGAATATGATGGTTGGTCCATCGTTTTTTGGTCCGAAGTAGAATATGAGTCCGAAATTGTTCGTGACCGATTAGAATCTGAAGGCGTGGAAGCCATGATTATGGACATGTCTTCATCTTCGCTACCCATTCAAATGTCTGATTTTAGCCGATTCGTGGTGATGGTTAAGCCAGAAGACGTAGATCGTGCCGATGAGGTCATTACCATCGAGCCAGTGAGTGAAGAGGAGTTAGAAGAAGCTGCCATGAATGCAGAACCGTTAGAGTTTATGGATGATGACATTGAAGAAGAAACCTAAGGCCAGTACATCCCCACCCGATTCCGCGACCAAGAAAAATGTGTTTCTGGAAATTTTTGTCCAGCCACATGGGCGTGGATTTATGTATCGTGCTCTTGCCAAGACGGAGTGGGGACAACAAATTACCGTTGAAGGCTATGCGGCGGGTTCTCAAAAAGATGTGGAACGGGTGGTACAAAAGCGGATACAAAAAGTATTAGACGACCATCGGAAGCGGAGGGCACAATTGGAAGCGGTGGAAGTTGCTTCGGAACTTGTGGAAAAAGAGGAGCAGTTGACAAATATCCCTTCTCCGGAAGATATTTCGGATGGACAGAAGGTGCAAAACGTCATACAAGAAATGCTCAGTAGCCCTATAACGGTAAGCTATACACTCGAGTCTAAAGAAAAAGGCCGTCCTCGTAAAATAACCTATACCATCAAACCGGATAATTTCGAGTAACGGCCTTCAAGGTGGGCTACAATGACCAGCCAGTTCGGTATTCCCGTTTGATGTATTGATTGGCTGGTTCGAAATTGGTGATGCGCAATCGTTTTGCATCCCAAAGGAGTTGCTTACGTCCTGTCAGTGCTTCTTCCCACTCCCCTTTCCGATTTTTCACTTTCTCTAAGGTGTTAAGGCTTCTCAGGGCCAAGTTCCCAATCAGGATCATTTCGGTGAGGGGGCCTGCATAATTGAAATTAGAGCTTGGGGCTGGTCCTCCTTTACAGGCTTCGACCCAACTTGTTTGGTGATTGCCTTTTACCCTTGCAATCATTGGGGCAGGTTCTTTAAAATCTTGCATCAGTTTAGTCGGGAGGAGGGTAGGTTTGGAAGCATAACACCCACAGACGATTTTTCCCTTGTCTCCAATAAACAACACACCTCCATCCCAATCTCCAAAAGGCTCGTCTGCCCCCAGCTCCATTGGTCGTGGTGGCCGGAGGTTTCCATCATACCAAGTAAGCCGAACTTCCGGCATTTGATCCCGTGCAGGAAAATTGAAATGAATTAACGAAGCTGCGGGCGCACTGTCGTTGTTGAGGATAGGCGCCCATGGGGCTTGGTAAACCGATGGTGTACTCGCCTCTACGCTGGTGGGGTATCCCAATTTAAGTGCCTTAAACGCCGGATCAATGATGTGACAGGCCATATCGCCCAAAGCACCAGTCCCGAAATCCCACCAACCTCGCCAACCAAAAGGAACATAAGTGGGATGATAGGGGCGCATGGGAGCTGGCCCTACCCAAAGGTCCCAATCGAGTGTTCCGGGAGTCGGTGGTGCCTCTGTTGGGCGAGAAATACCCTGTGGCCAAACTGGACGATTAGTCCAGCAATGGACTTCAGAAACATTTCCGATTACGCCGCTCCATACCCATTCACAGACCCTTCGGATGTCTTCCGAGGAATTGCCATGATTGCCCATTTGGGTCTGTAATCCGCGTTCTCGCGCCGTTTCGGTGAGCATACGGGCTTCATGAATACTATGGGTCAAGGGTTTTTCCACATAAACATGTTTATCTAATCGCATGGCAGCCATTGCTACAACGGCGTGGGTATGGTCCGGCGTTGCCACCATCACGGCATCAATATTTTTATGTTCGGCTTCCAACATTTTGCGGAAGTCTTTATAACGATTGGCTTTAGGATATTGCGCATAGGTGGAGGCTGCATTTTGATCGTCCACATCGCATAGGGCCACAATATTTTCGGTGGTCTCGCCGGTTTTTTCATTTAATTGGGAAGCCCCTTTGAGAATCCCTTTTCCGCGTCCTCCCACACCAACGCCTGCAATATTTAGGCGATCACTGGGGGAAACATAGCCAGGCCCTCCCAATACATAGCGGGGGATAATCATAAAGGAACCAAGTCCAAAGGCAGCTTTGGAAAGGAATGCACGGCGCGACTTATTAAAAGGTTCTTTAGGGGACATTTGTTTGAGGTTTTGGTGAATGAAGCTGCCATAATCGGAAATTGTAAAGGCAGATGCAAGGGGCGATAGATTTTCTTTTGAGGTTATGTAGGTAGGGGGCTTCCGTCATATTTTTATTGGGTTGGCAACAAAACGCCGGAGTTTGTGGCCCCGGCGTAGAATTTTACTTCTGAATAAGCCCACTGTACGAGGTGTGGGCAATTCTTCATTAACGAAAGGTTGTGGGCTTAAGGGTTATTGGGTTCCAGTTCGTTTAGGTGCATTCTTGACATACTTGTCTAACCATTGTACAGTTTCCCAAAGCAAATGGAGGTTAGACTCGCGTGCGGCATAGCCATGTGATTCATGGGGTAAGACCACATATCGTGCTGTTCCTCCGTGTCCTTTAATGGCATTATACAGCCGCTCACTTTGAATAGGGAAGGTGCCAGGGTTATTGTCGGCCTCACCATGAACCAGTAGAATAGGGGTTTTGATTTTGTGCGCAAACATAAAAGGTGACATTTTAGAATAAACTTCCGGAGCCTGCCAAATGGTGCGTTCTTCGTTTTGGAAGCCAAAAGGCGTGAGGGTTCGGTTGTATGCCCCACTTCGTGCAACACCCGCCCGAAAGAGATCTGAGTGTGCTAGCAAGTTGGCCGTCATAAAGGCGCCATAAGAGTGCCCACCAACGGCCACGCGGTCGGGATCCACAACGCCACGCCGAACACCTTCGTCTATCGCCGCTTTTGCGCTTGCTACCAATTGTTCAACAAATGTATCGTTAGGCTCTTCTTTACCAACGCCAACAATGGGCATCGAAGCATTGTCTAAAACAGCATAACCAGCCAAAACCAGCATCAGCGCCGATCCGGCAGAGATACGGGTGAAGGTGAATGGGGAGCCGCTAACCTGTCCTGCTGCGGCGGCATCTTTAAATTCGGCAGGATAGGCCCAAATAAAAGTGGGTAACGGCCCATTTTCTTTTTTATATCCTTTCGGTAGGTATAAAATGGCGTTCAGATCTACGCCATCGTTGCGTTTATAACGGATAATTTCTTTGCTGATTCCTTGCAATTGCGGGTATGGGTCGGGAAACTGGGTTATTTGCTTCAGTTTATCCGTTCCGAGCGTCCGTATGAAATAATTGGGCACTTCGGATTGAGATTCGCGGCGGGTCATTAACGATTGACCATCTGGCAGCAGGGCGACAACGGATTCATAATAAGGTGCTTGAGCGCGCCAAAGTTCGGTAGATTTCCCATCTTCGAGACTCATTTTATGTAGGAACGGGCGGTTGCCCTCTGGTGTGGCGCCTATTCCTTGCATATAAAGCGATTTCCCATCATTGGTCGTGCGCAATACCATTCGATCAAACTGATTTCGCTTCATCAAAGGGCTTCCTGGATTGTTATAGCGGTCTTCGGTGTTTAAATCAAGCAATTTGCGAAATTCACTCATGGGTTTGGATGGATCCATGATAAACATCCGGCGGCTTCGGGTTTGTGTCCATGTGTCTGAGATGAGGGCGAGGTTATGGTCTCCCCACATGATGCCAGCAAAGCGTTGTTCGGTTTTGGCAATAGGTAGTTTTTCCCCTAGGAACGGTGCAGAGAGGGTATATACCTGATCGCGGAAAGGTACTTTATTTTTTGGATCGCCACCATCTAATGCTTCCACCCAAAACAGTGTTGCGGATAGATCGGGGCGCCAGTTTGCTCCACGAACACCCACTGTGGTGGCATTAAAGCCAATTGGCACGGTGTCTTGTAGGGGCAGCTCTGCCACAACATAGACCGTTTTTGCTTTTTTGTCCCATACTTCCAGTTTTCGTGGAAAGGCGCCAACAGTTACTAAATATGAATAGGGACGGCGAATTGTGGATACCAAAAAATAATTACCGTCGGGGGATGTCGAAATGTTGTCATAAATGGCTGCCGGGCCAAAATTTTGTGTTATGCCGCCCCATGAAACCATCACGGGTTGTGAGGTGAAATAATGGTCAAAGAGGGCTTCGTCGTGTTCGTTTCGAAGTAAGTCCTGAAAAGTGCGAGCTGGGGCAGCACGTCCTAAATTTTCCTGTATAACGGGGCCTTTGGGGGCTAGGTCGGCGATTGGGGCTGCCTTCCGATCTGTTGGGATGGTAAAACAGAGCAATCTGATATTATCTTGCCAAGAACAGGCATTGTTTAAGGTCGTGTTCATCTTTCTGGTAGAAAGGCGCAGCGCTTTTCCCGATTTTACTTCGGTGCCCCAGATTTCAATGCGGTCTTTAAACGTGACGGTAAAAGCAACCCGTTTGCTATCTGGCGACCATGCTGGAAAGCCCATTCTACCTTCGGAAGGCACTCCGAGTACCTTCACTTCTTTTTGATCCGAAAGGCTCCGAAATGACATCGCTGTAATAAACCCTCCTCGACTGGCGCCATTGGTCGCTGGTTTAATCCGGAGCCCGGCCAATCGGAGTTCCGGTTCTGCCAACTCTGCAATGGGCGGCATGTCCGATGTTTCCAAAATTGCCATAGCGGTATAATCGGGACTAAGCGAGACGGAGGGTGTGTTGGGCGCATCAGCAACGGCCTTTAGGTCTGGTGGAGGAAGTTGGTAGGCGTTTTGGGCAAATAAGGGCACGCCCAAGGCTACCAATACCAAGAGTATAAATGATTTTTTCATAGGACTTTGGATAAATGGTAATAACAGTGAATATCTATCAGGATTGTACTTCCAAAGTTACATCAAAAAATGCGTTTGGTTTATTCTGAATGTATATTTAGTGAAACAACCGAATAAACATATGAAGTCTTTTCGCTTTCCGAATCCATTGGTAGTGCTCACTATTTGCATTTTATTGGCCTCGTTCCTCACCTATTTGGTTCCAGCAGGCCAATTCGATCGAAGAGAAGACCCATTAACAGGCCGCAATGTGGTAGTAGCTGGAACCTATAAAGGGGTGGAATCGGCGCCTGTTAGTGTATGGGAAGCCCTAATGGCCATTCCACGTGGGCTACAATCGGCAGGTTCGGTCATTTTTTTGGTATTTCTTTCGGGTGCGGCATTTGCAGTGGTGGATAAGGCAGGCTCGTTTCGATGGGCTGCCGAGGCCCTAATGCGCAAATTATCCCATAATACCGTGCTTGTGATTCCCGTGATCACGCTACTGTTTGCTCTGGGGGGCATGGTGATTAACATGCAGGAAGAAATCATTCCATTGGTTCCTGTCATGCTTTTGCTAATGCGTCGGCTTGGTTATCCGCCTGTCATTGCAGTGGCCGTGAGCATTGGCGCAGCCGCCATTGGTGCTGCATTTAGTCCATTCAACCCGTTTCAGGTGATTATTGCACAAAAATTGGCACAAGTTCCATTGCTATCAGGCATGGGATTTAGGTTGGCCATAGGAGGGATGGCACTCTCTTTCTGGACTTGGTGGGTGATGCGATATGCACAGAAGAGGGTAGCTACTCCCGAAGACGTAATCCATGAGCACATAGCAGGCGATATATGGCGTCATATACTCATTCTGTCGCTGGTTATTGCCACACTGGTGGGGTATGTGGTGGGGATTACGGTGTATAGTTGGGAGTTTGAACAACTTACGGTACTGTATTTTCTGTTAGGAATTGCAGCGGCGATTATTGCCCGTCTTACAATGGATGAAGCGGTAAAAAGTTTTATCTGGGGTTTAGAAAGTATGGCCTTTGCAGGGATGATTATTGGATTTGCTAAAGCTATTTTTGTGGTGCTGGATCAGGGACAGATTATTGATACCATTGTGAATGGGATATTTGTACCAATCGCCCATTTGCCCGTTACCCTTTCTGCAATGGCCATGATGGGCATTCAAAGTCTGTTACACTTTGCGGTCCCAAGTGTATCGGGGCAAGCGGTTCTAACCATGCCCGTGTTGGTTCCCCTCTCGGATTTGCTTGGCCTTTCACGTAATATTACCGTTTTGGCATACCAATATGGTGCGGGACTGGCGGAACTCTTGGTTCCAACGAACGGAGCCTTAATGGCCATTCTGGCTGCTTCCGGTGTGCGATATGAAGAATGGACACAGTTTTTATGGCCTGCATTGGGCGGATTGGCAGGGATTGGATTACTGGGCATAGGACTAGGGATCGCTTTTGGAATCTGATGGATTGATTTTTTTACCCTCTTATCGGCCTCGTAGTTTATGAATACTACACAAACCTTTTCTAAATTTGTAGAAATCTTTAAAAAACAGCTATTTGCTATATTGATAAGTGCATTGGTCTTACTGATCATAATTGGGTTAGTGCGCTTTGGTGAATGGTATTATTACCTTGGTTTGGCAGGAAGTTTTAAACAAAGTTTAATGGCACGCACGTCGCTGGGTCCAGATCTGGCGGAGGCGTTGGCCTGGTTATATGCTGCTGCCTTCTCGTATTTTGTGATGGGTATTATTTTATCGAAACGAGACTTCCGGCGGGGAATTGCTCTTTGGCTGGCCTCTTTTGCTATTTTACCTGTTATGGCGGCCCTATTTCCGAAGCCACTCCCCCAATGCTTGGCTCTCAATCCTGCAACCGGAAAAATGACCCAGACAGACTGTCATCCGAGTGGGGTGCATCCCGAATGGCATACTCCGGAATTCCCCGAAGATAAAATCCTCGTTAAAGTACAAGCCGATCTTCAAACAGTTTTTTTTACGACAGACAACCAACCCATGCTGGCATACGTTGAGGAAGAAAATGGAGAACTCACTTTTTATAACAAGCCAGGGATGACGCCGGATGGAAAAATAGCGGTTTGGGTGTCCAAGAGTGTGGTTACAGCATGGATAGCCCACCAAAAGCGTGCTCTTGAGCCTGTTTCACGTAAACGTAGGCGCTGATACATGTGTAGAGCAGGATTATAGTTCAGCGACCAAGCCACGCATCAGGGTGGCCAATTTAGGCTCTGCAATTTCGGCTGCCTCTACAATTTCTTTCATAGAGACGGGTTGCAGGGCATCGGGAAGGCATTCATCCGTAATGACAGAAACCGCCAAAAGCCGTAACCCCATATGTGTTGCTACAATCACTTCTGGGACGGTGCTCATTCCGATGGCATCTCCCCCAATTTGACGCAGAAAACGATATTCGGCCTTGGTCTCTAAATTCGGCCCGGACACCACAGCATAGACCCCTTGGTGTATTTGGATATGATGTTTTAAGGCCAGTTCAAGGGCCTTAAAACGCAGTTCGGGTGTATATGGCTCACTCATATCCGGAAAACGCGGTCCCCATTCTGCCATATTAGGCCCAACCAACGGGTTCGAAAACATAAGATTAATGTGGTCATGGATCAGCATTAAGTCTCCACGCTTATAAAGTGGATTTAGGCCACCCGCTGCATTAGAAATCAATACATTGCGGATGCCCATTTGAGCCATGACACGCACCGGAAAGGTAATTTCTTGTGGCGAATATCCTTCATATACATGGAAACGTCCTTGTAAAGCCATAATTGGTCGTCCAGCCAATTTTCCAAGATGTAGTTTTCCAGTATGACTTTCCACGGTCGAAACCGGAAAATGCGGAATTTCGGCATAGTCTAAAATCTGGGCCTCGGTGATTTCATCGGCCAATGCTCCCAAGCCTGTTCCTATGATCAGGGCAGTATCAATTGGAACGGAAATACGGTTAAGGAGGAACGTGGCTGTTTCACTGACTTTTTCTCGGTATCTGTTTATGTGTTGAAGGTGCATGCCTGTTTCCAAAAGAAACGCGCAAAAGTAAAAAACTTGCGCGTTTGGTGTAACCATAAGGAATACTTATTGCAATTCATCTAAGATCCGTTGGATTTTTTCGGCCTCGGTCAATGAAGCGGTCAGAAGTTCATGTGGGATTCCTGCTGGATGGACCTGAATAAACTCAGGATGAAGATTCGCTGTTATGGAAGGTAAAGGAGCTGATGCCACTTCGGGTTGAGGCTGAAGTCTGGGTATTGTCGGAGCCATCGGATGCGGGTCGGCTCCATACTCTATCCGAACTACTGGTACAGCGTCCTGCATGGGGGGGGTACGGGAGAAACTCATCAACTCGGAAACGGATGCTTTTACACGCACTTCGGGTTGGGATTTCGTCTCAATAGCTTCCTGAACCTGCTCTGGCTCCGAACGGGCCTCCCAAACCTCTGCTACCATTTGTTGTTGTCCAGACTCAAGGGTAATGACTTCATGAGTCGGCGTGACCTCTTCAGGAGTTGACGGAAATTCTGGAGCTTCTGCCAACATGGTAGAAGACAAGTTCTCCTGCGGTGAAGTCCAATTTGGGGCTTCACCGGTTGGCTCCCGTGTTATAATGGGTGAAAGATCGGGGGGGGCCTCCAAAGAAGCGGGGAGTGGCGGGGGCGCGGGTGTAGGAGAAAGAAGTGCATCAAAATCAAAAACAGCCTCCTCTTCCGGCTCAGGCATTGGTTCCAATAATCTCCGGAGCTCTTCGTCAAGTGCTTTCTGGCGGTTTTCGAGAGCAGCAAGAATTTCTTCCTGCGAGTCGTTATGAGTGGGTGGCGTATGATCTTTGTGGCCCATTTCGGAAGGACTCGTTTCTTCAAACACAATGGCCTTTAATTCTGGTGCGGAATCGGGGGTGGAGATCGGTAAAGCTATGGGTAAACTGGGGATGGCGAGGACTGTAGGCACATTAGGGCCATACTCAGATAGGTCTGTGTTCAATAGTCCAGACGATTCATCCGACTGGGATGGCTGTATAGGTGGTGGTGGCGGGGCATTCAATAGCCCGTCGTTGCTGGTTAGAAAATTAAAGTAGTCTTGCTCAATGCGTCCGATCAATTCTGTTTCTGCCTGAAGAAAACCTTTGAGGCGAAGTGTTAGCTCATTGCGCCGTTCGTTTAATTGTGCAACTTCTTGGCGTGCTTTTGCTTTAAGGACTTCGGCTTCGTGTACGATTTTTTGTGCCTGTAAACTGGCCTCTTCGATGGTGCGTGCGCTGCGTGACTCTGCATCTCGAATGATCAATGCTGCTTTTTGCTCGGCGTTCTGCTGGGTTTTACGGGCATTCTCCCGAGCGGTCTCTAAGGCTTCCTGAAGGGCTTCTTCAACTTTTTGATAGTGTTCCAAGTCCCCCTTCAAGCGCTGAATCTGCTCGTAGGCCCCCCGAAGTTTTTCGTTATAAATATCCACCTCTTTGGCGAGGGTCTCTAAATATTCATGAATCTCGCGTGGAGGATACGCGCCAAAGGCCAACATACGCTTGGAGAACTCCTGACGGCGGATGTCAATTGAAGAAAGTGCCATAGGTGTATGATATAGAAAACCTTAAAAGGAATTTTGGTTTAGTGTGAATAATTTCGTGTACCAAAAAGGGCACTCCCCACGCGGATATGGGTTGCTCCTTCCTGAATGGCCACTTCAAAATCGTCGCTCATCCCCATCGAAAGTTTGGCATCGGTTGGTAATATATTTTGCTGTATGGCTTCATCCCGTAGGGTTCGTAACAGACGAAACTCCGGACGGACAAACTCTGGATCCTCTGTCGGATGTGCTATACCCATCAATCCAACGATCCGAAGATGATCAAATGCGGCACAATGGAATAAAAAGTCAGGCAATGCTTTTGGAGCTAATCCCGATTTACTGTCTTCGTGCGATATATTTACCTGTACCAAACAGGGCAGGGTACGGTTTTGGGCGGAACAAAGACGGTTTAGTGTCTCGGCAAGGCGAAGGTCATCCAATGCGTGAAAAAAATCGGCATAACGAACCACTTCTTTGGCTTTGTTGCGCTGAAGCGATCCGATAAAGTGCCACTCTATATTTCCTCCATTTGTTATTCCGGGAATTTTAGCCGCCTTTTCACGTAATTCTTGGGCTTTATTTTCGCCAAACACTGTTATCCCTGCGGATATAGCCTCCTGAACCAAGGCGACTGGGTGGGTTTTTGAAACACCAATCAGGGTTACCTCAGCAGGATTTCGGCCAGCCTCCCGACACGCTGCCTCAATCTGTAATTTAAGCGCTTGAAGTCGTGAATTCAAAGACGAAACTTCGCTATGATAGATGGTTTCCACAGATTATTTTCAGGTTTGCGTCAAAATTACAAAATTGTTGAACGTTTTACACCCTACACATGTTTATTCCCAATATATTAGCCACAATATAGCCAAAAAAAGATGCTCTTAAACAATTGGTCAATAGGCGTGATTCCAGATTGCACCTGCACCCCACTTCGTAAATTTAATGATCCACGTGGATGGCTCGCCGAAATTTTTCGGGAGGATGAACTGCATGATGCTTTATGGCCAGCAATGGCCTATCTTTCCCTTACCGAACCAGGTGTTGCACGTGGTCCTCATGCGCATGAGGATCAAACAGATCTTTTCGTCTTTTTTGATGGATTTTTCGAGGTGCATCTTTGGGATAACCGTTCGGATGCGGCCTCGTTTGGCATACATCAAGTTTTGTTGTTGGGCGAGACACATCCGGCTACTCTCTTGGTTCCGCCGGGAGTGGTGCATGGTTATCGGAATGTTTCTGAAAAAGCCGCACTAATTCTCAATTGCCCAAACCGCCTGTATGCGGGGAAAAATAAACAGGAGCCAGTGGACGAAATCCGGCATGAAGACGACCCCAATACTCCTTTTATCATTTAAGTCATGCGAAAACTTTTGTTTTTTGATATTGATGGAACCATCATGCTGACACATGGGGCCGGAAGAAGAGTGGTAGAAGAGGCGTTATCGGAAGCCTTTGGAAAGCCAATCGTCACAAAAGGCATTCCTTTTGGCGGTAAAACGGATCCCCAGATTTTGACAGAGGTGCTGGCGTTGCACGGCATTGATCCTTCAGAAGAAAATGTGTCTATAGCAGGTGAAAGGTATATGGAAGGATTGAAGGTTGTGATGCCAATGGCTTCTTGTGAGGTATTGCCCGGTATTCCGGAATTGCTCGCCGCCTTAGACGAACGCAATGATGTGGAATTGGCCCTCCTGACCGGAAATTTTGAACCAATGGCATATCTGAAGTTGCAAAAAGCCGGAGTGGAACATTATTTCCATTATGGGGCATTTGGTAGTGACCACGCAGACCGCAATGCACTACCGGAAATTGGTATCCAACGGGCAGAGGCCCTTACGGGCAGTTCATTTGAAACCCAGCACATACACATTATCGGAGATACGCCTAAAGACATAGAATGTGCACGCCGTGCCGGATGGGGCGTGGTTGCTGTTGCCACCGGAAACTATTCCAGCGATGAATTGGCAGCTCATCACCCCGATTTATTGTTGGAGAACCTGAGAGACCAATCGCCTTTTTGGCGATATTTAGACAATGTGGCATGAAGCGGGGCTATCTATCGTTGTTGGGATACGAACATACCTACTATTGGGCTGATTTTTCCGGAAATTCTGATGCTATTGTGGCTTTGCATGGATATGGCAATTCAGGACGATCGTTCCGATATTTGGTACCTTATCTAAGTAAGCATGATATCTCGCTGTTTGCACCCGATTTGCTCGGTTTCGGACAGTCTGCTAAGCCTGAAGGTGGGTATAGTTTAGTACAATATGCCCGATTAACGGTGGCTTTTGTAAATGAGATGGGTTTAAAGAAACCTTGGCTGATGGGTCATTCTTTTGGGGGCATTCTCGCATTAGCGACGGCGACCATGTTTCCGGAAGCTTTCAAGGGTGTCATTCTGGTGAGTCCCGGCGGGTTCCATCCACTGACACGTTTTCAGGTCTGGGCGGATTGGCGCTGGGTGTATAAGTTGATGCACAGCCAACTTTTCAAAAAAGTACTTCAGATATCACCATTGGGCGCAGTTTTTGATCAGGAAGCGACCTATCAAACATTGCTCAAAATGTATGGCAGCCATCAGCATTTAGACTTAGACAAGACGGGAATTCGTAAACAAATTGCCAACCTGCACTTGCCAATATTGCTGTGCTGGGGAGCCGAGGACAAGATTTTACCCCACTTTGTATGGAAAAGGGCACAAAAACAAGTATCACAAGCTCGTTTTGTTTTAGTCCCCAATGCCGGGCATGCACTGACGAAAGACCAGCCAAAAGAATTGGTACACCATGTATCATCGTTTATTGCCGAAAATAGTTTATAAAATAAGACGTAGGACAGAAAAAACCTTTACCACTCAATATTAGCCCCGTTACCTATCGTATAAGTTGTTTTCTGATACGATAGGTCATACATCTAAAAAAAAGCTTTCTCAGCCCTTGCATTCCAATAGAATTTGTCCTTACTTGCCATCGTTATTTGATATTCTTAACCCCAATAACTTGTGTATATACTTGGTATAGACCTTGGAACCTCCTCCATAAAAGCCAGTATCGTGGACGCTCACACAGGCTGGGCAGTGGCATCGGCAGTGGCCCCGAAGCAAGAAATGACCATACAGTCACCAAATCCGGGCTGGGCCGAGCAAAGTCCATCTATTTGGTGGCAGGAAACCATAAAAGCCATTTCTCTTCTGGATCTTGATTTGCGGAAAAAGGTAGCGGCGGTTGGCATCAGCTATCAAATGCATGGGTTGGTGATGGTCAATAAAAAGGGTGATGTTTTACGTTCCTCCATTATTTGGTGCGACAGCCGTGCCGCCGAGACTGGACAAACAGCCACGCAGGGCTTAGGAGCGGCGTTTTGTTTTAGGCGATTTTTGAATCAACCCGGGAATTTTACGGCTGCAAAACTTAAATGGGTACAAGAAAATGAACCTGAAACCTATGCGCAACTTTATAAAATATTATTGCCAGGTGATTATCTTGCCTACCAACTTACCGGAGAACTAACCACGACCACTTCAGGTCTTTCAGAAGGCATTTTATGGGACTTCCATAACCATTTTCCAGCATATGCCCTTATGGACTATTGGCATCTTGATCCTTCGTTTTTGCCAGAAATTGTTCCGACTTTTGGCAATCAGGGAATCATACGTGCTGAAGTGGCCGAGGTTTTGGGATTACCATGCCACACCCCAGTGATGTATCGGGCTGGTGATCAGCCTAACAATGCGTTTTCTCTTGGTGTTTTACATCCCGGACAAGTAGCGGCGACCGCAGGGACGTCGGGCGTGGTGTATGGTATAAGCGAGGAAAATACCTACGACCCACAAGGACGTGTAAATACGTTTGTCCATGTTAACAATGAACATAAGAAGATTCGAAACGGTGTTCTATTGTGTATTAATGGTACAGGCCGGTTGAATGCTTGGATACGCCAACACCTTACAAACCACCTGTCTTATGCCGAAATGAATGCCATGGCCGCCTCCGTTCCGGTTGGATCGAAAGGTTTGGTCTGTTTGCCTTTTGGGAATGGAGCTGAGCGTATTTTCCAAAACCGGACAATCGGTGCGGGGTTTTGGGGATTAGACCTAAACCGTCATACAACAACCACCCTTTTCCGTGCAGCCCAGGAAGGGATTGTCTTTGCACTCCACTATGGCATGCAAACCTTGCTAGAAATGGGGCTTTCGGTACAGAATATTCGGACAGGGAACGCTAGCTTATTTCTAAGCCCGCTATTTTGCCACATTTTTGTACAAACCACCAGATCTATTCTTACGGTTTTAGATACAGATGGTGCTCAGGGAGCGGCACGGGCAGCAGGCGTTGGCTTGGGAGTGTATGCTTCTCCCGACGAAGCCGCAATAGCGGGGCTTCGGATCGTGCATGAGGTCCACCCAGATCCACGAGAGACTCCCACTTATGCTCTTGCATATGAACAATGGAAGAAAGTCCTTGACCAGCAACTCACCCAATTAAACACCTAAATCTATGGCAGCATATTTCCCCAAGATTGGTACTATTCCATTTGAAGGACGGGCATCTGACAATCCTTTGGCCTATAAATGGTATGATTCATCCCGAATGGTTGCGGGAAAATCGCTCAAAGACCACCTTCGTTTTGCGGTATGCTATTGGCATACTTTCTGCGGAACGGGCGGAGATCCGTTTGGCCCTGGAACAAGGAAGTACGAGTGGGATCGGGCAGAAAATCCAATAGATCGTGCCTACCATAAAATGGATGCGGCGTTCGAGTTTATGCGAAAACTAGGTGTGCCATATTATTGTTTTCATGACGTTGACTTGGTGGAGGCAGATGATTCGCTTGCAGTTTATGAGAAAAATCTCGAAAAATTAGTGGCTTATGCAAAGCAAAAACAAAAAGATACAGGAATTAAACTACTTTGGGGAACTGCAAATGTTTTTTCTCATCCGCGTTATATGAATGGTGCTGCTACCAATCCCGAATTTCATGTTGTGGCGTTTGCAGCGGCTCAGATTAAGAATGCAATAGATGCGACAATTGCATTAGAGGGGGAAAACTATGTTTTTTGGGGTGGGCGCGAAGGTTATATGACCTTGCTCAATACCAACATGAAGCGAGAAACCGAACACTTGGCAATGATGCTGACAATGGCGCGGGATTATGCACGGAAACAAGGCTTTACAGGTACTTTTTTGATTGAGCCTAAGCCATGTGAGCCTACAAAGCACCAGTATGACTTCGACGCAGCAACCGTAATTGGCTTTTTACGTGAACATGGTTTAGACCAAGATTTCAAATTGAACATTGAAGTCAACCATGCCACTTTGGCTGGACATACCTTCCAACACGAGTTACAAGTGGCGGCGAATGCAAACATGATGGGAAGCATGGATGCCAATCGGGGTGATTACCAAAATGGATGGGATACCGACCAATTCCCCATGAACCTACAAGAACTAACCGAAGCCATGTTGGTGATTTGCGAAGCAGGGGGATTTACTTCGGGCGGAATCAATTTTGACGCCAAACTCCGCCGGAATTCCACTGATGCCGAAGATCTTTTTATTGCCCATATTGCTGGCATGGATGCCTTTGCCCGTGCCCTCTTGACAGCCGAGCAACTCCTCACCCAATCTCCGTACCGAAATATGAGAAAAAATCGGTATGCTTCGTTTGATGATGGAATTGGGCGCGATTTTGAGAATGGGAATTTGATTTTGGAAGATTTGCATCGCTTTGCCCTTGAAGCTGGAGAACCCGCTTTGATAAGTGGGAAACAGGAACGTTACGAACAACTGCTAAATGAATATCTGTAAATATTTGTTATGAATGTATTTACCCATATTAGTGAATGGAATTTACCCCTTCCGGAAATACCCTCCATGCCATTAGCCGACCGGCTGCTAATGGTGAACCCTGCATTTTTTGATGTGGCTTATGTGATCAATCCACACATGGAAGGGCAAATTGGAAAAGTGAATCGCCAGAAAGCGAATAACGAATGGCAAAAACTCGTGGACTTATATAGGTCCTTAGGCTTATCGGTGGAGGTTATCAATGGCGAGCAAGGACTTCCAGATATGGTTTTTTGTGCCAATCAAACCCTTCCTTTTATTCGACCAAATGGGGAAAAAGGTGTTTTCTGTGCTCAGATGCACGCACCGGAACGCAAACCCGAAGTGGCTTTTTTCAAGGCGTACTTTGCTCGAAAAGGATATCAAGTACGAACTTTGCCAAGTGATAATGATTCCGACTTCGAGGGGATGGGGGACGCTTTATGGCATTCGGGCAGGCGGCTTTTGTGGGGTGGTTATGGTTTTAGAACAGGATTAGAAGTATATAAGGGACTGGCACAAGCATTAGATGTTCCTGTACTTGCGCTCGAATTATGTGATCCGGAATTTTACCACTTAGACACGTGCATGTGCATCTTAGATGAATCTTGCGTGTTGGTATATCCTGGTGCTTTTCAACCACAAGGCTTGGCACTGATCCGTAAGGTGTTCTCACGTGTTATCGAAGCTCCCGAAGACGAAGCACGACGGTTGTTTGCAGTGAATGCCTTTTGTCCGAATCAAAAACATGTTTTTATCCAAAATGGATGCTCTGAAACTGCAATGCGTCTTCAATTGGCGGGTTTTATGGTGATTTCATGTGAAACAGGCGAGTTCATAAAAGCGGGAGGGTCTGTATTCTGTATGAAACTACATCATTGGTGAACTTGGTTGATTATGATGGATCGGAGTGGCGGATGGGCCAAGTAATAGAATGGTGTATCCGAAAACAAGTTTATGACGGATTCTGGAAAGGCGAGGGCTGCACATCAGGCAAGAATGGGACCACAGAATGATCTTGGAATTGCATTGACTTTTCCGTAACTTAACAAAAAATAAGAACGGCACCGAAGCAAAACTGGAGGAGGTACTGTTGTTTTGCGCTCGATACCGTTCTTCAAACCACCAAACACCAAAAGGTACAACCACTAAGCCGTACCTTTTAAAAAAAGGTAACAAGTCCGGAAAAAATATTTTTTTCGCCTTTCCACTTGCTTTTTACGTTCTTTAGGGTTAAATACGAATCGCTTCCGCTTTCAAGACTTCTGGAGCCTCTGGGCGTGGGTTTTCCTCAAAATGAAACAGCCCAAGGTAGTTGTTGTACAGGTTCGTATCTACCAGTAGAGGGCAGTTGGCTTTCTTAAAATTTGCGTTCGCATCCATAGATCATAAAACCTATCACCGCAGTTATGGAAAACACTTCTCCGATTCAGGAATTTCGCGTCAAAATGGGGTTCTCGTCGTCTCAGGGCGAGGAACCGCGTGAAATGACTGCTGCTACGCCTTTTCGCTTGTTTCTGGCTTCTGACCTGACGCCTCACCTCATGCATGATGTCGAGTGGGACGGTGCAACCCGTTTGGTAAAAGTGGATAAATATACTTTTGCTGAACTGATGATGTCTTGGAGGCCCACTTTATCTATAGAAGTGCCCAATTATTTAGGCACTTCACCGAAAACGCTATCGCTGTCATTGATCTTTGACCATATTCAAGGGTTTCAGCCAGATCGGTTGGTGGACCAATTGCCTTTGGTGAAGCGTTTTTTAGGTCTTAGGGATGCCTTCCTTATGGTCAAGCGCGATCAACTGTCTTATCAAGCCTTTGCTGGAACAATTCAAACGCTGGGTTTTGATCGGGAGGAGGCATTGCATTGGTCTGACCGAATCCGTCCGGTTCCCGAAGAGAATGCCTCACCCTCAACGTCGAATTCTGGTGGAGGTTTGGACAATTTGCTAAATTTGGTGGACTTGGGTGCTACGGCTACACCTGAAAAACAAGCTGGTGGAGATCCGATGGATGCCCTTATTCGTGCTTTAGCGGGTCAAAAAGCGGCTTCACCACCCAAACGCCCTATAGAAAAGGGGAAAAGTGCTTTACAAGTGGCCCTCGAAGAAGTGGAAAATCGGATTGCCCAACAATTGGATGCTGTGATCCATCATGCGGCATATCAACAATTGGAATCCTCATGGCGCGGCTTGAAATTATTGGTAGATCGTCTGGATTTTCGGAAAAATATCCGTTTAGACGTGCTTTCTGTCAATAAGGAACAGTTAAATACGGCCTTGTATCATCAAGTCTTAATGCCTGCCTATGAGATACCTCCTGAAATTCCTTTTGCAGCCTTGTTATTGGATTTTACGTTTGGGGATGTGGCCATGGATCTGGAGCGTCTTTCAGATATTGGAGAAACGGCTGCAAGCCTTCAAATTCCGGTTGTTGCTTCGGCGGCTACAAGGCTCTGGACTGAACGTGATGCTTATGGAAATTCAAGAATTCCTACCATTCTACAGCATTTACAAAAACCGGAATTTATGGGATGGCCCTTGTTGCGTGAGCAGGCATCGTCGGGATGGATAACTTTGGCGTTGCCACATGTGCTACTCCGAAGTCCTTATCGGTCTATGCAACTGATGGGTGGTCTTCCCTATAATGAAAAAACACCTTCGGATGGAAGTGGACATTTATGGGGACGTGCGTCTTTGCCTGTTGGGGTCGCGATGGCCCAAGGTTATGTAAAGCACGCTTGGGGAACAGGGTTTGTTGGGCCTGGAAGTGCGGGTGAACAACAGGATTACCCCATTAGGAAAACCGATACCAACAGTTCGCCACTCTCTATGTGGCTTGATACGCATAAACAAGTTGAATTCTCGGATGCTGGATTTACGGTTCTGGCTTCCCGGCCCAATTCGGATCGGGTGTATGTTGCTGGCGCGCAAGTTTTTCAGAAAGTGGCGAACTATATAGACCCTGATTCACTCGCGGAAGCACAACGCCATGCTTCGTTGTCGTGTAAAATGGTGACTGGTAAAATAACGCAAGCCATTTTATTCGCCCAAAGCATCCTTAAATCTGGTTTGTCGCCTGAGCAAATTCACGCACAACTGGTGAACCAACTCGAAAAGGTTTTAACCGAAGGCGGTCTCATGATCGCAGAAAACACAATAAAAGTAGAAGTAGGCGATAGCCCGCGTGCCGCAGACTGTTATGGAGTCGGGATATGGATCAATTCCCCCGCCTCTCTTTTAGGAGAGGAAGTGAGTATTGCACTCGGATTTGAAGTCGCCAAATAAAGATACTTCTTATTTCGTTTGATTATATCTTCTGGATTTGTCCCAGACAAGAGCCAAGCAATCATTAACCCATACACTAAAACGTTACCTATTCCGCGTATGCAAACAAACATTCGCGTTTCAATCCTGAAAGGGCCTATATCTGGCGATAAAGATGCCTTTCAATTTAGCAAGACCTTCAATATAGGTCGGGATGCTACGTGTCAAATTCACCTCCCCAGTCCACTGGTGAGTCGTACACATGCAGACGTGTCTTTTGAAAATGGGCAATGGATTTTGCATGACCGTAACAGTACGAATGGTATTTGGGTAAACGGTGCACGCACATCCCGTGTCGTTTTGGATATTGCCAAGGAGGTGGAATTTGGTCGTAATGGCCCAATGTTGCGATTCGAGGTTGAGTCATTGGACAGCCCTATAGCAGAAGTGCCTGTGGTAACTCCGGAAGCGGGGTTGGCAACTTCCTTTTGGCAATCTTTGGGTGAAATATCAGGGACTTCCCCCAGTTCTACAGAAACGCCAGTTCCTCAAACATCAGCAGAAACGGTAGCTCCGCCTTTGGAATCCGGTTTTTTTGCTGCTTTATCGGATACTCCGCCTGATGTATCTTCTATCGAGGCCACAGGAGAAACGCCCTCTCTATCGGAAAAACCCTCCGTCGAATCGGGCATTTTTACTTCAATTGATCCCTCAAAGGAATCATTTTTTGAAAGCCGCCCTGATGGGCCTACTTTTGAAGGCCTGAAAAATGTTCACCATTCCGAGGAACCACCCGCCAACGACAGTGATAAATTGGGATTGGAATCCGGTTTTTTTCGTTCATTATCGGAAGTTGTTCCTGAAACTCCAGCCCCACTCACTTTGCCTGCGACGCCTTCTTCAGCGGGCGTAACAGGATTGGAGTCGGGTTTTTTCCGTTCGTTATCGGAAATTGATGGAGCAAGCCCATCCTTGGGCAAGGAAGAGCCTCAGCAGTCAGAGGCAGTATCTGTCGCTGAATCAACAACGGCACCATCATTAGGCACTGGCTTTTTCGCTGCTTTAACGGAAGAAGCTCCACCACAGCCTACGCCCCCTATAAGTACCGATTCCATAGATTCGGCTTTGCCATCGGGCATCTTTCGCGCATTGTCCGAGTTGCCTCAGTCTGCTCCTATACCCACAGAGGAAGTACCAGTTACGCCCGTCAAACCGGATGAAAACATGGAAATGGGTTTCTCATCTGGCATTAGTTCGGCTCTTCAGGACTTGAAAGGGATAGCTGGGGGGAAAACACCAGATGCGCCGCAAGCGGGATTGAATACAGGGTTTTTTAAAGCGTTAGAACATGTTGCAGGCGAGGCTCCGGCATCGGCATCACCCCAGCCAATTTCGTGGGATTCGCCTGAAAAGGCGGGATGGGATACCGATACGCCGCCACCGTCCGCCGTACCAGTTGTTACACCTTGGCCATCCGCCCCCCTTACAGACAAACCAGACTGGCCCGCCGCACAAACGGATTGGGGTACCGAAAGTACACCGCCGCACGTTGCGCCATCTTACGAATGGAGTACTCCGGGGATACCTGTGCCTCCTCCAGTACCACCCAATGAACCCCCTTTAGACGCCCTCTTCAATCAATGGGGGGCAGTAGAGGCTCCACCAGTGGGTGGAATGGAATGGGGTGCTCCACCACCTGCTAAGGCGGGCACAGATTGCGGGACACCGCAACAATCACAAAGTGTAGGAATGGAATGGGGAAGTGAGCCGCCAGCCCATGATAAACCAGTTGCGGATGATTGGGGAGCGGCTAAGCCAACTGCTACAGATTCTGGATTTAGTTGGCCGCCTGTGCCTACTGCTGGCCATGCCGATTGGAACCCAACGTCAAACCGTGAAATGGCATTGCCATCGTCTGCGGATGATTGGTCCACACCTTCGGGGCCGCCCCCTGTAAACACTCCGCCTGCCGACTGGGGGCCTGGGTCCAAATGGGAACCATCGGCAATTGCTCCATCTTATCAGGAAGCCTCGAAAGCAACACCTCCGGCCCCAGGATCTGTTTCTGGCTATATGCGGAAGTTTGAGTCTGGTCAAACTGCGGAAATGGGTTCGCGCACCCAGATGATGATGGCGGCTTTTTCGCGAATGAGTAAACGGGACAAGCGAAAATATTACTACATCATCGGTATTGTGGCAGTTGCGTTGGTTATTGCTGCTATCTGGGCTTTATGGAAGCACAACGAAAGTAGTTCATTGGGCGAAGCATTGGATGCGTCGAATGTGGCATTGACGACCCAAGACTCTTTAAATGTTGTTTTATTTTATCAAATTAAAGAATTACAACTCAAATTCGCCAATGATTCTACACTGAATACGAACAAGAAATTACGCGACGAAACGGCCAGAAAAATTATTGAAATGCAACAGGCCTATTCCGAGAAAATGCGTGCAAGGCCCCAGTATAGGGCTGCGGTGAATTTGGCGAATTCGGGCAATGCGAGTGGGAATGTGGATAAATTGATTTATGACATTACACGGCTTTTTGGTGAAAATGAAATGGTAATGCCTGCCGGATATGTGGATAAAGTCAAACAGTATATCAAATATTGGCAGAGTAGTTCACGGTATATAAACGCCCTGCGAACAGCCCAAGATAACGGGTATGTGGAACCCATTGTGGCCAGTTTCATGAAGCGCGGGGTACCACCGCAGTTTTTCTACTTAGGCATGCAAGAAAGTAATTTTAACACCAAAATTGTGGGGCCTCCTACCCGTTATGGCCATGCAAAAGGAATGTGGCAATTTATTCCTTCAACGGGCGCACGATATGGGCTGAAAATTGGCCCATTGAAGGATGTTGGAGTCTATGACCCTGAAGACGAAAGGCACGACCACGTAAAAGCGGGGGAAGCGGCGGCAGGTTATATTGCTGATATTTATAAGACGGATGCACAAGCTTCCGGATTGTGTGTCATGGCTTCGTACAACTGGGGAGAGGGAAATGTCATCAAACGCATTAGGGCTATGCCTAATAATCCCCGCGACCGCAATTTTTGGAATATGTACACGCAGACTTGGATGCCCGAAGAAACCAAAAATTACGTGTTTTATATTACCGCAGCAGCAGTTATTGGCGAGAACCCTCGCTTGTTTGGGTTTAATTTCGACAACCCATTAGCGGCGGCCATACAAAAAGTTGGAAGTGGGCAGTATGTAATGCCAGGAGGCGGCAGCCCCACTTATTCAGATTTACCACCCATGACCTTAGCGATGGATAGAGAACGGGAGCAATTGTTTAAATTCCGGACGTTCTGGTGAGTCGGGATTCTTATTTCTTCAGTATTCCATAACCAAATGGTACAAAAACAAATGCCTCACCTGCTACAACTGGGTGAAAAAACCGATGTCGGACGGGTTCGCACCGAAAATCAGGATGCTTGCGGGCATTTTGTAGGTACTCCACAGGACGATAAACCAGCTGTTCATCTTTATGTTGTGGCGGATGGTATGGGCGGTCATGCCGATGGCCGGATTGCGAGTAACACAGCGGTCAACACAGTGGGCGAGGCCTATTTTTCCCGCCGTATCGGATCGGTACTCACGCGCTTAGAACACGCTTTCCAAGAAGCCAACCTCAATATCCACAAATTATTGAAAGATTTGCCTGGTGGACAAATCATGGGGACTACTTGTACGGCTTTGCTGATAGATGGGGATCGGGCTTTTGTTGCACACGTTGGAGATAGCCGTTTGTATCGGATTCGCCCAGATAAAGCAGAACAAATTTCGGAAGACCATACCATGATTTCTGCTATGGTAAAAAAAGGCATTCTGACCCCACAAGAGGCCGAACGACATCCACAAAGATCCATGTTGGAACGGGCATTGGGGCCGGAATCGCATGTAGAAGTAGATACCTTCGAGATAGACCGGCTTCATTTGAATGATGTGTATGTGCTTTGTAGTGATGGCCTCGGAGATGTACATTTGCCGGAAATATCCGAAATTGTCCGTGCAATGCCCCCACAAGAAGCGGCAGAGAAAATGGTGGCTCTTGCAAATGAGCGCGGTGGCTTGGACAACTCGACCGTGCAAGTGGTTCGAGTGGCGCCGTCCGATAAGCCTATTGAATACACGGCATCGAATGCCTCTTTTGATACCCAATTACGCCAGCAGGAGGCGCACCCAACGGTCTCAACTGGTGTCTGGAATGCATTAGAGCAACCGGAAATGTGGAGAAACGACCGTGGACATGCCGTGCTTCCTCCACCGCCAGAAGCAAAAGACCGCCCAAAGTGGCTTATTCCGATGATCTCGGGCTTGGCGATGCTGGTTGTGGTTGGGGCTGTATGGTTCAACTTAGATTTGCTGAACCGCTCTAAATCAGCTTCGGTTGCGTTACAAAAAGAGCCTTATAATGAAAATGCTTATTCAGAGGGAAGCCCTTCAAAAGAGCCAGAAACACAGGGAACTACTCTTGGTACTCAAGATAATGTAGCTCCTTTGTTATCCGATAATCCCTTGAACAACGGAACCAAACCACCGACGCTTCCGAGTATGGTACCTCCGGTAATTGGTGCCAGTAAACCAGAAGCGGCAAGAACCACGAGCAAGCCGAAAGAAAATCCCGTTGCAATCAAACCCGAATCCTCTAAAACGGAAACAGAAAAACCGCAAGAACAAGGAAAAGATGGTGCAAAATTGGCGAACGGCTTGGCCGAGGCATGGCAAAACCTTCAGACGGGAAACCACCAAGTGGCCGTGAGCCGGTTTATTTCGTTAGAAGCGGAATTTGGCAAAACCCCTGAATATCGGGAAGAACGAAGCAAGGCGGCAAAAAAATTGATGTCGTTGGGAGATGGTAAACGGGCAACTCCAGCAAGTGCCTTGGATTTGTACCGAAAGTCTCAACAACTCTTGGATAACGAAACGATCCAGAGCAGAATTACCGAAATTCAAAAAATGGAAACCAATAATTAATCAACATCATGGTAGGTCAGTACATTGATATTTATCGGGTTACGCAGAAACTTGGCCAAGGGGGCATGGGGCAGGTTTGGAAAGCGATAGACACCCAACTCGATCGGACGGTTGCACTTAAGGTAATGAACGTGCAAGACCCCATGTTTTTGCAGCGCTTCCGGGCAGAGGCAAAAGCCTTGGCCATGTTAGACCATCCCAATATTGTACGTGTTTTCGGGATGCGTGAAACACCTATTGGAATGGTCATCATTATGGAGTTTGTGGAAGGAAAGGATTGGTCGGACCTGATCTCGCAGGGGAAGTACAACACGCCGGAAGATGTGGCCAATATTTCGAGTCAGTTACTGAGTGCTTTGGAGTATGCTCACTCCAAAGCCATCATACATCGGGATATCAAGCCAAGCAACATCATGATAATGGCCGATGGGACAGTTAAAGTGACCGATTTTGGCCTCGCAAAACTTATTGACCCGCAAGCAACCATTGCCGGAAATCCATTGACCCAGGCCGGACAAGCCGTTGGCAGCCTGTACTATATGTCTCCTGAACAGGTAAAAGGCTTAGATTCGGTGGATCAACGCACCGACATCTATTCCACAGGGATTACCATGTATGAGGCTTTGGCAGGGCGTCCACCATTCGAGGATGTAACGGCTACTTCACCCTATGTTATCCAGAAAAAGATTGTGGATGGAGATGTTCCGGCCATTACTTCAGCAGCTCCGGGTATTCCCGCCGATCTTGCCAAGGTGATCAACCGGGCGATTCAGGTTCGCCCCGACAAACGGTACGCGAGTGCAGCAGATATGCGCCTTGGATTGCAACAACTGGCGACAGGTCAGCAGTCTTCATACCTCCCGCCTGCATCTTCCAGTAAGAAGGTTACGGTTTCATCTAAAAGTGTAACCACCCGATCTACAAGCCCCAACTGGATCATGATAGGTGGTATTGGAGCGGTGGTGGTTTTGGGCTTCGTAGCAATATGGTTTTTTGTCTTGAGGCCGCAGCCCAAGCCCGCTCCTCAGCCTCAGCAAGACGTCACACAAAATGATCCATTACTGAATTCAAATACGAGCCTACAGCCAAGCCAGGCAAATAATCCAAGTACGCCCCAGGTCAACAATACACCTCCCTCGGAGAACAATACAGGCGATGTACCTGTTTTGACTACACCACCGCCAAAGAATACGACCCCTGTCCGTGACCGGATCCAGCAAGGAGCGCAGACTATTCGTGAAAACGTTCAAAATCGAGAACCGATTATCACACGGCCAACCAAGCCCAATACGGCCAATAACAATAACCAGACAACAACACCTGTCACAGAAAAACCAAAAGAAGAGCCTAAGCCTGAGCCTCCGGCGGCAGAAGGTTCGTTTATGGTTACAGTAGTGGGGCCGGATGGTGAACCCCTTCCGGCAACCATCTCAACCGATCTGGGTTCCGGTTATGGTGCCCGGAAGAAGTTTACGGGAAAGCCTGGTACCTATTCAGTTTCAGTCAAAGGGCCGGATGGCACTACCAAAAATACTTCTGTTAAGGTGGTGGCGGGAAAAACAACCGCTACAACCGTCCGTTTCTAACTTAAACTTTTCAACCAAAATCGTATCATGAAACCCTTCTTTTCTTTCACTTCTGTATTGGGGTTGATGACATTGCTCTTAACCGCATGTTCGGGTCCTAAAGAAGCAAATCTGACGTCAAGTCAACCATCCGTAACATCTAACACCGAGACCAATGTCGTTCCAAACAAACCTCAGCCGGTACGCCTCATTGATCCGCGTGTTCAGGAAGCCATACGCCAGTTTAATTTAGGGGAATATGACGAAGCATTGCCTAAACTGGAGCGGCTCAGCCGCGATCGCTCGCTAAGCGTCACCGATCGCCGAGCGACCTTGGAAGCCTTAGCTGAATTTGCAGCGGCCTCCGAGGAAAACAATAAAGCAATACAATTGGTTTCTACCTTATTACAAGAAGAACCCCCTGCGTATGAACCTGATCCAGATAAAAAACCATTAGAATACCTCCGGGCCTATTATATGGCACGTAAAAATAAATCTGGTGGATTTGGCGTGGAACGTGCGGATCCAGGTATTAAGACCATTGCGGTGATGGATTTCCATAATGCATCCATTACAACCGACGCGGCCCGTTACGACCGTTTGCAAGTAGGTTTGCCGCAATTGATGATGTTCCAATTCCAACAAAATGTGAACCTAAAAGTCGTTGAACGAGCCCGGTTGGATTGGCTGATGCAAGAAGCCAAAATACAAAATGATCCAGCCAGTTTTGATGTTTCTCAAGCCGTTCGGGTTGGGAAAATGTTGGGTGCACATTCGGTCGTATTTGGTACATTCATTGTATTAGACAAAAATCGAGTTCGGATTGCTGCCCGTTTGGTGAAGGTAGAAACGTCTGAGATTCTTTTGACCGAAAACATGGAAGGCAAACCCGCAGATATAATGGCACTTTCAGATCAGTTGGCTCTCCGTTTGGCACGGCGGATCAATGAAAACCAAGCGATTAAAATGGCAGCGGCCAATCCTACCAATTCGTTAGATGCCATGCTGGCCTATGCTGAAGGATTGGAAGTATATCATACACAAGGCCCCGACCTGGCTTTGGAGAAGTTTAAATTGGCAGTACAATTGGATGGGCGGTTTGAGCAAGCCAAAGAAAAAATTGCCGTTATCGAAACGTCGCAACGCATGGCAGCGGCCAATGTAAAATAAATTTTCTCCTCTAAATAATGCCTTCATGAGATATGTAAACTGGTTTATGCTGCTTATCTTGGTTTTTTATGTTGGTTGTAGTGGAATTCAGCAATCAAAACCGCCGAAAGTCAGGCTTCTGGAATATGAACGGCTTTTGGTAAAAAATCCAGGTAATCCGGTTATGATGCGGGAATTGGGGATCGCACACTTCGAGCTGAATCAATTTGATCAGGCCGAAAGCTACCTCAAAGATGCCATTGTCCGCTCGCCTGCCGACCCCAAAATTGCCCTCTTTTATGGGTTGGTTTTGGAAGCCACCAATCGGAGGGCCTCTGCTTTAGATATATATAAAAGTTATACGCAATATGATCCCAAAGTCAATTTTACTCGACTCTTGGAAGGCCGTTACCTTAATTTGACGCGGGCGATTCTCCGATCGGAAATGGCAGAATTAGCACGTAAAGAATCATCCGGCGAGCTTACAAATGGCCGTTTAGAACAAAATGCTGTTGCTGTTTTCCCATTTAGTTACTTAGGCAAGAATAAGCAGTACGAACCTTTGAGCCGTGGAATTGCAGCATTAATCATTACAGACCTAGGTTCTGTTCAAGGGCTGAAGTTATTAGAACGGCTTCAAATTGGTGTTTTGCAGCAAGAAATCGCGAGGGGACAAACGGGCTTTATTGATCCGGAATCTGCTCCACGCGCTGGTCGGATACTGGGGGCTTCTAAAGTGGTTTCTGGTAATTTCAATGTTTCGGCTAAACAACAAATCACCATTGATGCAGGTTATTGGGATGTTTTGAAGGATGAATCGGACTTCAAAACGGAGCCTGGGCCTCTTGCAGATTTGTTCCGGCTCCAAAAAAGTGTGGTAATCAAATTGTTGGAAAGCATGAAGATTCCTATTACAACACAAGAGCGTCAAAAGATATTAGGAACTGTGCCTACTCAAAATCTTCAGGCATTTCTGGCGTATTGCCGAGGCATGGAGGCGGAAGACTCTGGGGATGTACCCGGCGCTCTGCGCAATTTTAGACGGGCAGTGGAGTTGGATCCTAAATTTCAAAAAGCACGAGAATTGCTTGATAAAAACATAAACCGACAGGCTGCCGGAAGCAGTTGGAAAGACATTAACATCTCGTATGACTTCAACGGAGCTGGTAAAAATGGAGGCGCAGGCTTGGGCACCGACCAATTGGTTGCGGATCGCTTGCAGGCTGTTGGTACGGAAATGGGGGCCAACCTTTTCCCAAATCCTGAAAAGCGCAACCCGACCGATGAGTTTGGGCGTGTTTCAGAACAAACCGATTTGCCGCGTCCGCCAATTTTTCCACCAAAAGGCAATTAATCTAACCCCTGAAATACTATGAAAAAAATGCTTTGGCTATGTGCTGGGGTTTTGATGGCCTGGCCGGTTATGGCACAACAAACTTCATCGCCAACCACGGAGGATCCGCAAAATGTCCGTAATAAGCGGTTTGCCGGCGTCATGCCGACCTATCAATCGTGGACTATTGAGGCAGCGTCTGGAGAAACCCTGTCGCTCGGACAGGTCTCCAATCAAGTGCTGGTATATTACCAAGTGAACAATCAGGTCTTGATGTCGCTGCGGAACTCCCAAGGGAGGTTTGATGCTGATTGCGAAGCGTGTTTGAATCCGACTTCCACCAGACAAACCTTCTCTGGGGTAGGCGATACCCAAGTCTCACTTTCATACCGCCTCCCCAATCCTAATTTAATTTTTAATGCAACTGTCAACTTGCCTACTGGCCGTTCGTCCCTTACTTCCGAAGAATTAGAAACGGTTGGCTTGTTTTCTAATCAGGTATTGGAGTTTAAATTGCCCGTACTTGGACAAGGTACTGCTCTTATGACCAGCGTTTCTGGGGCATTCCCTTTGGGCGAGCAAGCGGTGCTGGGAGGGGGGCTTTCCTATATTGTGAATGGAGGATTTAAGCCGCTCACGGATCTTGAGGCCGAGTATAAGCCAGGGAATGAAGTTTCTGCTGATGTCGGGGTAAATTTCAAGATGGGATCAAACGGTTCTTTGGGAATGGACGCCATGATCACCCGTTACAACGAAGACTACTTTGTGGAAAAGGCGGTTTTTAAAGCCGGAACGAAAATTAGTACCGTTCTTCAATACCGCCATTTGAATTCAACGACGGAATGGGCGGCATTGGTGCGTTATCGTTCACGAGAAAAAAATGCCATCGCCAGTTTTGTGGGAGAAACCCCTGCCGAAGAAGCGACAAATTCCAATCCTGCTGTAATGATGGCTCGCGCAACATATCGGATGAACCTGAATAAGGCGTTCGTCCCTGGTTTTTCGGTAGAAATGAGGTCTTATGCTGCGACTCCTGCCTGGTTGTCGGGCGCATTGATAGGAGGTATTGGGTTTGATCCCGAGTTTAGACTAAACGAATCAATTCTTATTCCCCTCCGAATTCGTTTTGTTTCTGGAACGGTTTCTAATCAGGGCTACTACCCCAATACCCGTTCATTGCGAAATTTGAGTGCCAGCGTGGGGTTTTATTGGTCTTTCTGAAAAAGAATGCCCTTTATAAGGTTGCGAAGATCGTACATAAGTGGTACATTCCAGAATGTTACAATAAAGATGTTGCCCTTACAAGGTCTTTAACCTTTGCCGATCTCATCCATACATGTTACTCAAAATCATTGTTAGTCACTCTGTTCGGGATGATTTTTCGTCCGACTACCTCTTTGATGAAGGACCCGTGACCATTGGTCGTCTTCCGGAAAACAAAGTGGTTTTACCAGACCGCGAGTTGATTGTGGGACGACATCATGCGGTGATCTATCTCGAAGAAGCCTTTGCATGGATTGTGGACGAGTCTAGTAAAAATTTTACGTTTTTAAATGGAGAAAAACTCGAACACGGAAAGAAATACCAACTTCGAGACCAAGATCAACTGGAAATTGGCAAGTACCAGTTAAGGCTCTTGGACCTTACACCGAAAAATGAACCTAAAGTAGCTCCTGAAGCCGAAGGACAAACAGCCGTTCAGCCTGCTTTTAATCCTTTTTCGGACTTAGTTCGTGGATTGACCGATGTGCTTCAGCAAATCAAAGCCTCCTATGTGCAGGCTGATCCGGGAACACGAATGGTTGATTTGGAAAATGCATTCCATCGAGGATTGGGGACGTTTTCTACAGATGAAATAGCCCTTAAAATGGTGGATGCCATTCGCCCCAAGACCGAGTTTTCGTCTGTACAAGTGTCGGTGCCTTCGGCGGAGCCAGAAAAACCACGTATTGCCCCCCCTGCGGAAATGCCAGGATTTGTACCTTATTCTGGGATAGATGTACAAAATAAAACGGAGTGGGAACGTGCAATCGGAGGAATTTATAGCAGTGGACAGGATGGGTTGATTTTAAAACGCATGGCAGTGGTGGATGATGTGATGTTGCGGATTGTAGAAAAGTTGATTAAAATTCCGGCACATTTTAGGCTAGAGTTTTTAGGCCACTCCTTCATTCCACATGCTTCCGGTTTTCCGTTCCACACAGCAACGGTTGAGCAATATAAAGCCTTTTTGTACGATATTCATGTGCCTTACGAGGTCTTGCGTGCCCGTTTGTCGGCTTTAGAACAGATTGCGGAAGCGGTGCTTTATCACGAGATTGCCTTGCTCGAAGGCTATAAGCAGGCGGTTCAATCTGGTGCTTTGCGGATATTGGATCAATTAAATCCAGAACATATAAAAAATGTTGCAGAAAAGGAAGGCCAAGATCTATACACCGTTGGTATGTTGAGCCATGCCAAGTGGCTAAAATTGGTGCAACAGGCACACTATGAACTGGTCAGAGAGGATAAAGGTGTGGTTGAAAAAACCATTTTTAGGCCCGGTTTTGTGAAAGCCTATCTGGCGAAAATAGAGTCGGTTAAGTAATATTCGTTTTTGTTTTTGCATATTTTAAGGGAGATTCAGATGAAACATTACATGAAGACCCAAACGGTTCTTTTGTTAAGCCTCTTGGTGGGGAGTGTTTGGATATCGGGTTGTTCTTTGTTTAAAAAGAAAAAGGCCCCACAAACAGTTGTCACTGCACCCGTAGAAACAAGACGATCGGTAGAACTAACCATTAAGGCCGATGCAACCCTGAATGGTGGAAATCGTGTTAGGGTTGTGATCTATCAGCTACAGCGCAAAGAATTGTTCATGGCTTCGTCCCGTCAAGCATTTTGGTTGAAAAAAGAAACCTTGTTGCCAGATATTGCCGGAGATCCAAATCAAACACTCAGCTTTGAAATTGATCCCAATGTATCAAAGAACCATAAAGTATTTTTGTACGAAAACACCAAGTACATTGGGGTTGCGGTTGATTTCTTCCGGCCCGATGGCAACTTATGGCGTACTGTAACCGAGATAAATCCAAATAAAAACAGTATGTTTCAGGTTTCTGTCCAAGGAAGTGCCGTTTCGATTAAATAAGCACCTGAAACCCATATTTAGACTCCTCATGCAAGGCTGTCTCTGGATGGCCGAAGACCCACACCGATTGTATGGCAAGACCCCAAAAAGTAGTCTGGTCGGAAGGCATGGCCCTCGACCCACACCACTTCCAACAGTGGGATCGTTTTTCTCAGGCCAATGTTGTGTTTCGTCAGAGAATGTTACAACGTCACGCTTGGGGAATCCTAACATTGATGATTGATGAAGAAGCGCTCTTAAATGGCCAGTTCAGCTTAAGTCAGGCAAGTGGCATTATGCCAGATGGTCTTGTATTTGATTTACCAGAAACCGATCGTGCACCCGATGCAAGACCAATACAAGGTGCGTTTGACCCTACAAAAGACCGCTTGGCGGTGTTTTTGGCGGTTCCTGCCGAGCGAGTAGAGGGGCGAAATACGTTGTTGCCGGATGTCCCCATCAACCGAACAACGCGGTTCGTTACTACCGAAATTTTGGTTCGGGACGATAATACAGGGATTGAAGACCGTCCTATACAAGTTGCGAAAGCCAATTTTCAATTGGTTTTTGAAGGAGAGAGTGTAAATGATCTTAGTACTATCAAAATTGCCGAGGTTTTACGAACGAGGACCGGTACCTATGAGTTAAACCCCCAATTTATACCGCCTTGCTTGTCTTTGGTCTCATCTAAGGCTTTAGAAGGTATCGCTCGTCGTACTATGGAACTCTTGGTGGCAAAGCGTCAGGCGTTAATGGAAAAACATGCGGCTTATGGTCGCGGCGAATTGATGGCAGCAGATGTGACTACGATGCTGTTTCTGGAATCCATCAATGGTTCGATTCCTGAAATCAACCACAATTTCTCGGTCATTCAAAGCCATCCCGAAGCCTTCTTTCTTACGCTGCTGCGGCTGTCGGGTTATCTGACCACTTATTCTACTGCTTTTTCCTACAATGATTTTCCTGCGTATGACCACAGTGACCTAACTACTTGTTTTCATACGCTCTTCAACCAGTTCCGGACATTATTGGGGGATGTGGTGTTCTCAAAAGAATATGAGCGGATAGACCTGATTCGGAAAGGAGAATCTATTTATCTTGCAACTTTCGATGACCGCCATCTACCCGAAAATGTGGAACTGTATCTGGTGGCAACCGGACAAGTGGCATCGGACCGGATGCGGTCTTCTTTTCCAAATGACATTCGGATAGCTTCTCCGGCCATGATCGAGCCTGTATTAAAAGGCTTTGTCCGTGCCTTGGAAGTACATTATGTTATGAGCCTCCCAAAAGGATTGCCTATACGGCCTGATGCGTTTTATTTCAAGCTGACGAAATCTGGGCCTTTTTGGGACGACATTCGGGCAAAAAAAGCCTTGGTACTTTTTGTGCCGGCCACGTTGAAAATGTTGGATTTAGAGCTAATTGCCCTGAATCGTTCTTCATAAATCCGACTCTTGTTGGACTCTATTCATTCACTTTGGGGCGGTGATGGGCAGGTACCTAAAACCGATCTACCCATTTATACGTTCATTTCAACGTCGAGAATCATGAGTGCTAAACGTCCGCGTCTTTCCAAGTTCTGCACGGAGTTTTTGATGTTTGCTTTGCACATCCGTCGAACCCAGAACCCCGGTCACCCCGGGACGCTTCGTGAAAGTGTAAAACTGGCGCTTCAGAAATTAGAAAATACCTGTAAACAGGCGGGAGTTGGTTTTCAGGATTTTCAACAGGCCAAATTCGCCTTGGTGGCATTTTTGGATGAGTCTGTGAGTATTCCAGCTTGGCCTTACAATGATGCCTGGAAACGAAATCCGCTTCAATTCGAGTTGTATGGTCGTTACGATGCTGGGGAACAATTTTTTGAACGGATTGCATTTCTCCGACAAGATGTTCGGGCGAATCTGGAGGCACTGGAAGTGTTTTATCTATGCCTGACGCTTGGATTTCGAGGGAAGTATGAAATTGTGGGACGTGACCAATTGGCTGCGTTGCAAGATCAACTATACCGAGATTTGAAGCCCTTTGTCCAAGATACAACAGCCCAACTGGCACCCAGTGGATACCCCCGTGCCAAAGTGATGGCGGAAGCGAGGCGGGAAATTCCGATCTGGGTCATTTTTGCCGTTGCTGGTAGCATCATGATTTTGTTTTACATCATCATGAGCTTTCTGATTTCCAATGCTGCCGCCAATGTGATGTCGGGAGTTCAATAACTGCCTTAAGCAAACCACTAAGCATTTCCAAAGCCATGCTCAACGCACTTAAAAACGAATTCTTTATTGGTGGCGTCACCTACATCATCTTTGCAGCAGGGATTTTTTATCTCGGTAGTCTATTTGAGATTGACATGACCATGCGGATTTTGATTTCGCTGGTCATATTGCTACTTGTGGCGCTGGTGATGATGTACCGAAAAATGAAAGCCAACCGAGATGCGGCCAAATTGGAAGCAGGTATGAAAGCCCAAGCGGATGCCGCACTCTTTGGTCAAGTGTCTGATAAACGATTGGAGATTGAAGAGTTACAGAAAAAATTTGTGGCTGCCATCGAAACCCTTAAACAATCCAAATTGGGCAAAGGTGGTAAAGGAAATCAGGCACTCTATTCACTCCCGTGGTACATGCTCATCGGCCCGCCTGCCGCTGGGAAAACCACCCTGATCCAACAATCTGGCCTTCAGTTTCCTCTGGAGTCAAGTAGGGTTCGTGGTGTTGGTGGAACAAGGGATTGTGATTGGTTCTTTTCCACCTCGGCTATATTCTTGGACACTGCCGGCCGATATACCACCGAAAAATCAGACGAGCCGGAGTGGTTAGGTTTTCTGGATCTGCTCAAAAAATATCGCAAAAAAAAGCCACTAAACGGGGTTATTGTGTCTTTGGCGGTTACAGACTTAATGGGCCGAACCGAAGAGGTTGAACAACATGCAGCGAGTATCCGCCGCCGTTTGGATGAGTTGATTAGCCGTCTTGGAGTGCATTTTCCCGTTTATTTAGTCTTTACCAAAAGCGATTTGGTAGAAGGATGTATAGAATTTTTTAGTGATCTAAACGCCCGTGAAGTGGAACAGATCTGGGGGCATACCCTGGATGAAAGTGAGCAAACGAGTAAAGAGCCGGGTCAGATTTTTAGATCAACCTATAATCGGATGTTGAAAACATTAGAAGATTTACGGTTAAATCGTTTAAATACCAACCTGAAACGGGAAGATCGTCGAAAAGTATATAGTTTCCCTGACGAAATGACCGGATTAAAAGACCCGATCACTACGTTTGTTAATCGCTTGTTCCAGTATAATCCTTTCAATGAAAACCCGATATTTCGGGGCTATTACTTCACAAGTGGAACCCAAGAAGGAACTCCGATTGATCGGGTGATGCAGGCACTGGCCAATCAGTATAGTTTGCCACAAACAGGCGGCGAGATGCCGATTCAGCGCGAGACCAAGAGTTATTTTATCAAGGACATTTTTAACCATGTGATCATTCCGGACCAACGGATGGCGATGCATACAAAGGCCGAGAAGAAATTACAGAACAAACTCCAGATAGGATCCATCGCATTGGCAGTAATCACGATGTTGTTGTTTTTCTGGGGGGTGGGTTGCGGGTATTCCAAATCTAATCAAACGTTGGCCAACTTGGACGATGCAATACTAAAGGCAAAATCGGTGGCATGGTCCGGGCCAGAAAAAACAATTCCTAATTTACAGATATTAGACAACCTTCGGCTCCGGATTCATGAAGCCGAAGAAGAAAGTTTTTTCTGGACGATGGGGATGACACGTGGAGCAAGTGCGGCGGAACAAGCGCGTCTGTTATTCTTTCGTAAATTCAGGCCATTGGTTGAGCAGCAATTTTATCGAAATATGGAGTCTGGATTGCGTGAGTATGTAGCTTCAGGCCAAGACCCGATTGGAAAAATGGAAGAGCAGTTAGGAGCCTATATCTTAATGGGGCCAGACGTGAATTTTGCTCAGGGAGCCGAGCCACCAACCAAAGCCGAAGGGGTTAAGCATTTGCAGGTGTTTTTGTCCTATGCAGCCGACCTTCAGTTCAATAATCCTTCGGGAAATATGCGGCTCTCCAAGGAAATTCAAACGATGGTAAAAGAACAGGTCAAACTTTTTGGCGAAGTGGTGCGGCAAAATGAACCGCTAAGATTCCGTACAGACCAAACACTCATCCGGCAATCAAGAGAATTGCTCCGTAGAAACCTTTCTGCAAAATCAATTTATCATAGCATTAAACGACAGATTATTAATCAAACCCCCCGGTTAGGAAGCATCGGCTTATCAGAATTATTAGGCCCCATTTCTTCTGGCTACATGTTTGGAAGTGTGCGGGTTAATGGCTTTTTCACTCGCTCTGCATGGGATACCTTAGTTGTTCGCGAATTTACAAAGCGAAGCGAAAATCCGGTGGCAGGTAACTGGATCATCGGCCCACTTTCCAAGGCCCAGTTACCGAGCAACCTGACCAATCCGGTAGAGTATTTACGTTCGTTGGTTAGGTTCTATTTTGAGGACTATGCCCGAACATGGGTTACGTTTGTACAAGGTGTTACTTACGACCGTTCTGGTGTCTCTGGCAGCAATCCACTTTCGGTAGCATTACGTTTAAACCAACTTTCCGCTGCTGGCTCATCTCCCTTCCAAGCGCTTGTGGATTCGGTATCTTCACAAAATCGTTTGTCTTTTAAGCAGGAAAAAGGAGGCAATATTGTAACGAATACTTGGGACAGCATTATGGGCAACGAGCGTACCGATATTCAGGTGGATCAATCCGGGTTGGATGTTGGGCAATCTATAAAAGCCATTCATGCACTGTCAACCTTACCGCCACCGGGTGGAAAGGGAACCAATGGCGGGCTTAAAACGCTTTTAGATGCCTATTTTGCTGTGAGCAAGGAAGTGGAACGAATGGCCAGTGGTCAACAAGCCCCAATGGCAGAACAGTCTATTAACAGTGCGAAAGATGTTGCAGAAAGATTATCTGGGCTTTTTGACGCCGGAACTGGGGCGAGAATAAAGGCATTGCTCCAAGCCCCATTAGAGGATATTTCGTCGGGGGTGGTGGTCATCCAACAGGAACAAGTAGCGCAAACTTTTTCGGCGTCCGTTGGTGGAGAATTGGCTTCTGTACAGGGAAGGTATCCGTTTAGTGAAAGCGCCAGTGCAGACTTATCGGCGGATGAATTTGGAGACTTGTTTAAGCCGGGTGGGAAGTTAGACCAATTCTTTGATCAAAACAAGGCGATGATAGACAATCCTAACAGTGGTGCTAAAGGGGCAGAATTAAAATCTTTCCGAGACAAGGTGCGAGAAGTGCAGAAAAGTTTCTTTGCGGGCGGCAGTTTGTCTGCACAGTTCGATATGGTTCCGGAGCGTCCAGAGCCTTCCAATGTTGTGGCCGAGGTTGACCTGAAAATGGATGCCACTCTTCACAATAATCGGACATCGGAAGGGTTTTCATTCGAGTCTCCCAAACGCATTGCTTGGCCGGGCGACGGAAGTGAAGCCTATGTCGAAATACGAGATGTGAATGGAAATAGTGCCCGGGTCGCAGCACCAAGAGGGGCCTTTGCCATGTTCCGCTTGCTCGAAAAAGGCTCGTTAAAAGCCCGGTCTTCGGATGAATTTGTGGTGGAATGGAATGTCAAACTCGGCGGAAGAACAGTCCGATTGCGCTATACCATCCAAGCGGCTGGGCTGAAAAACCCGATTGCCGGCCTTAATTTACTTCATGACATGAAAATGCCAGAACTCTAAGCCGGAATACTTAATTATTGAAGGCGCTCACCTCGCACGGGCGCCTTTTTTTATGATAAAACGTTAAAACGTCCCACAAATCAATCTGTAGTTGTTATTTTTTGCCATTGGTCGTATCTTATCTGTCTGTATAAAACTGTATTGACCCCTTTGAGCGGAAGTATTAAGACGATGAATAAGCGATTTCCAGAAGCAAAGCAAGTTGATTTCCCTGCGTTAGAACAGCAAATGCTGGATTGGTGGAAAGTCGAACGAATTTTTGAACGCAGTATCGAAGAAAGAAGCATAGATCGGCCTTTTACGTTCTATGAAGGCCCACCCACCGCAAACGGAAAACCGGGTATTCACCATGTGATGGCCCGAACCATTAAAGATACGTTTTGCCGTTACCAATCTTTAAAGGGAAAACGGGTAAATCGAAAAGCAGGATGGGATACGCATGGCTTGCCCGTTGAGATTGAGGTGGAGAAGCGGCTGGGTATCGAAGGTCGGCATAAAGTGGAAGAGTTTGGGCTTGAGGCATATAACAAAGCATGCAAAGACAGTGTTTTAGAATATACAGGGCTTTGGCACCAGCTCACGGAAAGAATGGGTTACTGGGTAGATATGAATGACCCATATATCACCTACGAGACCGCCTACATTGAATCTGTCTGGTGGTTGCTGAAACAAATTTATGATAAAGGACTCCTGTTTAGAGGGTATAAAATCCAATGGTATAGCCCTGGCTCTAATACTGTGCTTAGTTCCCATGAAGTGAGTTTGGGGTATAAAGAGGTGCAAGATCCTGCGGTATTTGTTCGTTTTCCGTTAGAGGGTGAAGAGAATACTTCATTTTTGGCTTGGACTACTACTCCTTGGACCCTGATTTCTAATACAGCACTTGCTATCCACCGAAACATAGACTATGTGAAAATCCGACACCTGTTAGCAAGTGGTGAGGCGGAATATTTAATCCTTGCGAAAAATCGTTTATCGGTGATTAAAGATGATTATGAAATAATTTCCGAACACAAAGGTGCTGAATTTTTGGGTCTTAGCTATGAGCCACCCTTTGATTATTTTGTGACCGAGGTGGGGAAAGAGGCTGCTTGGCGGGTCATTCATGCAGATTTTATTACCGATTCGGATGGAACAGGCGTGGCTCATGAAGCTCCCGCCTTTGGAGCGGACGACTATAATGCGGTGGTGCTAAAAGAAAAAATGCCGCTATTTAATCCGGTTAAGCCCGACGGCACTTTTGAAGATCGCATTACACTGGTTGCAGGTATGCACTTTAAAGAGGCCGACAAAGTAATTTCTCGGAAATTGAAAGAGCAGGGAAAATTGTTCCGTTTGGAAACCTATCTTCATAACTACCCCCATGACTGGCGAAAAGGGACACCATTGATGCAATATCCAATGGAGTCATGGTTTATCCGCACTTCATCCATTAAAGATCGGTTAGTAGCACTGAATAAAACCATTAATTGGCAACCGGAGACCATTGGTACAGGGCGTTTTGGTCAATGGTTGGAGAACAACGTAGATTGGGCCCTTTCAAGGAGCCGTTATTGGGGGACGCCGCTGCCTATCTGGGTTGCGGAAAATGATCCTGAATATGTAGAGATGATTGGCTCGGTGGCAGAATTGAGAGAAAAATGCGGGTCTGCGGTCCCTGAGAATTTTGAAGAGGTGGATCTTCATCGGCCTTATGTTGATCAGTACACTTGGGATGCGCCAGCACACATTGGTGGAAAAATGAAACGTATTCCAGACCTGATTGACGTTTGGTTTGATTCTGGTGCGATGCCTTTTGCGCAGTGGCACTATCCATTTGAAAACAAAGAAAAGTTTGAAGCCAGTTTTCCTGCCGATTTTATTGCCGAGGGCGTAGATCAGACAAGAGGGTGGTTTTATTCGCTACATGCCATTGCTGCCCTCGTAATGGATAATGTTGCTTTCAAGAATGTAGTATCTAATGGATTGTTACTGGATGAGAAGGGCGAAAAAATGTCTAAATCCAAAGGGAATGTTGTAGATCCATTTAAGGCATTAGCAGAACATGGCGCCGATCCTGTACGTTGGTACATGATGTCTAATTCACAACCGTGGGAAGACCTGAAGTTTTCTTTTCCTGCACTGGAAATCACCAAACGTAAATTTTTCTTAACGCTGGCCAATACATATTCTTTTTTTGAGACCTACGCGAATGTAGATGGATTTGTGTTTAAAGAAGAGCGGGTATCGGTACAGGAACGTGCGGAATTGGACCGCTGGATTCTGAGTCGGCTGAATACCACGCTGACCGAAGTGGATTTGGCGTTTGAAGCATATCATCCTACCCGCGCTGCGCGTGCGATAGAACAATTTGTGGACGAACTATCCAACTGGTATATCCGTCGGAGCCGACGTCGCTTCTGGAAGAGTGAACAAGACAATGACAAGTTGGCGGCTTTCCAAACCGTTTATGAATGTTTGGAGGCCGTTTCGATTATGATGTCCCCCATAGCACCGTTTTATTCCGACTGGCTATTTAAAGCCTTAAATGACACTTCCGGAAAACGTCGTGCGGACTCGGTGCATCTGGCCGACTTTCCCGCTGTGGAAAAATCTGCCTTAGATCCTGATTTAGAGCATCGGATGGGGCTTGCGCGATCTCTTACATCGGTGGTGTTGTCGCTTCGCAATCAGGTGCAAATTAATGTACGGCAACCTTTGAAGAAAATGCTTGTCGTTTTGAACCGTCATGTGGACCGTAATTCGGTTGAGCAAATGAAGAATATCATTTTAGATGAGGTAAATCTTAAGTCTTTAGACTTCATTACGTCGTCAAGTGATGTTGTTAAAAAGTCTATTAAGCCTAATTTTCGCGTACTTGGCAAAAAAGTGGGCGGGCTAATGAAGGCGGTTCAGGCACAGATTCTAAGAATGACGACCACAGAAATAGAAGCCTTTGAGCGTGAAGGTACATATAATCTGACCCTGCCGGATGGCGCTGTTGTAGAATTAATGGCAGAAGATGTGGATGTTTTGAGCGAAGGGGTAGCGGGTTGGTTGGTTGGGTCTGAAGGCTTGGTTACGGTTGCATTGGACACCAATATTACGCCGGCCTTGCGTGCGGAAGGACTGAGTCGCGAGTTGGTCAATCGTATTCAAAACTTAAGAAAGTCCGCTAATTTAGATGTGACAGACCGAATTCAGATTGGGTTGAGGGCCTCTGATGATTTCCTCGCGGCCATTGAGCCATATAAATCTTGGATTATGGGCGAGACCCTTGCAACATCCTTTGTGCCAGACGAGGTTGGGTACACCGTACTCGAAACGTTTGAAATAGGGAATGAACAGATCGGGGTAGCCCTTACAAAATTTTAATGTTCACCACTTATTTCTATTCATTAACCTAAAAATAATGCCTGAAATCAATCAACCACCAAACGAAGAGGTCAATGCCCCGAAAAAACGGGTGACGCCTTTTAATGATGAAGAACTGGAATATTTCCGCCAACTGATTCTTAAAAAGCGTGCCGAGGCACAGGAAGAAGTGGACATCATGAGGAAGTTGATCGAGGATCAGAAAGAAAAGGCAGAAGACGATACGGCTTATAGTTATCACATGGCCGACGCTGGAACAGATGCGATGGAGCGAGAAAAACTATACCTTATGATTGCGCGTCAGCAAAAATTTATGGGGTATTTGGAACGGGCGCTGGAACGGATCACCAACAAAACCTATGGTATCTGTAAAGTAACGGGTTTGCCCATCCCAAAAGGTCGCTTGGAAGCGGTTCCGCATACTGAAATTTCGATTGAGGCTAAGAATCAACAAAAATAAGGGATTAAGAGGGTTCTACCCTCATGGAAGATATTATGCGTGTACTTTGGGTAACCCTCATTATTATTGTCACCGACCAATTGACCAAACTCCTGATTAAGGGTTCCGAGTTGTTTGGGATCAAAGGGATGCCGCTCGGTGAATCGGTGCCAGTTTTAGGTCAATGGTTTCGGCTAACTTTCACCGAAAACCCAGGAATGGCTTTTGGAATAGAAGTAGATTCCAAACTATTCCTAACACTTTTCGCATTAGTGGCAACGGTGCTTATCCTTGTTTATCTTCTGCGGATGAAGCATGGGCATTGGGGATATCGTCTTAGTTTAGCCGCAATATTAGGCGGCGCTATCGGCAATCTCATTGACCGGACTTTTTATGGTGTATGGTATGGGTATGGCACACTCTTTCATGGAAATGTAGTGGATTTTATCCACTTTGATATTTGGCGTGGGATTGTACCAGATTGGGTTCCATTAATTGGGGGGCAATGGACGGCCTTGTTACCTGTCTGGAATGTAGCAGATATGGCCATTGTGGTTGGGGTTGTGGCCATTTTACTGTTTCAAGGGCGTTTCCACCGCTACGAAGTGGCACGACAACTGGCCGAAAAATCTCCAAATGCTGATCCAGAACCAGATACCATTGCTGGAAAAGATGCGGTACCAGACATTGAACCGATAGGCAAAACCCAAGAGTTGCCTAAGCCTAATGCAGGTTGAGCATTCATCATAGAAAATAAATATATCGAAACCCGCTGTTTTTTAGGTGGGTTTTTTTATCACTGGTGTTACCAAGTTATCCGAATGGAGAAAGACGGCAAAAAAGGGATCAAATAACGAGATTTCTTGTCATATTGATTGGTAAGCGGATTATAAATTAGTTTCCAATCCATAATATTTTTTCGATTGGTTACATTTAAAATATCAAACCGGAATTGGAGGTTGGCAGGCTTGGTAAGGAGGTAGGCAAGGCCAATATCAAGTTGCGAAAACAAAGGCAATCGGTCTTGACCGGGAGTCTGAAAGTCTATGCCATGTTTTTCCAAGAGCGGATTTAAGAAAGAAAGGTCGTCGTAATAAATGCTGCGGTATCCCCAAGAGCGCCCCCACTCGCCCTGCCAACGCAAGAGCAAGGTTAGGGTAGGTTGTGGCTGCCAGACGAGTCTGGCATCTGTTCTATGTGGACTACTCCAAGGTGTAGGTTGGAAAGTTTGATTAAATCGATCTGGGAAGAGGTAGCGCGTTTTCGTCCAGTCGTAGCGAAGGGTAAGGTGCCAAGGTTGGCGTTTAAAATCTCCTAAAATGCCCGCTCCGGTCGCTTTCCCTTTGCCCCATGATAGAAACTCAAACGATTGATCGCTGTTGAGAATGGGGCGATCGTGTAATAAATCGGATAATACGCGCCAGTTTGGCAAGGCAACATTGGAAAGCTCTTTATGATAGGTTTCGATACGGAATGTCCAAAAGTGATTGGTTTCAAATAATAGTTCAGAAGCGACATGAAGTGCGCCGGGAATACGAAGCCCAGATGCGCCCGTTGGATCACTGATTTCCGTTTGTTTCATATATACGGTAGCTGCGGGAGAATCCACAGGAATCCATACCCGTAGGCTGGGTAAAAAGCTATTGGTGCTATAGGTGCTTAGGTCAAACTGGCTTACAAATTGCCGATACTGGCCAATGGCCACACGTGCAACAATTTTTTTCCCCCAACCAATTTGGGGCTGCCAATACACCGCCAAGCGTGGTTCAGGGAAAAAAGCGGCTTTTTGCATAAAAAAGGTCCCTCTTAAACCGCCTTCTATCACAAAGTCCTGTCGAAAACGGAAGTGCTGTTCCATAGATCCATGCCAACGATTAGAACTTCCGTTGTAGCGGAATGGAAGGTTTTGATACCGAAGGTTGCTTCGGTTTTGGGTAAAACCCAATCGGAAAGACGATCTAAATTTTGGCTCCGGGAACCATTCAAAAACTGTTTCAGCCGTTTTTTCTCTTACCTTGTTGCCATCCGAAACCGACATGTTAAAGTGATTTAGCGCATTTGCATCGCCTATTTTGATGGTATCTGAAAAATTAGAAAGAGCATTGACAGGGGCGCCATATTGGTGGGCAAGATTGTATTGACTTAATTTTAGTTGAAGTGAAAATAAGGACTTGGCAGAAAGAATGGATTGGAATCTTAGTTGTGCGGCAAGGGTATCCCAGCCATAGGACTCGCCTGCATCAAGTGTGCGATTGGCCGATACTACACCTGTATTGGATGTGATTTCTGAATGTTCCACAAATGCTTCCCTGTTACCAGATATGGCTTGCTTCCCCTTATAAAGAGAAGCCCGAACCGTATTTGATCCGCGCCATTGTAAACGAAAAGCGGTGTGCAAGTCCGAAAAATACACCATAGGTTTAGCGGCGGAAGTGATACTGGCAATATTTAAGGCATCAAAATTTGGAATAAAAGTGGGAATAACGGGAGGTGGAGCCTGCGAAAGCAAGGATGAAGAAGCCACCAATGGATCACTTGCAGACCACTCTTGTAGCAGATGGGTAATTGTTTTAGATTGGATTAGGGGTGAAAGAGCGGTGCGAGCAGCCGTCATTACGGTCCAACTTCTGTTTGGATCTATTTTACCATATACATATCGTACATGAGCGGCGAGTGGCTCAATATGGGTGGTTAACTCCCCACCGTCCTTCAGTGGAAGCAAATGGTCGTATTGAACCACGCCCGCAAGGGAACTTCCGCCTGCAACGCCAAATCCAGCTTTCTGCACAGTGACTCGCCCTAATGCATAAGGACTAAACGGCCCAATGACTTGGGCCAGAGGAAGTGGTGTATAAACTGGCGTATCGTCTAATAGAATTTGATGATCGCCAGAGTCGCCACCCTGAAGATGTAGCCCAGAGGTAAAGGCATCTTTTCTGACACCTTGAAGTGTAGCGGTTGTTTCCCAGATTTGGCCTGCCTGAGAAACAGGAATGCTTTTAAATACTTCTTCAAATGTTTTATTTACGGTCAGTTGGTCTGCGGGTAAGATCCCTTGTATGCCCTCAATAATTACTGGCAAGAGAGTTGTTGGGGTTGGGCGTAACACAATTCTTTCTGGTTGCTGTGCATCGGTAGAGACACTAATTTTCTGGCGATGCGCTTCATAGCCAACATATGTAATTAATAAATTGTATTCACCGGGCAATAGCTTAGGAATTGAGAACAAGCCATCCCTATTGGTTTGTACGCCTACGCCTGCATCGGCAAGTAAAACGGAAGCAAAAGGTAGCGGAGAACCGGAGTCTGCATCTTCTACTTGTCCATAAAAAGCGCCATACGTGATTTCGGCTTTTGCTGATCGGGAAAGCACATAGGTTCCTGAAGATAAGCGGTAAAAGTCAAGTCCGGTTTCTTTTAAAATACATTCCAGAAGTTGTTCCGGTAACGCCTCACGGATAAAGCAGAAAGTCCTTTTCGATAGAACCAAGTCGGGATCATAGGCCAATTCTAATTTGGTGAGATTGACCAATCTTTGTAATGCGATATTCAAAGGTTCGTCTTGTGTAACGAAAGTAAAACGGGCATTTTGTGCAGATAAGGTTGCTGGCAAAACGCAAAAGGCGATCAAAATGAACCTTTGGAGCATTGTACTTTATGGTGTGTTGTATTTATTCTGAAATCAATTCATAACCATCTTTGGTAGGGCGATATCGGAGGCCAGCAGAATTACAAAGGTCGTTTAAAACAGATTCAACGTCTTCTCTCCGTCCTAATAGAAGGGTATGCCGTTTTTTCTGAATGGCAGGAGGAACGTGAATGGGTACATTAAATCTACGACTGAGTTCGTTTGTAATATGACCAATTGGTTCGTTGGTAAATGCTAAGCGGTACGTTTGCCAAGCGAGTGCATCGGCCTTCGCCTTCTTCCGAGGTGTGTCTGGTTTACTTGTGGTCATTTCGGATGATTCACCAGGAGCCAAGATGACCTCATTCGATCTGTTGTGGTTGGAAAATGCCACTTTACCCTCTTCCAAAAAAACCGATGTTGCTGGTTCGATGTCATCCGGACGGACACGCACATTAAATTTGGTTCCCATGACAAGAATTTGTGCATTAAACGTTTGGACGATGAACGGCTTGTTGGATTTTGTTACCGAAAAGAATCCTTCCCCGATTAATTGTACGGTACGACTTTGTTCCCCAAAATCACTTGCAATTTCCAAGACCGATCCGCTATTGAGGAAAACCTCCGAACCATCAGGTAGTTGAATGGTTTTTTGTTCGGCGTTTTGCGCCAATACACGGGTGGGTTCGGGTATAACATCAGAAGGTTGCCAAAAAGCAAGTACACTGACCAAAATGGCAATTGTAGCCGCCACGCCATAGGGCCAATATCGGCGAATGGGGTGTATCCGTACAATTTCCGGTGTCGTTCGAGGCGCCATTTTGTTCCAGATGGTTTCCATCCGATGCGGGTCGGGATTGGGTAACGCATGTGTGGCATGTACAGAAAGTTCCCAGAGCGCAGAAAGGTCTGTCGCCAGAGGAGCCGGTTTTTGGCGAATCCATTCGTGTATCATGTCTTTTTCTGGTTCGTGTGTATCATGTGGTATCATAAAGCAGGGCCTCCAATCATTGCAAGCACTTTTTGACGTAGTTCGGTGAGTGCAAACCCCAAATGGTTGTTAACCGTTCGTGGGGATATATTTAAGATGGTCGCAATTTCATCGTGGCTCAGGCCGTCGTGGCGGCTTAGCATAAAGACCTCTCGGCGCCTTTCGGGCAATTCGGCAATCCAGCCAGATAATTTTTCCTGAATTACTTTTGTGTCAATTTGATTCATAATGCTTAATTCGTCGTCTCCCATAGGTTCGGGTACCGATTCCCAATTGGTCATCTTTTTTTGATGATCTCGAATGTGGTTCAGCGCTCGATTGCGGGTCATTTGATAAAGCAAGGCTTTCAGAGAACGGCCCTCATCCAATGTATTCCGCACTTCCCAGAGTTTGGTAAACACTTCTTGTACCACATCGTAAGCGACCTCGTTGTCCCGAATGAGCAAGACGGTATAGCGATACAAAGGGGTGTAAAACGCCTCGAACAAGGCTCGGAAAGCCTCTCGATCAGAATTTCGGATGTTCCGGCTCCATACTTGGATGGTTTCTGGCGACATGTTCTTGTTTGGCGTTTAGCGTATTACACCGCTTAATTAGGTTGTGACCAATGAGGGTATTTATGGGGTAAGTATGAAACATGAGGGCAGTAAAGCTAAAAAACGCATTACCGTATAGTTATACCAGTAATGCGTAAGAAAAGCCATTTAGGTTCTAAAGCGGACGAATCCAGATATTGCGGAAACTTATCGGATTGCCATGGTCTTGTAGGCGGAGCGGGGCTTCTCCGTGTGCTTTAATAAGAGGTGGCCCGATATACTCGGTGGTTCCCTGGATCTCGGTATGGTTTTGGACCACAACGCCATTATGAATAACGGTTACGTAAGGTGGTGTGAGCATAGAGCCATTTGCCCGAAACGTTGGAGCCGTATAAATAATGTCGTAGGTTTGCCACTCACCCATCGGATTCATGGCATTCACCAGTGGTGGCGTTTGTTTATAGATACTACCAGCCTGCCCATTGGCATAAGTCCTATTTTCATAAGAGTTTAGGATTTGTACTTCGTAGCGATCTTGTAAGAAAATGCCGCTATTCCCACGCCCTTGTCCTTTGAGGTTGAGCGATTCTATGGGTGTACGCCATTCTATGTGCAACTGAAAACTCCCGAAAGAAGCCTTCGTCCAAATGTCGCCAGAGCCGCCTTTAACTGTCAGAAGGCCCTCTTTTAGTTCCCATTTTGGTGGATTTCCGTTTTTGTCGCGGAAACCGTCGAGAGAAGTGCCGTCGAAGATCACCACTGCATCCGAGGGTGGTTTGGGGCCATTTCCGGGTTTCACCACCCGAGGTTCTGGCTCCCATTGTTCCGTCTGCTCAGGCTTGGTGAGGTCGGTTTGGGCAAAGAGGATAAAGGGGAATAGAAAGAGGCCAAAGGCCAATAACACGCTTTTCATTGCACTTTGGGGTTAGGATTGGTAGAAAAACAGAAAGTACGATCAAGGCCATAGTAAAATCAATGAATTGGGAAACGAAAGATGCCATTGAAACCCGTCTTGATGGGCTTATATTGCAGGGTTGCTTATCAAGTGAAAAATAACACACGATGAATTACCCAAAGTATTCAAAAGACACCCGAACAATTGCACCGGGCGACTGGTACGTGGCCATTCGGGGTGAGGTCTTTGATGGCCATAAATTTATTCCAGACGCCATTGCGAAGGGGGCAGTTGGGGTCATTACCGAAGATGAATTTCAGGCAGGTTTGCCTGAAATTACCGTGGTGCGGGTGGAAAATGCGATAGAGCATCTGGTGAAACTTGCGCAAGAAAGAATCCAACTATTGAACCCGAAAATCATAGGCATTACTGGATCGGTGGGGAAAACCAGTACACGCACGGCAATGGCACATGTTCTCGCTGCGGAATTTCCGGTGGTGGTTCCAGAGGGAAACTTAAATACACCACTCGGACTTGCCCTTACGATTCTGAATGGACTTACACAGGACAACAGCGTTATGGTGTTGGAAATGGGTGCGCGTTTTGTAGGGGATATTGCGGAACTCACGACGGCGTTTCGTCCCGACGTCAGTTTTGTCACAACGGTGCAAGGTGTTCATTTAGAGACTTTTGGTAATATAGAAAACATTGCACACGAGAAGGGGATGATCGTGGAAGCGCTCGAGTCTGATGGGATTGCGTGTCTGAATTACGACGACCCCCGTGTACGTGAGATGAAAGCACGATGTAAAGGGCGTGTTTTGTTTTATTCCGCACACGAAGAAGCGGTTGATTTGCCCGCCTCGCTTATTCCTAAACCGTATCCTTTACTGGGAGGACATGCCATATACACCATGTTGGCTGCCTATGCCGCAGGGTTTGCGTTGGGAATGGATCGTGAAATCATTTTAAAACAAATTACAACACTCCGTACCGAGAAAGGTCGTCTTTCCAAATTACCTGCGCAAAATGGCGGCATACTGATTGATGATACGTATAACGCTTCTCCGGTTGCCACACTCAGTGCTTTGCGGCTACTGGCCGAGATGCCCGGAAGACGTATTGCTTGCCTCGGAGACATGCTTGAACTGGGTGAGGAAGAAGCGGAAGGCCACGAGTTGGTAGTGAAAGAGGCGGTAGAGTCGGCTGAAATTTGTTGTTTAGTTGGGCCGCGTTTTCAGTCGTCTGTCACAACTTTGGGATTAGATGGGATCTATTGGTTCCCTGACTCTAAGGCATTGGCAGCGGCTATTTCTAAAGGAGAGGTCTTCAATTTGTCGTCGGGTGATGTGGTTTTGGTGAAAGGCTCACAAGGCCTACGCATGGAACGAGTTGCAGAAGTGGTACTGGATCCTGCCTGCAACCCAGCAGATGTTTTAGTCCGGCAAGAAATGGCTTGGAAAGCCAAATAAGTCTTTTAAAGATAAGTATATATTCTTTTTAAATAAGTATATTCATGCATCAAGAATACATTAAGTGGCATAGCGCTTCTTTGGGGCGCGACATGGAAATAATCCGGTTTGGCCATGCCGGAACACCGTTGCTCGTTTTCCCTTCCAGCATGGGGCGTTATTATGAATGGCGGGATTTTGGGATGATGGATGCTATGGGCGCACAAATTCTCAATGGCCAGAACCAAGTTTTTTGTGTGGACTCGGTGGATCGGGAAAGTTTTTACAACCGAAATACAAACCCCTATGTACGCATCAAACGCCATCAACAATATGAACAATATATCTTAAATGAAGTTGTGCCGATGATTCGTTCCACATCTAAGCACGATTTTATTATGGTGAGTGGTGCAAGTTTTGGGGCATATCATGCAGCGGATATGGTGTTTAAATTCCCATGGGCATTTGGGAAACTCATTGCGCTGAGTGGTGCATTTGATATCAAGATATTCATGGATGGTTTTTATGATAATAATGTCTATTTTTCCAATCCGCCCGACTTTTTGAGTGGAAATTTAGAGGGGGATTTATTGAATAAAATCAGAAAATTGCATCTCATTTTTGCATTAGGAGAACATGATCCATGTCGTGAAGCCAATGAGCGTATGAGTCGGATTCTGCATGAAAAGGGAATTGGCCATACATTAGAGGTTTGGGAAGGGTTTGGACATGACTGGCCGTGGTGGCATAAAATGCTTGTAAAACACCTTTAAGGTAAATTCCACGACAACGGTATGCGAATGCTGTATGTTATCATTTTTGGAAGCGCTTTTTAAACCAATATGAGCCAATTCCCTTTACGATTTGTAACGGCTACGAGCCTCTTTGACGGACATGATGCCGCCATTAATATCATGCGCCGGATTCTTCAGGATCATGGTGTGGAGGTCATTCATCTTGGTCATGACCGTTCAGTAGCGGATATTGTTCAGACAGCCATTCAAGAAGATGCGGATGCCGTTGCTGTCTCTTCTTATCAGGGCGGTCATATGGAGTTCTTTCGGTATATGTACGATGAGTTCCAACGACTGGGAGCGACACATATTCGGATTTTTGGAGGGGGGGGCGGTGTCATTGTACCAGACGAAATTGCAATTTTGCAAGCCTATGGAATTGCCCGCATTTTTTCGCCCGAAGATGGAATGAAGATGGGCTTAGAAGGAATGATTGTGCATATGATCGAAGATTGTCGTGAAAATGGGAAACGAAGTAAAAATATATCTAACATTGTAGATGAACGATGGTTAAATTTGGCGCATACCCTAACCCTGCTGGAGCAAGGAAAACGGTTTTCTTTGCCTGAACATACGCAAAGAAAACCAGTCTTAGGCATTACGGGCACGGGTGGTGCAGGGAAATCTACCTTGACGGATGAATTGGTTAACCGCTTCTTAACCGATTTTTCCGACCGTTCGGTGGCGGTATTATCGGTAGATCCAACCCAATCACGGACGGGTGGTGCGTTGCTGGGGGACCGCATCCGAATGAATGCGGCTTATGGGGCTTTTGCCCCGCGTGTTTATATGCGCTCCTTTGCCACACGAACCGCACACCGAGCCGTAACCGACACACTAAAGGAGGCGATCTCCGCTTGTCAGACCTCTGGTTTTGATCTGGTGATCTTAGAAACAGCTGGTATCGGGCAATCGGATACAGAAATTAAAGATTTTGCTGATATTACGCTTTATGTGATGACGGCAGAATTTGGTGCACCGACGCAGTTAGAAAAAATCGGAATGTTAGATGCGGCTGACCTCATTGCGCTTAATAAATTCGAGAAAAAAGGGGCCGAAGATGCATTACGCGATATTCGTAAACAGGTACAAAGAAACCGAAAGGCATGGGATCAACCCTTAGAGAAAATGCCGGTTTATCCGACAATGGCTTCCCATTTTGCAGATCCGGGAGTGAGCAAATTGTATTTGGCGATTTTGCAGCAATTGGCAAAAAAAACTGATCCAAAGGTGATGTGGCATTCCTACAGCTTTGCAGGATTGGAAAATGTGGAGGTGCATTCTGGGAAAAACCAATTGATCCCGCCCAAGCGTACCCGATATTTGGGCGAAATTGCAGAGTCTGTACGGTCGTATCATGAATGGTTGGAAAAACAGGTCTCTATTGCTCGAAACTGGGGGCAAGCGCTGGGAACAAAGAAGCAATTAGAGAACTGGTCTCCAGAAGACAAAGCCCTTTTGTTGGCGAGGTTAGACGAAATGGTTGCATATTGGTGGGGTAAATTAGACTATATTTGTCAGCAAATTCTATTGAACTGGGACAAAATGGCGGTTCAATATCGTCAAGAAGAGTCGGTTTATAAAGTGCGGGAGCGCGAAGTACGGACACCACAATTTTCTACATCATTATCTGGACTTAAAATTCCGCGTGTGTCATTGCCTCGGATGGAAGATGCCGGAGAACGATTGCGGTTTGCCCTTAAAGAAAATATACCTGGCTTTTTTCCTTATACAGCGGGTGTTTTTCCGTTTAAGCGTACCAATGAAGACCCTACGCGCATGTTTGCCGGTGAAGGAGGGCCAGAACGCACGAACAAACGGTTCCATCTGCTCTCTCAGGGAATGCCTGCTAAAAGGCTTTCTACGGCGTTTGACTCGGTTACACTCTATGGTCGGGATCCGCATGAACGACCAGATATCTATGGGAAAATCGGGAATGCTGGGGTATCCATTGCTACCTTAGACGATATGAAAAAGCTCTATTCGGGCTTTGATTTGTGTGATCCTACCACGAGCGTATCCATGACCATCAATGGCCCAGCCCCGATGATACTGGCGATGTTTATGAATACGGCAATAGACCAGCAAGTAGAAAAATATTTGCGTACATCTGGTCAATGGGAAGCCGTAGAAATATGGAAGACATCGCAAAACAGAATCGTCCATTATATTCCGTATGATGCAGACTTATTGCCCGAAGGCCACGATGGAAGCGGATTAGGGCTTCTGGGGTTATCGGCTGAAGAATTGGTAGGTGCTGGTTTTCTGACGGCAGGTCAGTATGCCGAGATTAAGGCGCGTACTTTACAGGCCGTGCGAGGGACTGTACAGGCGGATATTCTTAAAGAAGATCAGGCGCAGAATACCTGTATATTTAGTACGGAGTTTGGCTTACGAATGATGGGTGATGTCCAGCAATACTTCATAGATCATCAAGTACGTAACTACTACTCGGTATCCATCTCTGGCTATCACATTGCGGAAGCAGGAGCGAATCCCATCTCTCAACTTGCATTCACGCTATCCAATGGGTTTACCTTATTGGAATATTATCGTTCACGAGGGATGAATATAGATGATGTTGCACCGAATTTCTCGTTCTTTTTTTCCAATGGTTTAGACCCGGAATATACCGTTATCGGACGGGTTGCGCGACGCATTTGGGCGATTGCTCTGCGCACTTTATATGGGGCAAACGAACGAAGCCAGAAACTAAAATACCACATCCAAACGTCCGGCAGAAGCCTACACGCACAGGAAATTCAGTTTAACGATATTCGTACCACGCTTCAGGCATTATTGGCGATATACGATCATTGTAACTCCCTTCATACCAATGCCTACGATGAGGCCATTACCACACCCACCGAAGAGTCTGTACGCCGTGCTATGGCCATTCAACTCATTATTAACCGAGAACTTGGATTGGCCAAAAACGAAAATCCCTTACAAGGTTCCTTTATCGTAGAAGAACTCACGGACTTGGTGGAGGAAGCCGTTTTGCAAGAATTTGAACGGATTTCGGATCGCGGCGGCGTGCTGGGTGCGATGGAAACGATGTACCAACGTGGTAAGATTCAGGAAGAAAGCTTGTACTATGAATACCTAAAACATGCTGGAACACTTCCTATTATCGGTGTAAATATCTTTAAACCTAAAAAAGGAATATCTGAAGAGCTGGTAGTTCCGCTTATGAGATCCACAGATGCCGAGAAACAACAACAACTTCAAAATCTACACCACTTTCACGACCGAAACCAAGTGAGTGCAGACCAAGCGTTGGCAGAACTCAAACAGGTAGCTCTTTCGGGGGGAAATATCTTTGCTGAACTAATGGAAACAGTTAAGGTATGTAGCCTTGGTCAAGTCTCAGAGGCTCTCTTTGAAGTAGGAGGGCGCTATCGCCGTAATATGTAATGCTTTTCACCCATTCCAGCAGACAAGGATGGATAAGCCATAAAATGGTAAGATCAAACATGGTTCATGCCAGATTATCAGAGTAGATTTGTGAATTATTAGTAAATATTAGGCGTTATTATTATGTTTTACTTGTTTATGATGTCTGCAAACTCATTGCTTTAATCTGCTCTTTTCTCAAACCATTCTTTGACGACGTCTTCAGCAGGCTTACCGTTTGGCGTAAAATCAGGGTCGTTTGGTCCGCCATAGTCCAAGAAAGACGGCCATTTCCACCAAAAATACCCACCAAGCCAAGGTTGTTTGTGGAGTGCGGTAAGCAACGCTTGATAGCTTCTGCGTTGGTGCTCTAGGTTCACCTTCTTGCCGTCGGCGTATTCCCAAGGACGGATCCAAGGGGTGTCGGTGGCCGTAAAACCGACTTCTGTAAATACAATTTTTTTCCCAAACCGCTCGGATATGTTTTGGAAAAAAGGATTCTCGGCCCTTGCGCCAGCCAAAAGTTCGGCATCACTGGGATCTGATTTTTGGGATAAGGTTTTGTAATTATTGATCCCAATAAAATCCAATTCATCCCAAAAAGGTTTGTGGTCAAAGCCACCATCCCAATTTGCGGCTACGGTCATTTTTCCGGAATAAAGGCTTCTGAGTTGTCGAAAGAGGGCTATCCAGCGGTGTTCGTGACCCTTGGTTGCCTTGCCAAATTCAGTGGCCACACACAATGCTGGAATTTGGTACATCTCGGCCAATAAAGCATAGTGGCGGATCCAATGCTCGTAGTGCTCAAAAAAGGCATCCCAATCTGCTTCTGACTGCATTTCAACCTCACCTGGCCACGATCGTGGAATCCAAACTTGTGGCTTCAATAAAACCGACATGCCTAATTCGCGGGCATGGCTGGCCACGGTAATCACCGCCTCGTCGTTTTCCTCGTCTGCACTGCGTGAAAACCGGAACGGGGTAGGTTTCTTTGGGTCTCGCATGAAGGAGTAAGGGATGACGGCAATCGAATTTGAACCAATCTGGCGCAATGCAGCAATGGATTCCGTGGCTTGGCGCGAGATATAGCCATTATAGATGCCATACCCTTCGTGGCCAAAATTAAAGCCTTGTAAAAATGGGCGTGGTTTTTCGTACTGAGACTTGATGGTTTGGGTAATTCGGTCAAATTCTGGGTTTTGTTGCTGGACAAAGGCCAGGAATCTGGGTGCTAATGCACGTTCTTCTGCCGGAGTAGGACGCCAATCTATATACCGAGATAGGAATGCCTCACGCCCCCATTCTTTCAAAAGGAAGGCCACCAGCACTCCGGTTGCAGGCGGGTAAATTAAGTCGGAGTCAGTGAGCAATACTTCATTGTTTACTAATTCTGAGATGGTTGGGAGGTAGCCGGACTGGGCGAGGCGGGCAGACCAATACGCATATCCATACCGATGCCAGTTTTTCGAAAAATACATGGCGAGCCCCAACTCCAGCGCCAACGTCTTTGGTTGGCCCAATTGATGACGAATGAGTTGTCGGCCATCAATTAATCCGTTATTGCAAATCAAAAAATCATCAGATACCGAAAAAACCTCAAAAGAAATACGATGGTCTTCTACGGGTGTTCGGCCCATCCGTTCGGGGCGGACAAAGCCATGTGTGGTACAATTCACCTCATTGGTGGCCAATCCCTTGTCTTCAAACGTTTTATAGAGGTAATACCGAAATTTGGGATGAGGCTTTATAGGACCGGTAAACGCCTCAATCTGCTGATAGGCGGTTTCGCGCTCTTCCGAAAGGGCTTTAAAGGGTTCAGGATCTCGTTGGTCTTGTGCCCCAAAAAATTGATAATGGGTGGTTTCTAAGGTGGGTTTTTCTTCAAAATATAGGTGCCGTATCAGTGCGGGATCTATCTCCCAGCGAGTTGCAGGAGTTTGGGAGAACATGCCGAAGAGGGATGCTTTATTGCCATGAAACACCTGAAAGTCTCCACGGACTTCGATCGTTTTTCCTTGAAGTATGGCTTCATCCGTGTTTCCTGTAATAACATAAACCGGAATTTTAGGATTATATGGATTTGGGTATAAAAAATGCAAGCGGTCTTCGGCATGGGGAAAAACATCATCATGAATAAAAAATCGGCCTGCTTCAAATTTAAACGGGGTATGTGGTAAAACTTTTTGTAGCAATTTATTGGAATGCGGAGTACCGACAAGATACACCCTGCGTTTGGTCAAAGTGTCCCAATTTACTTCGGTGTCGGCTTTGATCTCAAAATCAAACCAAGGGGTATCGGCATCAATAGTGTCCACCATTTGTTTGTATCGGCTTGTAACGGCCGGGTTTCCGGTACCATATACCAAGACAGGTTTAGGCCCACCACGTTCGCGGCGCAGCAATTCACGACGGGTGGGCCAGTCTGGATGTCCGCTATTGGATGTGGATTTGGATACCCAAAACCAGATTATCAGTGTTAGGGGAATCAAAAGAAAAGCAAGGGTGTATAACCGATTCATTGTGGACTGTTTTAAAACTTAACGGATATAAATACATTACCCACATTCAGGTGCGACACCATCTTCTATCTGTATTGATTTATGGGACACTCCAAATGGTACTACCTTAATAAAGATAACAACATCATGAAAAAAAACATTCACCTTTTTTGGTTGCTTGCATCTGCAATTATTGGTTGTGATCAAAAGAATAATGATGAATTTGATGATTCTTCTAGTTGGAGGTCTATACAAACCCGAATTTTAACACCTAAATGTGCCAATTGTCATGTTGCTGGATCTAGTTTTGCAGAACAATCGGGTTTGATCTTGACGGAAGACGTGGGGTATGCAGAAACGGTAAGCCAAAACGTTAAAAATGCCGCTGCTCAAAAAGACGGATTAGAAATGGTGGGTACACAGGGTTTACCTAGTGTCTATAAAAGTTTCTTTTGGGAGAAAATTAATTATCCTGACGAAGACCATTTTTACAATGACCACCCCAATTATGGCAGTTTGATGCCCCTCGGCGGGGATCCGTTAACCAATGGGGAATTGGAGTTTATCCGGCAATGGATTGTAGCTGGCGCACCGAAAGATGGTAAAGTAGTAGATTTAAAGGTTTTGGAAGACACCCGGAGGTATCAGAGGCCCGCTTTCCGGCCTTTAGAGAAACCAACACAAGGTTATCAACTAAAATTGGGCCCTTTTGAGGTTGCCCCCAACTTTAATCGCGAGTTTTTTGTGTATCAACAGGTAGGAAATCCGACCGATGTTTATGTGAAACGAGTGGAAATTGAGATGCGTTCGGGTAGTCATCATTTCCTCATTTATAATTTCAGAGCGAATACGCCCGCTTCAGTTATGCCCAAAGAGGGATTGGTTCGGGATATTTGGGATGCAAATGGTGGATTCTTAATGCAGAATGCCATTGCCATGCAATACCACACCTTTTTTGGAGGGACCCAATGGCCGAGACTCAATTATACTTTTCCAGAAGGTGTGGCTTTAAAAATGCCCGCAAACAGTGGTTTCGACCTCAATTCGCATTATGTAAACCGGTCGAAGGAAAAGATTATAGGCGAGGTCTATGCCAACTTACATACCGTAGATAAATCACAAGTAAAATATGAAGCAGGAATATTAGATTTAAACAATACCAATATCTTCTTGCCACCTAACCAAAAAACGACCTTACAAAAAAGTTTCACCTTCAATAAGCAAACCCGTATCGCCATGCTTTTTAGTCATGCGCACCAATTGATGTCGGAGTTTAAGGTTTTTGTTGAAGGCGGCGCCAATAATGGAAAGATGATTTATTACGCCGACGATTGGGAGCACCCGCCTATCTTGTCCTTCAATGATCCGTTGATTTTAGAAGCGGGTACGAAATTAAGGTTGGAAGCCACGTACAACAATAATACGAACCAAGCCGTTTCTTTTGGTCTGACCGCCGATGACGAGATGATGATTTTGTTTGGGTATTATTATTAAGTAAAACAAATTGTATATCTAAGAATGAAAATAACTGCCTCCCTAATTGGAATCCTTATATGCCTCACAACGATACTTTGGGCACAAGATGCCAAAGAATTTAGCGGAAGTGGGCGATATGACACCGTCACGGGACTGCCACGCGCCATTTATACCGAACACTTCAAGACAAAGTCATGGGATCCGGAAACGCAAGCTCGCGAATATCTGATGCATCATGCCTTGCGCTTGTTTGGGACAAGGACATTGACAGGAGATGCCCTTAGGTACGTAGGCAGAACTGAACTACCTTTTGGAAAGGTGGTGCGTTTTCAGCAGGTATTTCAAGGATTACCGGTTGAAAGGAGTGAAGTTGCGGTTACGATTGGTCGCACGGGAGAAGTCATTTTTGTCACCTCATCATTTCATCCGATGCAGGGTATAGACAACACCGCAACAAGATCCACAAAAAAACTGTTTCGGGAAGAAGCATTGGCCCGAAGAGCGATTTTTCGGGATGAAACCGAGGTGATATCGGGTTTTCCGGATCGTCCTACATCCGTTTGGACACAGAATGAAGCAGGGCAATGGGTGGAAGCGCGTCGGGTAGAAGTGTATCATCCCGAGCACCAACATTACTGGGCTGTTTGGTTGGATACACATTCTGGAAGCGTAATTCGTAAAGAATCACTTGCCATAAAATGTAAACATACGCATGAACCAATTTTAGAAGAAAATCCAAGTAAAACAGAATTTCTCACCCCTTTTGAACCGTTGTCTTCAGCCTCTTTTTTTCCCGGCCAGAAAAACACAATTGCCGAAGGCGTTGGGAAGATTTTTGATCCGGATCCATTGACCTCGGCCAAGAAAGAATATGGCGCTACGGGTCTCCTTGATAATAGCGATGCGGATTCTCCGGAGTTAAGTGCACAGCTCAAAGAGGTGGTTTTAAAAGATCTTTCTCAGGAAAATGGACAATTTTATCTACGGGGTAAATATGCATGGATTGCCGATACAGGCGCTCCTTTTAAAGGCTTGTTTGAACAAATTGGTACTGATTTTTCTGCCACTCGCTCAAATGATTTGTTCGAGGCTGTCAATGCGTATTACCATATAGACCTAAACCTGCGTTATGTGGCCGAAACCTTGGGCTTTTCTATCCCAAACAGGCATACCCAAAATACAACTGCGCAATGGTTCGACCCCAGTGCCCTCAATGGTGCGGACAATTCACAGTACGACCCTTCAACCGGATATCTTGTTTTTGGTGAAGGCGGGGTTGATGATGCTGAGGATGCTGGCGTGATTTGGCATGAAGCCGCACATGCCTTACACGATCGGATGACCTTGGGCAGTATCTCCAATGCTACAAACGACGGGCTTGCCGAAGGTTTTGCGGATTATTGGGCACAATCTTACCTCTGGACCGTTCAGCAGTGGAACTCTACCGATGCTCCCTATCATTACGTTTTTCGGTGGGATGGGCACAATCCGTTCTGGGGGGGGCGTACCACCAAATACCCCAATAAATTTCCGGATGGAATTGTAACGTCGGGTGGATCGCTTCGCGAACGAAATGGGCAAATTTTGGCATCCACTTTAATGGAAATCTGGCCTATATTAGGTAGAACCATGACCGATCGGGCGGCGCTTTCAGCGGTCGGTATGACGAATGCTGAATCCAATCAAAATGACTATTTTAATGCGTTTTATCAGACGCTTCGACAGTTGGGTGCGCCCACCGGACAAGTGGAACAGGTGTATCAGATCATCACACTACGGGGTTATACCTTACCAGCAAAAGGGTTGAGTATTGGCCTTGAATCCGATCTCCCTCAGCTAACAATGGAGTCGGATGCAACGCTTCGGGTGGAGATCAATAACAACAGTGCCTTCGACAAAACCGATGTATCCGTAACAGCACAATTACCTGCTGGGATGGTTTATCAACCGAATAGTGCAACCTGTCCAGTGAATCTAAATAATAGTAGTCTGGTCTTTTCCATTGGGAATTTACCTGCTTTTGGGTTTAAAACCTGTACCTTTATCGTTAGATTGTCTCACCTGACGGGTAAAAAATACTTTAGCGACGATTTTGAACAGGGGCTAAGTCAATGGGTAGCTCCGAAAGATGCTCAAAATTTTGCATGGACCTCCAGTATGATGCAGCCTCATCAGGGAAAAACGAGTGCGTTTGTACAAAACCAAGGCCTGCCCTCGGACCTAACCTTGACGCTTGCAAAAGCCGTATCATTGCAAGCCGGAACACCTGTACTTAGTTTTTGGCATTTTTATAATACCGAATTCTTTAGTGATGGTGGTGTGGTAGAAATATCAACGGATGCGGGAAGTACTTGGCAGGATTTGGAGACAAAGTGGATTATGAATGCGTATAATGGTAGAATTTCCTCGACCTTTTCCACGCCATTAACCTCGCGTAAAGCGTTTACGGGTTCTTCTCAAAAGTATATCAATAGCATTGCAGACCTGAGCGCTTTTGTCAATCAATCGGTTTTGGTGCGCTTTAGGTTTGCCAGTGATGCGGTAACCAATGGAACGGGCTGGTTTGTGGATGATGTCTTGGTTGCTGACCAGACCTCCCTCGATTCGGAAGTTTGTATGACTTCCGGAGAAGGGGATCAGCATTGCACAAAGGAGCGGTTTATGGTTTTGTTTAGTACACCCGTAGAATCTGAAAAGCCTGTTTTACCCATCACACACGAAATAGAAGGAATTTGGCCGAATCCATTTGCTGGTGAGGCAACGCTGCGGCTGCGGGTGGCCAAACCGCAAGGTGTCAGGATAGCCATTCACGATCTTTTGGGGCGTAAAGTAGGTGAAGTGTTTGATGGTGTGTTGGCCGCTGGCGAATGGCGTACTTTTACATTAGACGGAATCCATTTGCCAAACGGTGTTTACTTTTGCCGCATAGCAGGTGAGACATTTTCTGAGGTACAAAAAATAATCCTTCTACGATAGCACATTTGCTCTTCATCTTCTCTACAACACAACCGGAAGGGCTTTTGGTATCTTCCGGTTTATTTGTCTGTCCCCTGTAACCTATGATAAGAGATCCTTATAAGCACTTGCCGAAAGACATTCGTAAAACCTCGGCACTTATGATGTACCGTCAATTGGTCACCCCACGCCTCATCGAAGAGAAAATGCTTCGCCTGATCCGTCAGGGCCGTTTAGCCAAGTGGTTTAGCGGATATGGTCAGGAAGCCATTGCGGTCGGTTGTACTATCGCCTTGGAGGATGAGGATATTATCCTCCCCATGCACCGTAACTTAGGTGTTTTCACGACACGCGGCATTGCTCTTAAACCCTTGTTTTCCCAATTGATGGGTAAGGAAGGTGGCTTCACAAAAGGACGTGACCGGACCTTTCACTTTGGGAAAATGGATCATCGGATAGTGGGCATGATCTCGCACTTGGCAGCGATGTTGCCCGTTGCGTGTGGTTTTGGCTTGGCCTCCCAATTGGAGAAATCACATAAGGTGGCATTGGCTTTTGTAGGCGAAGGAGCTACTCGTGAAGGTGACTTTCACGAAGCCCTAAGCTTGGCCGCTGCTTGGAAATTGCCCGTTATTTTTGTGATCGAAAACAATGGCTACGGTCTTTCTACACCCACCAAAGACGTTATTCCCGTAGAAAACTTGGCCGATGCTGCCGCTGGTTATGGAATGCCTGGCCTTGCGGTGGATGGAAATGACCTGCTGGCGGTTATCAGGGCCGTGCAGAAAGCAGCAAAAGAAGCACGAGAGGGCAACGGACCCACTCTATTGGAAATGAAAACCTTTCGGATGCGGGGCCACGAAGAAGCTTCAGGGGTGAAATATGTACCAGCCCACTTGTTTGAAGAATGGGCCGGTAAAGACCCCATTCAACGCTTCAAAACGTGGATTTTGGGTATTAAAGGCGTTTCGGAAAACGATATAGAATCAATTGACCAAGAACTGATTGCCGAAATTGAAACCGCTGTTCAATTTGCCTTAAGCCAACCAGAAGTTACAAGTACTTTAGATAAAGAATTGGCTGATGTGTATGCGCCGGCACTCGTGCGAGAAGAACCTGTCCTGATGCCCAATGCACCCGAAAAGCGCTTTATTGATGGTGTAACAGATGCACTACGACTTGCCATGCAGAAGGATGAAAAAGTACTTTTGATGGGACAAGACATTGCAGCGTATGGTGGTGTCTTCAAGGTGACAGATGGGTTTCTGGAGGCTTTTGGGGCAGAACGGATCCGTAATACGCCTATTATGGAAAGTGGCGTGGTCGGGGCCGCTCTGGGGTTAGCGTTAGAGGGTTTTAAACCTGTGGTCGAGCTACAGTATGCAGATTTTATTACATGTGGTTTTAATCAGATTGTAAATAACCTCGCAACCACCCATTATCGCTGGGGAGCACCTGTAAATGTGACTATTCGTGCCCCATTTGGCGGGTATATCGGTGCTGGCCCATTTCATAGCCAATCACCTGAAGCGTGGTTTTGTCATGCCCCCGGCCTAAAAGTTGTGGTTCCGGCATCGCCCGCAGAGGCAAAAGGCTTGTTAATGGCGGCCATCGAAGAACCCAACCCGGTATTGGTTTTTGAGCATAAGTTTTTGTATCGAAATCAAAAAGGAATGCTCCCAGAAGGCGAATATTATACACCAATTGGCAAAGCACGTATAGTGTATTCTGGGGATGCCATTACGCTGGTTACTTGGGGACTGGGTGTACGTTGGGGCATGGAGGAGTGGGAGTATTGGCAAAAACAAGGGGTGAAATTAGAAATCATAGACCTTAGAACCCTTGTTCCTTGGGATCGGGAAACGGTTTTACATTCCATCCAAAAAACCAATCGGTTGTTGGTTTTGCACGAGGCCCAAGGTGCTGGCGGATTTGGTGCAGAAGTGACTGCTGCCGTCATCGAGGTTGCTTTCGCCCATTTAGATGCCCCGCCTAAACGGGTGGCTGGTGCAAACTTCCCAATTGCATTTTCCACCCAAATTGAACAAGAGGTGTATGCTGCCAAAGCGCGTCTTCGAAATGCCATTAACGAATTGTTACAGTATTAGGGCAAGAGGGTATGTTTCGCTTAAACCAAATCGTAGTCGCCAGAACCGCTTTTGTTCCGATTCGTCAGTTCGGCGGCGATCACGCGGAAATGGTCAATCAAATGCTGCTGGGTGAAACCGCCCGTGTCTTGGCAGTGCGCGATTCGATGTGGCTGGAGGTGGAAACCCACACCGATCGTTATAAGGGTTTTGTAAGTGTGCTAATGGTTTTACCGGCTCCTGAAAAATGGCCCATCACAACCAATAACCGCATTCAAAACCGATTTGTGGATGGCACCGCTGAAGGCCGTGAGGTGCGTGTTCCGATGGCGGGGGTCCTGGTGCAAGAGGGGAACGATTGGTTTCTACCAGATGGGCGACGGTTTATACCGAACCAAGAACCCAAAATGGCCTCTAACCCCATGTACTTTGTTGAAAGTGTCATACAACAAGCCGAAAAACTTTTGGATGTTCCTTACCTGTGGGGAGGAAGAAGTGTTTATGGGGTGGATTGCTCTGGCTTAACTCATACGGCGGCTTTGCTTAGCGGCTTGCCTTTACCACGAGATTCTTACATGCAAGCACGATTTGGGGCAGCGATTCCGCCGGAAATCGGGATGTTGGAACGAGGCGATTGGCTCTTCTTTAGCAACAATCCAGAAGGACGCATTACCCATGTTGCACTGTACGAAGGGGAGGGTATGTTTATCCATGCTTCTGGATTTGTAAGAAAGAATAGTCTAATACCGGGAACGTCCCTTTTCTCGGAACGACAAAAAGAACAATTTGTCTTCGCCAGAAGGATACGCCCCAAATCATCAAACCCGTCTTCATGACGTATTTTAACAATCAAGACATCAAAAAGACAAAAAAGGGGAACGATTTATGGATTTTTAGGTGCTTGCTTTCAAAATACCCTAACTTCACATAAGCATACCCCTATAACAAACATAGACCCATGAAACTTCCTTTTTTTCTCGCTTCCCGTTTTGTGGCTGGCGAAACCTTGGATGCGGCACTTCCGCAGGTCCGTTCATTAAACCAAAAAGGCTTACATGCTACCTTGGATTTGCTCGGTGAATATGTAAGCGACCGTAAGGTTGCTGCTCGTTTTACCGAGGTCTATTTGCAACTCCTACAACAGATAGGTCAAACACCCGGCATAGATTGTAATATCTCGATGAAATTATCCATGATTGGGCAAAAAATAGATCGGGAATTTTGCTTAGATAACCTGCATAAAATACTAACTGTTGCAAAAGAACAAAATATTTTTGTACGATTAGACATGGAAGGGTCGGATATTACACAATCTACTTTAGACTTGTTTGAGAAAGTATATCCCAAATACCCCGATCACGTGGGCGTGGTGTTACAGGCATATTTACACCGAACGCAAGAAGATGTGGCGAGAATGTGCGACTTGAAGGCCCGTGTACGCTTGTGTAAAGGCGCTTACCGAGAACCTGCTCAGATAGCTTACCAAGATATGCCAAACATCCGGGAACGCTATTTGGCATACATGGCGCAATTAATCAATGAAGCACGGTATCCGGGTATTGCTACGCACGATGATTACTTGATCAATGAAACCAAAAAGTATGTGGCCGAACACAACATTGGGAAGGATCGTTTTGAGTTCCAAATGCTGTATGGCATCCGGCCAGAAACGCAGGAACAAATTGGTAAAGTGTATAATATGCGGGTTTATGTACCCTATGGAACCGAATGGTTGCCCTATTATTCCCGTCGTCTTCGGGAGCGTAAAGAAAATATATGGTTTATCCTGAAAAACTTACTTCGAGGATAAAACCTATCCTTTATGCTTGATAATTGATCAGTTGATTAATGTCTGAATATCCTGATTTTTTAGCAAACCTCCAAGAACTAAACCATAAAATGACTTTTTCAGAAATTGTACATTACCGCCGCTCGGTAAGGCTTTATCAGCAAGTTCCTTTAGAGCCAGATAGGGTGAAAATGTGTTTAGAATTGGCTGTTCTTGCCCCGAATAGCTCCAACATGCAACTCTGGGAATTTTTTCATATAACTGACAAAGAAATACTTGAAAAACTTGCTCATGCGTGTTTAGACCAAACGGCTGCAAGCACGGCTCCGCAAATGGTTGTTTTTGTTACCAGGCAAGATTTGTTTCGTAGCCGGACAAAGCAGATGATTGCATTAGAAACACAAAATGTACTTAAGAATAGCCCAAAGGAAAAACAAGAAAAAAGAGTTAAACGTTGGCATTTATATTATGGAAGAATAATTCCTTTTCTATATACAAAAGGATTCGGGATTATAGGACTATTAAGGAAGATTATCGTTCATTTAATTGGTCTTTTCCGTCCCATTTTTTATCAAGTTTCTGAAAGTGATATTAGAGTAGTGGTACATAAAACATGTGGTCTTGCTGCACAAACATTTATGCTCGCTATGGCCAGCGAAGGTTATGACACATGTCCTATGGAAGGCTTCGATAGCAGAAAGGTCAAAAAAATTCTAAAATTGCCATTTGGCGCTGAAGTTAATATGATAATCTCTTGTGGCATACGAGCTGAAGGAGGCGTTTGGGGAGATCGGATGAGAATCCCATTTGAGGAGGTGTATCACAGACGATAAACAAATTCTTTGCGTATTCTAAATTTATATAAAACAAATAAATAGACAATAAATTCGGATGGGCTAAAGGTAGTTTGCTCGTTCACAAACAACTACCAAGATCCTAGAATCCTTCTCGGATAAAGTACGGCCTCTATGGTACTAAAGGAGGATTGACGACACCCTTTTATCATTATTGTCCATACAACCGATTGAAACAACTTTCTGGAATTCTGGAAAAAGATGTAGTAGGGGTTCTTGTTCGTAGGGAAAACGCAGACGGATTTGATATATTAACGGAAGCGATCTATTGCGGGCGCTTTACAAAACAAACCCTATTGATGGGGTTGATCTTTTTATACAAACTTGTTACACAAACCAAATGCAAGAACAACAAAATCATGATGAAGGCTTGAATATCGAATTGGATGAACAAACCGCTGAAGGCATTTATTCCAATCTTGTTATGATTGCCCACTCGCCTGAAGAGTTTATTCTCGATTTTATTCGGATGATGCCAGGCGTATCTAAGGCTAAGGTGAAAAGTCGGATCATAATGACACCCCAACATGCCAAACGATTTTTGAGTGCGGTTGAGGAGAATATTGAAAAATATGAATCTGTTTATGGCCCAATCTCCGAAGGTCATCAATTTGATGGTGAAATCCATTTTCAGTTTCCCGGAGGCGAGGCATAAAAAGAACATTCATTGGGTAGTGGCGGATGTAGCGCAGGTTGTCTCTGCTTGGCTTTTTGGGAATTACCGCATAAAACACTTGTATTTCCACATAAGAATTTGATTCTGTTGAGGCTAAACCGTAATTTGACCCTAAAGCCATGTGTCGTATAAGGTGTAAACCAAAAATGTGGCGGCGACCTCCCCATGCGACCTTGGCATAGATATCCGTTTAACTCCAAACTGAATTATTTATGGCTACGCGCAGAGTTGTGGTGACTGGAATGGGTGCTTTAACCCCCATTGGGCTGTCTGTAGAACAATTTTGGCAAGGTATGATGCAAGGTAAAAGCGGTGCGGCCCCTATAACCTACTTTGATACCACCCTGTTTGAAACAAAATTTGCCTGTGAACTCAAGGGGTTCGATCCCTCGATGTACTTAGACCGGAAAGAAGCACGGCGTCTTGACAAATATTCCCAATATGGTATCAGTGCTTCGGTGATGGCTTTGGCCGATGCGGGCATTGTACCAGCGGAACTGACCGAAGAAGAAAAAGACCGTATCGGTGTGATTGTAGGAAGTGGAATTGGTGGTTTACAGACATTCGAGGACCAGGTCGTAACGATGGAAAAAGACGGCCCACGACGGATTTCTCCTTTCTTTATTCCAATGATGATTGCGGATATCTGTGCCGGACTAATTTCAATCCGTTTTGGCTTTAGAGGCCCTAATTATGCCGCTGTTTCCGCTTGTTCTACGGCTAATCATAACATTATGGATGCGATGAATGCCATTCAACGGGACATGGCGGACATAATGGTGACCGGAGGCGCAGAAGCTGCCGTCACACGAACTGGTGTTGGTGGGTTTAATGCTGCCAAGGCGCTCTCTACCAATAACGACGAAGCAGAGACGGCGAGCCGCCCGTTTGATAAACGTCGGGATGGATTTGTGTTGGGTGAAGGGGCTGGAATTTTGATTTTAGAGGAATTGGAACATGCAAAGGCAAGGGGAGCCAAAATATACGCTGAAATCTTGGGTATAGGAATGAGTGCTGATGCTTATCATATGACGGCGCCAGATCCTAACGGACGGGGTGCTGCACTTTCTATGAAAATGGCGCTTCGTGATGCAGGCCTAAATCTGGATCAGGTAGATTACCTCAACATGCATGGCACTTCAACCCCTTTAGGAGATCTGGCCGAAACAAAAGCCATTAAACAGGTTTTTGGCGATCATGCCTATAAAATGAATGTATCTTCTACTAAGTCCATGACGGGACACTTACTTGGTGCGGCTGGTGCAGCAGAAGCTATTGCAGCGATTCTGGCAATCCAAAACAACGTCATTCCGCCTACGATCAATTTTGTGGAAGCAGAACCTGAATGTGACTTAAATTATACGTTTAATACACCTCAGGAGCGCCCTGTGAATGTCGCAGCTAGCAATGTCTTTGGTTTTGGTGGACACAACACAACGGTTTTATTTGGACGTTTTAATGGTTGAAACAAATTGAATGTAAAAAGGGGCTTTATGCCCCTTTTTTGTTTGGTGAATATTTTTGTGTAGAAATTTGGAAAGGTTTTTCTGGATTAAAATCATAAAGATCATGTATAATCTTGCTTTGATTTTGGCTTTTGTATTTCTTTTGGCGGGTTGTTCTGCTCCAAGTGTTACGGTTTCTGGGAAGTCCGACACCAATACGACTTTTGCCATTGCCATTCATGGCGGGGCTGGTGTTATTTCTAAGGCGCAACTTTCTCCTGAGCGGGAGGCTGCAATCCGTAATGACTTGGAGCGAGCACTTAAGGCTGGACAAGCCATCTTGACAAAAGGTGGAACCAGTATGGATGCTGTTGTTGCTGCGGTGAATATTTTGGAAGATTCACCTTATTTTAATGCTGGGAAAGGAGCCGTCTTGACCTCGGAGGGTCATTCAGAGTTAGACGCTGCCATTATGGATGGTAAGACACTGGGTGCGGGAGCTGTAACAGGATTGCGACAGGTGAAAAACCCTATAAATTTGGCGCGTGCGGTGATGGAGAAGTCACCGCACGTCATGCTTTCGGGGAATGGTGCGGAAGTATTTGCACGTAGTGCGGGGATCGAGATGGTTGCGCCGTCTTATTTTGTAACCCCGGAGCGCCAACGTGCCCTCGAAGCAGCAAAAAGGAAAGAAAACGCATCAGGTATGAATCAGGGTGAAATGCGTAAGCTTAATTACGGAACGGTAGGTGCGGTTGCATTGGATCGTAATGGTAATCTTGCTGCGGCTACGTCTACTGGTGGTATGACCAATAAAAAATGGGGACGGGTGGGAGATGCCCCCATTATCGGCGCCGGAACCTATGCGAATAATGCATCGGCTGCGATATCTGCGACCGGATGGGGAGAGTTTTTTATCCGTTCGGTTGTTGCACACGATATTGCTGCTTTAATTGAATACAAGGGGCTAAAAACGGAAGTTGCTGCACAAACGGTGATAGACAAAGTAGGACAATTGGGAGGGGATGGAGGCGTCATCGTGATGGACCGTAAAGGGCAAATTGCCATGCCATTTAATTCCGAAGGCATGTATCGGGGGTGGGCAAACGGCAACCTTAAGCCGGAGACACGTATTTTTAAAGAGAAATAGATGTCACATGACGCATTAGTTGCCCTAAAGAACCCAGGTTTTAGACGTATCGCACTTACCTCTCTATTGGTAACCCTCGCTCTGTTGATGCAAGATGTGGTCTTGGGGTACGAATTGTATAATCGTACTCGTGACCCGTTAGTACTGGGTTGGATGGGACTTGCAGAAGCGCTTCCTTATATGGCATTGTCCTTAATTGGTGGGCATTGGGCAGATCGTTATAACAAACGCACTTTATGGTTGACGGGACATGGCCTTATGATTGTGTCGGCGGTTTGGCTTTGGTTGGTTTTTGAAGACGTTCCTGTTACTTTTACCCTACAGGAAAAAATTTGGTGGGTATATGGTGTCAACTTTATGAATGGGTTAACCCGGGCAATTACAGGACCTGCCTTGCATTCTTGGATTCCCCTCTTAATTCCGCCGACACAATATGGGAATTCGAGTGCTTGGACGAGTGCCTCGTGGCAAACGGGTGCCATTTTAGGCCCGCTAATTGGTGGTTTTGTGTATGCTTTAGCAGGACTTTCCTGGGCATTAGGAATCATACTCGTACTCTTGGTGCTGGGTGGTGTCTTGATCGGATTGAATGCCGCTCCCTACGCACAACCAACCGTCATAGAAAGACCTTCTGTTCGCGAAAGTTTGCGGGAAGGCATTCAGTTTGTATGGCAAAATCCGACCATTTTATACTCAATCACACTCGATATGGTGGCCGTTTTATTTGGCGGTGTCGTGGCTATTTTGCCTGTTTTCGCAACGGAAGTCTTGATGATTGGTGCCGATGGCTTGGGTATTTTAAGGAGTGCGGCTGCACTTGGAGCCATTCTTACGACCATTTTACTTACATTTTTTTCTCCCATGAGCCAGCCATGGCGAAATCTTTTGTGGGCTGTTTTTGCATTTGGAATTGCTACGTTGGTTTTTGCACTCTCCGAGCATTTTTTCCTGTCGTGCTTGGCATTATTCCTAACGGGTGCGTTCGATAGTGTAAGTGTGGTGATTCGTGAAACCCTAATGCAAACGCTTACACCGCCCGAAATGCGAGGTAGGGTCTCTGCGGTCAATGGAATATTTATTAAAGCGTCAAACGAATTAGGTGCTTTTGAGTCCGGTTTGGCAGCTAAACTAATGGGTGCTGTGCCTTCTGTTGTCATGGGAGCCACCGTAGCATTGATAACAGTCGCCGTGATCGCGAAGAAATCTCGGCGACTGTTAAGGCATTCAGGTGCTTTGGCTACTTGAGTGTTAGTAGTAGTGCTACGAGCAACCGTCAAAACCGAAAGAAATTACTTTGACGACTTCTTTAGATCCTTCAAGCCCCATTCCGACATACTATCAATAATCGGTAAAAGTGTCTGCCCATAACCTGTGATTTTATATTCTACTCTTGGTGGAATTTCAGCATAAATAATCCTTTCCAGAATACTATCATCTTCCATTTCACGAAGTTGATTAACCAACATTTGCTTGCTGATTTCAGGAATTGCCTTTTGCAACATTGAGAATCGGTTGCAATCTTTTCGTATCAAATGAATAATGACAGGTTTCCATTTTCCCCCAATTTTGTTCAAACAGTGAGTTACGGGACAATCATTGGGATTGAAATCCTTGTTTTTGCG
>ERZ761602.392-NODE-392-length-97177-cov-45.257480_pt1 | contig 97177 bp, 72 predicted proteins | sample MGYA00512165_ERZ761602 | MGnify/ENA primary metagenome ERZ761602 (study PRJEB28899, sample SAMN02445085) | bioreactor sludge metagenome | biome: EBPR sludge; isolation source: Thorneside wastewater treatment plant | place: Australia: Brisbane, Thorneside...
CCCCCGAAGGCCGCCCCCGCCCCGGCTTCCCCCCGTCTCGTCCACAGACGCGCCCTGGGGCGGAGGCTCCGCCCGCGTCCGCCGCTCCAGACCCGGCTCCGCCCGCCCCAGCCCCAACCGCCGAAGCGCCACCAGCTCCCGAACCCGCTCCCCCCGCCGTGGAGGCACCTGCCCAACCCGAAGCGGCGGCTCCTGAGCCAGAATCAGGAGACGACGCATAGCCAGCATTCCCCCATCCCCATTCATTTGCGATTTGTCGAGGCTTGCCGATGCGTCCATGCCATGTCTCTCGACGAGAGGGCACGAAAACAGCAGGTGGATCCGGGAATTGAGAGGAAATCTTGAAGGATTTTCGTTTTTTTTTTGAATGAAGCGGCGGGATGGCGCGTCTCACCCTTAGTGTCATCGCGCACCCAACCCCATCCGGATGGGGCGGTATCTCCGTCCGGCTCCAACTCCCTCCAACCCCAAGATCACGATGAAAAGATTGCTCGCTCTGTCTGCTGTGCTGGTCACCCTGTTTGTCACGTTCGCCCCGACTGAGGCGGAGGCTCGCCCCCGCCACGGCTATCACCATTCGCATCGGGGGCATTACCACCACCATTACCGCCACCATCCCTCCTATCACCACCGCCACCATTCCTACCACCGCCATCATTACGCCCGCCCGGTCTACCGCTACCGGAACTATTACCGGCCTCACCATTACTATCCGAGCCATTACGGTTACCCGGGATACTATGGCAGGGGATACTATGGGCCGGGTGTGAGCGTCCACACTCGCTTCGGTTCGTTCCACATCCGGTGAATTCCAAGTGGTTCCAAGCCCGATTCCCGAGGGGGGCGCCGCATGGGGAATGCGGCGCTCTTTTCGTTTCGCGAAGCGGCGGCAACTTGTCGAAAGCATGGCCGCAAAAAGACGCAAAACGAGATCGCTTTTGAGTCTCCCGCATCTTTCCGTGGCGGGTCGCCGTCGTCCGCCCCTCCCCTTTCATGGCGGAAAACCGACGTTGCCAACGGCGATCACGTCCGCCACCATGCCGCGATGAACGCCTTCCGCCTCCTCCCCGTCCTCTTCTGTCTCCTCCTTTCCCGCCTCGTCGCCGAGACGCCGCCGCTTGCCCCGCTCCTGACCCCCTTCGTCGAGAAAGGTGAGTTGGCGGGGGCCGTGGCCCTCGTCGCCGACGCGGAGGGCGTCGTCTCGGTCGATTGCGTTGGCTTCGCCGACCGCGAGGCGGGCCGCCCCATGGCCCCGGACACGCTTTTCTGGATCGCTTCGCAAACGAAGCCCGTCACCGCCGTCGCCGTGATGATGCTCGTGGACGAGGGCAAGCTCTCCCTCGACGATCCCGTTGCTCGATACCTGCCCGACTTCGCCAATCAGTGGCTCGCCGCGGAGAAGGGCGAGGACCGCGTCGTCCTCGTGAAGCCCGCCCGCCCCGTTACCCTGCGTGACTGCCTCGCCCATATCGGCGGTCTGCCCTTTCGGTCCGCCGCCGAGGAGCCCACCCTCGACGGGCTGCCCCTCGCTATCGCGGTGAAAACCTACGCGATGACCCCGCTCCAGACCGAGCCGGGCACGGCCTATCAATACTCCAACGCCGGGATCAACACCGCCGCCCGCGTCCTTGAGGTGGTCAGCGGGCAACCCTACGAAACTTTCCTCCAAGAGCGCCTCTTCGACCCTCTCGGAATGAAGGACACGACCTTCTGGCCTGACGAGGCGCAGACCGCCCGCCTCGCCAAATCCTACCGTCCCGACAAGGACAAGACGAAGCTCGAGCCCTTCGACATTTCGCAGCTCCGCTATCCGCTCTCCGACCGCGTCCACCGCTTCCCCATGCCGGCGGGGGGCCTGTTCTCCACGGCGCAGGACACCGCCCGTTTCTGTCGGATGTTGCTGAACCGGGGCGAACTCGACGGCCGCCGCTACCTTTCCGAAACGGCCTTCGCCGAACTGACGAAGCGCCAGACGCCCGAGTCGGTCAAGAACGCCTATGGCCTCGGCCTCTCCCTCGGCCCCGGCTGGTTCGGCCACGGCGGTGCCCACGCCACGAACATGGCGGTCCACCCCGGTCAAGGGATCGCCTTCGTCTGGATGGTGCAGCACAGCGGCTTCGTGGGCGAGGGTGCGAAGGCCCAGGAGGTCTTCAAAAGCCACTTTCTCAAGGCCGCCAAGGCGGCGGAATGATTTAAGGGGTTCCACAGCATCCCAAAAACGGGGCCATGGAGGAACTTGGCCGCCCGACTGGAACGGCTCCGCGCGAGAAAAACGAATCGGCCCGCGAATTTGATTGAACGACGGGCCAGAAAAGGAGACCATCTTGTAGATGCGAAGCATTCGATAGTCAGATCGAACCTATGAGAACCGGCCTTTTTCCCTCCCTCGCCCTTTCCATCGCCCTGTGGTCCGGGACCTCTCTCGCCCCCCTCGCTGCGCAGGAGGATGCCGCCGTCGAACTCTCCCACGTCGCGGAACGCTACGTCGTCGCCTACAACGAGAAGAAGCTCGACGACATCCTCGCCCTCTTCACCCCCGAGGCCGAGATGATCGATGAGATCGACTCCCTTTCCGCATCCGGGACCGAGGAGATCCGCAGCATCTTCGAGCGCTCCTTCGCCAAATATCCCGACCGTCGCGTCGCCCTCGACGTCCTCTCCGTCCGCCAGATCGCCGAAAATGTCGTCGTTGAGGAGGGCATCGCCCGCTTCTCCGGCGAAGTCCCGAACGAGGAGGGCGACGCTGTGGCCTACTCCGCCGTGATCGTGAAGGATCCCGCGAAAGGCTGGCTCATCGCCTCCAGCCGCGAATTGAGAATCAAGGAGCCGGAACCGGAGGGCGACCCGCTCGACGGCCTCCTTCCGCTGGTTGGCGGGTGGGTTTTGCAAGGCGAGCAGATGCGGATGGAGTTCAGCCTCGCCTTGGCCTCCTCGGGACGCGCCCTGACCGGCTCGGCGGTGGTCACGACCCCGGCCGAGGGTTCCCAAGAGACCGAGGTCCGCATCGGTTACGACGCCTCGACCAAGCAGATCCGCTGGTGGACCTTCGACGAAGCAGGCGGCTTTTCCCAAGGCGTATGGTTGGCCACCGGGGATGGCTGGCTCGTCCGCACCCGTGGTGTCACCGCCGACGGGGAGGTTAGCAGCGCCATCCAAACCCTGAAATTCGAAGGTGACGACGCCATCGCTTGGAATTCCACCCGGCGCTTCCTCGACGGCGAGGAGCTTCCCGATGTGAATTTGCGCCTTGTGCGGCGTCCGCCAGCCCCCTCCCTCGACCTCCCCGCGACGCAAAGCGGGGAAACCCCTCCCCCCAACGATCCGAAACCATGAACACCCCTCCGATACCGACCCTCCTCATCGCCCTCGCGCTCTTGGGGGTGCAGACGCCGCTGCCTTCCCACGCCAGAGGCGGCGCTCCTTTCGCAAAGGGGCAGGAGGATGCGAGACGGCGTTTCGCCGACCAAGGCGAAGCCATGCGTCGAGCCATGCAGGGACAGGCCGAAAACCAACGCCGCGCCGCCGCGCAAGCCGAAGCCCAACGTCGAGCCATGCAGGGGCAGGCTGAAAACCAACGCCGAGCCGCCGCGCAAGCCGAAGCCCAACGTCGAGCCATGCAGGGGCAGGCTGAAAACCAACGCCGAGCCGCCACACAAGCCGAAGCCCAGCGCCGCGCTGTCCAAGGACAGGAGGAGGCGGGGCGCCGCGCCGCGCAAGCCGAGGCCATGCGCCGGGCCACCGCCGACCGCGCCACTCAGGCGGAGAACCAGCGCCGCGCTGTCCAAGGACAGGAGGAGGCGGGACGCCGTGCCGCGCAAGCCGAAGCCATGCGCCGGGCCACCGCCGACCGCGCCGCCCAGGCGGAGAACCAGCGCCGCGCTGTCCAAGGACAGGGGGAGGCGGGACGTCGCGCCGCGCAAGCCGAGGCCATGCGCCGGGCCGCCGCCGACCGCGCCGCTCAGGCGGAAAACCAGCGCCGCGCTTCGACGGACCGCATCTCCCAATTCCGCCCCTCTCCGGATCGGCGCAATCCGCTCACTGGCTCCCGCCCTTCGTTCCGACCGACGACTCCCCCCGCGACGGGGACGGTATCGCCGCCTTCCGCCCCGCTCACGGCTCCCCAAGCGCCGGCCCCTGTCGCCAACGGACCTGCGGTGCACCCCACCTTGCGTCCTTGGACCGCCGATGGCCGCCACGGTCGAACTCCTGCCGCAAGGCCGGGCCGATCGGCTTTCGAACCTGGCCGGGTCACCTATCCCAACCTCGTGACCCGGCCGACCTCGCGCCCCGGGTCGAACCATCCCGCCCACCGGGGGAGCCGCTTCACACCGCGCCCCTTGAATCAAGCGATCACGGCGAACGGCCACATCGCCCCCAACAACCGCGTCGCCATCGTCAACAACAACCGGATCGCCAACGTGACGCCGAACGTCTATGTCAACGGCAACTGGGGCAACCAGTGGACGGGCAACCGGGCGACCATCTGGAACCAGAACCGCGTCGTCCGCAATCGGCCCGTCGTCATCAACACGAACTTCCAGCGCTCGCTGAACTACGCCTACCGCCCGGCCTCCTGGGGCGGCCGCCCCTGGTGGTCCAGCCCCACCTACCACCATTGGCACCACGGCAGTTGGAACTACGGATGGAACCGCTCCTGGCACCACCACTACCATCGCCCCTCCTACCGGCCCTACGGCTACTACCTGCCCGGCTACTACCACCACGACTCCGGTCTCGGCTCCGCCATCGCTTGGGGCCTCGCCGCCTGGTCCCTCGGCAGCCTCGCTTTCGACACTGGCTACTGCAGCTACCACAACCCCTATCCCGCCCCGCCTGTGCAGACGAGGACTACGATCATCCACTACACCCAGCCCCTCTCCGTCGTCGCCTCGGCGGAGGTTCCCGAGCCCGAGGAAGCCGCCTTGATCAGCGAGGAGAAATCGGCCGCCGCGATCGAGCAAGCCCGCGTCGAGTTTCGCAACGGCGACTACCTCGCCTCGCTGAAATTGACCGACGAAGCCATTGCCTATGCCCCCGGCGACACGACCTTGCACGAGTTCCGCGCCCTCTGCCTCTTCGCCCTCGGGCGCTATGGCGACGCCGCCGGGGTTCTGAACCCCGTCCTCGCCTCCGGTCCCGGCTGGGACTGGGCGACGATGGCCGGCTTCTACTCCGACAACGAAGTCTACACCGGCCAGCTCCGCAAGCTCGAGGCCTACGTTGAGGGCAAGCCCGATTCCGCCGACTCCCGTTTCCTCCTCGGCTACCACTACATGGTCGCGGGCTTCCTCGACGAGGCCCATGCCATGTTCGATGCCGTCACCCAGCTGCAACCCGCCGACACCGTCGCCGCCCAACTCCGCAACCTCGCCGGGAATTCTTCGACCAACGCCGAGGGTGACATTCCCGAGACGGAATCCCCCGCCCCGACCCGCGAACCCGTCGATCCCGCCGCTCTTGAGGGACGCTGGCAGGCTGCCTCCGCCGACGGCAAGCCCATCACCCTCGCCCTCGACCCGGCGGGCACCTTCACATGGAACTACGAGAGCGCCGGCGGAGGCAAAGTGCTGGCGGGCGACTGGTCCGTCGACGAGGAGGGACGCCTCGTCCTCGCTGCCGACGACGTGCAGATGGTCGCCGAAATCGCCATCGAAGGCGGCACCCTGAAGTTCGTCCTCGCCGGAAGTCCTGTGGGCGATCCAGGACTGAGCTTCTCGCGCCTTTGATGGGGATACGGGCCTGTTTCGAAAAGGGGATGGTGGAGTCGGGGAAATTCGGAAGGCGGCGAGAAATTGGAGAGGCCATCCGAAAGGCACGCCAGTGTGTACCGGCCTCATGAGGCTGGTTCGACGTCTCCTCGACATCTCTAGGTCAGTCGACAAGGACCAGATCCGCCACGTAGATCGCGGTGATGGGCTGGCCCGCCTCGTCCTTCTCGTGGCTCGAATACCAAGACACCAGTCCCTTGCCGCCGCCGAGATCGACGAAGCCGGGGTAGGAAGCGTCCCCTCCGCTGAGGAGTTCCGCGAAAGGTTGCAAGCCGCCTTCCTCCAGCCAGTAGAGGGTCGTCTTGGGGCCTTGCTCGCTATGGCGGCGTCCTCCCGCCAAGATCCGGTCGCCCCAGCGGGCGAGAAGGGGTCCCCCGATAAATCGGTCCATTTCCTGAGCTTTCCATTCAACGTATGGCGGCGAGGAGCGGGAGAGGCGGGCACCCTCGCGGCTTTCCCGGCTCAGGGCCAGCAGGGTGCCGTCCTCCTCGAAGAGAAAAGCGGTTTCGTTGCCCATCGTTTCTTGGATCATCGAACGGAAGCGCCAGTTCAGCCCGTCCTCGCTCTCCAGCAGCACGGATTCCACCCCCTCGGTGCCGTCTCCGGCACCGCCGTCTTGGGCCTCGGCGTAGCCGGGCTTGCGCCGTCCGCAGAGGTAGGCCGTGTCTCCTCGTGCCGCCGTTCTCCAGATGTAATGCCCGTAGGTACCCTCCATGGGGCGGGGCTCCTCCCAGTTTTTCCCGTCCGCGGTCGAGACCGCATAGCCGAGGTGCTTGTTCAGGTCGTACTGGTCGCGCGGCAGTTCGCCTTCGCCGGAATACCAAGTGCCAGTGAAGATAAAAAGTCGGTCGCGGAAGACGAGGAAATGCGGGTCGCGGGTGTCCCGCTTCGGCACGGAGAAGCGGTGCTCCTCGCGCCACTCCCGTCCGTCCGCGCTCGACAGCACCCGTACCGAGGCGCTGGAGAAGACCATGTGTCCGCCGGGGCAACTACGGAAAGTCAGCCAGAGCCGGTCCTGCCATCGCACCAGATCGGTGAAGGCGTTGTGCTCGCCGTTGTGGTAGGCGCGGCGGACATTCTCCACCCGCACCTCCGGACCAGCCTCTGCCAGCCCGGTGGCGGTTCCAACGGCCAGCAGAAGCGCCGCCGCCCTGCATCCCAAAAAGCGTCGGGTCGATTTCCCGGTTCTCACAGTTCTCATGGCCGTGAGTATCCGCATGGGGTGGCCGGGCTGTCAACCTGCGCTCGTCCGTATGGGCTTGACGCGATCCCCGCGCGGCGTCGCGGAAGAGGCCTGATCCATCGGCCCCATCCACTCACACTTCCCCGAACACCTTCTCCAGCAGTGCCTTCGTCTTCTGGATTCCCTCGACTTCGCCGAGCGTGTTGCCTTCGTATTCGATCCCGACGAAGCCCCGGTAGCCCGACTCCTTCACGATGCCCATCATCTTGACATAGTCGGTTTGGGTCTCGTTGCCCTGCTCGTCGAAGTCGTGCGCCTTCGCGGAGACACCCTTGGCGTAGGGCATCAGATCCTTCACCCCTTGATAGCGGTCGTAGGCGAGCCCTTTCTCGTCCTCGGTGTAGGCGGGATCGCCGGCGTAGAGGGCTTTCTCCTGCTCCCACTGTTCGGCGTTGCCGCGGTTCCGAGCGACGTAGAAATTCCCGAAGTCGGGCAGGGTGCCGCAGTTGTCGAGACCGACGTTCTTGATCACCTGCGCGAGCCAAGCGCCGTTCGAGGAAAGGCCGCCGTGGTTCTCCACGATGACATTGAGGCCGTAGGTCGCGGCCTTTTCGGACAGGCGGCGGAGGCCCTCGGTGCAGAGGTCGGCCTGCCTCTCGGGGTTGAGCTTCGGATCGGAGGCGGCGTTCACGCGCAGGCTGTGGCAGCCGAGGAACTTCGCGGCGTCGAGCCAAGCGTAGTGCCCCTCCACTGCGGCGGTACGCTTCGTCGCGTCGGGGTTCCCGAGGCTGCCGACGCGGTCGCACATGATGAGCAGGCTCCTCATGCCGAGGTCGTCGATGCGCTTCTTCATCTCGGCGAGATAGGCTTGGTCCTTGGGCTGGTAGCCGAGCGTCTCGTGCTCGACGAAGAAGAACTGGTTCACCCACTCCACCGCCTCGATGCCGAAGGTCTCCTTGGTGAGCTTGGGCCAGTCGAGGTTGTCCAGCTCGCCCGCACGGAGGGCGCGGTTCATCGACCACTGGGCGAGGGAGATTTGGAACAGCGGGCCGCTCCCTCCGGCGTCGGCGGAGGACTCCTGCGGCTTGTCCGAGCAGGCGCTGAAAAAGCCCCCGGTGGCGAAGGCGGCGGAGGTGGTGGCGAGGAAACGGCGGCGATCGATGTTCATGGCCGCGATCCTAACCCGGTCGGGTCCGGGACTCAACCCTCTTTAGGGGGCCTCGAAAAGGGAGGGCGACAGATTGCCTGTCACCGGGAACTCTTCCGGGTTACTCCCGCATGGTCATTTCTTCAGCTTTGGCGAAAACCGACGAAAGCGGAATTCCCAAGGTAGAGACAAGTCTGAACAGCGTGTCCACGCTGGGAGAGGTTTCGCCCTCCTCGATCCGGCGGATTCCTCGCTCATCCACGCCGGACTCCTGCGAAAGTCGGTAGACGCTCCAGTGCCGATCCTCGCGTGCCCGCTTCAGAACGGCCCCCACGGCGCTGCCGAAGGCTTCAAGCCGATCTTTGGAGGGGCGATGGGGGATTTCTTCCACCCTCAACCTCTAGGAGAGTTGACAAAAAACGCTTACCGGATAATAATCCATTATGAAGATCGCGCGTTCCTTGATCGTCGCTGTGCCCGTATCCTTCGTTCGGGCTGACGAGTCCCTCGAAATGCCCATCTTCAGATCGCCTCTGGACAGTCCCGACGACTTGACCCGATGGGTCGAACCCTCGAAAACGGAGCGATTCGCTCAAGCTACCAATGATGTCCCTTTGAGGAAAGGCGGAAGCGGGAGTTCATGCCCTGAATCCGCGATTTCTGACCCCGCACGCGGACAAAATCCCGATATACCTTGACAGAAAGGGGCAAATCAGTCGATTACGATAGGCGTCGGCCCCAATCGTCCGCCCCTTCGGCCTCCTGCGAGGGAGGGAGTTGAGGGGCAATGAAAGGGAATTTCTATCAGTAGCAGTCACCTTTTCCCATTCGACCATGGAATCCAGATTCACTTCCGCAGTCTCGGTTCTGTTCCTCTTCTGCATGGTTACGACGGCGTCGGCCCAACTGCTCAGCCGGGGCGAACTGGCGCTCAAGCGCTACGAGGAAGACCGGGCGAAAGGCCTGATGAAGCTGAACGAGAGCTTCATCGCCACGTTCCGAACGGAGCTCCAGAACTCGATGCAGTCCGGCCGGTTGGAGGAGGCGAACACCCTGAAGGCGAAGATCGAGGCGTTGGTGGAGGAGAACGCGGAACTTGCGAAGGCGCTCGCCGTGGCCGAGAAGAAGGCGGCGAATCCCGAAAAGGAGAACCTGCTCGTAGGCAAGACCGTTCATTTTCCCCACGAGCGGGACGAAAGCTTCACCGCCCGGTTCGTCTTTCTTGAGGGAGGCAAGATGTACTTTATCGGGCTCGGCAACCGCAAGTCGGAATGGGGCTACGAGCAGGGCGACAGTCCGCTCGTTTTCCGTACATGGATGACGGGACGGCCCAAGGATCACGGCATGGTGGTCACCATCACCGACCCGGAGGCGACGAAGGCCACAGTCCGCTATGTAGTAGGGGGGAAGACCGTGGATGGCGTGATCCGGCGAAGCGACCGGGATGAGGTGGCGGCACCCTGATCTGCCCCCGGTCATTCCCCCGCCAGTCGCAGCGTCTCCAAATTTCACAGCCATCCCATGGTTGCCAATGATCCCAGCGCCAAAGGCGCGGCTCCATGCCAGCCCAGGCCGACGGCCTGGGAACCCCGGCCCCGGAAAACGAGAGAGGGCTGAAAGCCCGATCCATCCCGCCCGGCCAAGCTTGCCGCTGGATCGGGCCTTCAGCCCTCCCCCGTCCTTGGACCGTCAGCCTAGGCCGTTGGCCTAGGCTGATATGGAATGCGCCTTTGGCGCGGAGTATGGAACTCAAGAATATCCGTGTTCATTTGTGTTCATCCGTGGTCCAAATCCAAATTTAACGAAGTGAAGTTAGTCGGGAGGATTAGTCCTTTCCCCCGCCACCCGGCCCTCGCTCGACCACCTCTCGAAGCCGATGGGCGAGACCGGAATGCCGTGCCTGCCCCTCCCCCCGGCGCAGGGCCGTCTCCAGCGCCCTGCGTTCGCCGACGATGACGACGAGGCGCTTGCCGCGCGTGATGGCCGTGTAGAGCAGGTTGCGCTGGAGCATCGGGAAATGCTGCGAGGCGAGGGGGACGACGACGGCGGGGAATTCGCTGCCCTGCGCCTTGTGGATGGTCACGGCGTAGGCGAGCTGCAGCTCGTCGAGCTCGCCGGGCTCGTAGCGCACCCGCGCGTTTCCCTCGAAGGCGACATGGATGGACACCGGCTCGTTCGTGATCTCGGCGATGTGACCGATGTCGCCGTTGAACACCTCCTTCTCGTAGTTGTTCCGCAACTGGATGACCTTGTCCCCCGTTCGGAAGACCGCGCCGAAACGCTCGATCTCGTTCTTCAACTCGCCTGGCGGGTTGAGCGCAGCTTGGAGCCGGGCGTTCAGCTCGCGCGTGCCGAGCGACTGCCGGTTCATCGGCGAGAGGACTTGGATGCCGTCGCGCGGGTGCAGGCCGAAACGCTCCGGGATGCGCCCGGCGACGAGGTGCAGCAGGGTTTCGGCGATGGCCTCCGCCCCCTCGCGCGGGAGGAAGAAGAAATCGGCGTCCGCCGGGTTGTCGAGCGGGGGAAGGCGACCGTCGTTGACCTCGTGCGCGGCCTCGACGATGCGGCTGCCCGCGCCTTGGCGGTAGATGCGGGAAAGCCGCGCCACAGGGACGACCTCGCTCCCGATCAGGTCCGCGAGGACGCGCCCCGGACCGACCGAGGGGAGCTGGTCCGCGTCGCCGACGAGCAGGACGCTGCCGTGCGGCGGGATCGCCTCCATGAAGCTGGCCATCAGCCGCAGGTCGATCATCGAGGCCTCGTCCACGATGAAGAGGTCGCCCGCGAGAGGGCGGTGGCGGTTGCGGGCGAAGCCGGCCACGGGCTGGTATTCGAGGGCGCGGTGGAGGGTGAAGGCCTCGCGCCCCGTGCTCTCGGCGAGCCGCTTGGCCGCCCGTCCCGTCGGGGCGCAGAGGACGGGGTTGGCCTTTTTGGAGGCGAACAGATGGATCAGCGCCTTGAGGATGGTCGTCTTGCCCGTCCCCGGCCCTCCGGTGAGGATGGAAAAGCGGTGGCTCCCCGCCTTCAGGACGGCCTCGGCCTGCTCGGACGAGAGCCTCAGCGAATGGCGTTGCTCGACCCAGTCGACCGCAGTCTCCGCGTCGAGCGGGGGCAGGACGGGGGGCGAGAGCAGGAGCTTGGCGACGGATCGGGCGACCGCCTCCTCGGCCTCGTGCAGGTCGAGGGGATAGACGAGCACCTCCTCCCCGTCGCTCTCGGCCACGACGCGGCCTTCGAGGAGGAGCTGGTTCAGGGCGAGTTCGATGTCGTCGGCGGGGGCTTCGAGCAGCTTCGCCGCCTCCTCCACGAGGGCGGGGCGGGGGAGGGCGACGTGCCCCTGCCGCTCGGCTTGGTCGAGGGCGTGCAGAGTCCCTGCGGCGAGGCGTCTCGGGGAATCGGCGGCTTGGCCCATCTGCCGGGCGATCCCGTCGGCGGTGCGGAAGCCCACCCCGGGAACGTCGCGGGCGAGGCGGTAGGGATCGGCGCGGAGGATGTTCGCCGCCTCCTGCCCGTAGATTTTGTAGAGGCGCAGGGCGCGGGCCGTGGAGAGGCCGTGGAGGTGCAGGAAGATCATGAGATCGCGGACCGACTTCTGGCGCTTCCACGACTCCTTGATGCGCAGCCGCCGCGATTTGCCGATGCCGGGGATCTCCTCGAGGCGCTGCGACTCCTCCTCGATGACGCGGAAGGTGTCCGTGCCGAAGGCCGCGACGATGCGCTCCGCGTAGGCCACGCCGATCCCGTCGATGAGGCCGCTGGCGAGGAAGCGGCGGATGCCCTCGGGCGAATCGGGCGGCAGGGCGACGATGCGCTCCGCCTCGAACTGGCGGCCGAAACGGCGGTCCTGCTTCCATTTCCCGACCGCCCGGATGCGCTCCCCGGCGGTGGCGGCGGGCAGCCGGCCCCGCACCGTGAAGCGTCCGCCGCTCCCGCCATCGACCTGCATGATGGTGTAGCCGTTCTCCTCGTTGTGGAAAACGACCGCCTCGATGAGGCCTCCGATCTCGGCGGAGTCGCTGTCGGCATCGCTCATTTCATCAAGTCCGGCTGGCGGCGGGAAGGGAATACTCCCGCTTTACAAGCCTTGACCTGTGTCGCATATTCGCCGCCCCATGGCAATTTTATCCATTTTGTTGACGGTGGTCATCGTCGTAGTCAGCATCCTGCTGGTGCTGATCGTGCTGATCCAGCGTCCCAAGCAGGAAGGTCTTGGCGCGGCCTTCGGCGGCGGCGCTCTCGACTCGGCCCTCGGTGCGCACACCACCGACGTGCTCCAGAAGTTCACGACCTACCTCGGCATCATCTTCTTCGTCTCCGCGATCGGCTTGGCCATGGTGAAGACCCGGCAGTTCCGCGCCTCCGCCGCGAACGACCTCCTCGAAGGCGTCGAGGCGAAGCAGCCCGAACTGCCCGCAGGCCTGACGCCGGAAATGCTGAACGCCATCGGGGCCGAAGGCCCTGCCGTCGAGGAAGTCCCCGCTGAGACCAAGCCCGACGCCGCAACGCCCGCTCCCGAAACCCCGGCACCCGCGCCAGCTCCTGAGGCCCCGGCTCCCCCTGCCGCCGGCGCTCCCGCGCCTGCCCCTGCTCCCGAAACTCCGGCTCCGGCACCCGCTCCTGCGGTGGAAACCCCGAAACCGGCGGAGTCTGCCGCACCTGCCCCCGCGCCCGAGGGTGGAGCGCCGGGACAGTGAGCCTCCTTTTTTTTCCAAGTCGCGGAATCCGCACCGGCAAGCCGCGGGGGACCCTTTGAGCCGCCATGGCCCCACCCGGAAACGAGGCGGCACCGGGAGAGGGGATGTGGTTGGAAACAGGCTGTTGCCCCGAAGGTCCACCATGAAAGCCATCCTCACCCATCCCGGCAGCGCCCACAAAGACGACTTCCTCGCCTGCTGCCTCCTCGTCGCGAAGCACGGCCTGCCCGTGTGGCGGCGCGAGCCGGAGGAAAGCGACCTGCGCGATCCGCAGATCCTCGTCGTCGATGTCGGCGGCGAGCACGACCCGGAGCACGGGAACTTCGACCACCACCAGTTCCCCGCCGAGCACGAGCCGGTCTGCTCCCTCTCCCTCGTGTTGCGGCACCTCGGCCTCTACGAGGACGCGAAGGCCTTCTGCGAATGGCTCGAACCGGCCGAGTGGTTCGATTCGCGCGGCCCCTTCGCCACGGCCGACTGGCTCGGCGTGGACCGCTCCGTGGTCAACCGTCTCAGCTCCCCCATCGACATCACCCTGCTGCGGCGCTTCGCCCAGCGGCGCGAGCTGGAGCCCGGCGACCCGCTCTGGGAGATCATGCGCATGGTCGGCGAAGATTTTCTCATGTATCTGCGCACCCTGCGCGAGCGTCTCGACTACGTCGCCGCCCACGCCCGCGTGCTGGAAGTCGGCGACGGCGACCGAGCGTTGCGGGTGCTCTACATGCCCCGCGTCGAACCCATGCCTGACGACCCCTCCTCCGGTCTCGCCCGCTACATCGGCCTCCTCGGGGAGAGAATCGACGGCCTCATCTACCCCGACCGTCGCGGGCCGGGCTTCGGCCTTTCCCGCCACGAGGACAGCGAGCGGCTCGACTTCACCCGCATCGCCGGCGAGGCCGACGTCCACTTCGCCCACGCCCGCGGCTTCGTCGCGAAAACGAGCTCGACCGAGCTCGACCGGCTCGTCGAACTGGTCGCGAGGGCCAGCGTGTAAGGGCCAGCATTTGAGGGCTTCCTTGCGCCCCTCCGCTCCCTTGCAAAGCAGCCTCCCCGCCTTAGGTTGGTCGTTCCCTGCGGTTCCCCGATGGACCTCCTCCACCTCATTCTAGCGACCTTGGCCTTCCTCGGCGGCTTCGTGCTCGCCGCGGTCTCGTGGCGTCGCGGCAGCGAGCGCCCCCACGGGCTGAGCATCCCCATCGCCGTCGTGGGGCTCGTCTTCCAGACCCTCTTCCTCCACGAGCGGGGCCAACTCCACGGCCGCTGCCCCATCACCAACGGGGCGGAGGTCCTCGTCTTCGTCAGTTGGAGCCTCGTCATCCTCTACCTCGCCCTCGGACGCGCCTTCCGCCTCTCCCTCCTCGGCCTCTTCTCCATGCCGATGGTCTTCCTCCTCCAGCTCGTCGCCATCGTTTATCTGGCCGTCGCCGACCCCGGCGCACGCCCGCCGACCCGGCTCGACCCTTGGCTGGAGCTACACGCCGCCATGTCCCTGCTCGCCTACGGCGCCTTCGGCCTCGCCGGCATCGCCGGGGTCATGTATCTGGTCCAGAACCGCCAGTTGAAAAGCCATCGGCCCGGTCGCCTCTTCTACTCCCTGCCCCCCATCCGCCACCTCGCCACCGCCCTCGTGCGGCTCCTCGTCATCGGTGCGGCGCTGCTCAGCATCGGCATCGTCGCCGCCTTCTTCATGGACGTGCGGCCCTCGCCCCTGCACCTCCTCGCCTCCGGCGCGGTCTGGCTCGCCTACGCCCTCCTCCTCGCCGTGCATGCGTGGAGGCGGCTGCCGCCGAAGCGGCTCTCCCTCTCCGCCATCGGCGCCTTCGCCTTCGCCCTCGCGACCCTCGCGGCGCTTTGAAAGCCGCCCGATCCCGGAAAAAACCCCACCCCTTTCCCCTGTGTCCATCTTCTGTCTCGGCGTCAACCACAAGACCGCCCCGGTCGAGCTCCGGGAGCGTCTCGCCATCTCCGAGCATTCCGTGCCCGCGCACCTCGGCGAGATCTGCGGTCTCGAAGGCGTCGAGGAAGCCGTCGTCCTCTCCACCTGCAACCGCGTCGAGATCTACGGCGGATCGGGCGATCCCGCGAGCGCCCTCGACCGGCTCGTCGCCTATCTGGAGAGCCACTTCGCCGTCGCCTCCGGCGAGGTCGAGTTCTACCGTCACGCCGATGTGGCCGCCGCCCAGCACCTCTTCGAAGTCGCGAGCGGGCTCGACTCCATGGTCCTCGGCGAGACCGAGATCTTCGGTCAGGTGAAAAAGGCCTACGCCCTCGCCCAATCCTCCGGCACCGCCTCGCGGCGCATGCACAAGCTCTTCCAGCAGTCCTTCTCCGTTGGCAAGCTCGTCCGCTCCAGCACCAGCATCCAGCAGGGCGCCACCTCGGTCGGCTCCGCCGCCGTCGATCTGTCCGAGAAGATCTTCGGGAACCTGCGAGGCTGCCGCGTCATGATCGTCGGGGCCGGCGAGATGAGCCGCACCACCGCCCAGAGCCTCCTTTCGCGCGGGGCGCGCAGCATCATCGTCTCGAACCGCAGCTTCGACAAAGCGCAGGAGCTCGCCGCCGAACTCAACGGCGAGGCCGTCCGCTTCGACGACTGGGAGACCAAGCTCGACGAAGTCGATATCATCATCTCCTCCACCGCCGCCCCCCACGCCGTCCTCCACGCCGAGACGATCCGCCGCGTCATGGAGCGCCGCCGCGGCCATTCCCTCTTCCTCATCGACATCGCCGTGCCCCGCGACATCGAGGAGGAGGTCAACGGCATCGACAACGTCTATCTCTACAACATCGACCAGCTCCAGCAGATCGCGAACGAAGGCCGCGTCCGGCGCGAGCGCCAGATCGCCGTCTGCCGCGAGGTCATCGCCGCCTTTTTGCGGGAAAAAGGGATTGAAGCCCTCGCCGCCCTGCCCGATGGACGCGGCAGCGAATCCGGGCGGAGCCATCCCGACCCATCGGGCCGCCCCCTCACCCATCCATGAGCCAACCCCTCATTCTAGGCACCCGCGGCAGCGAACTCGCGCTCGCCCAAGCGGCCCTGACCCGGACCGCCCTCGCCGCCGCGGGATGCGACTGCGAGATCCGCGTCGTCCAGACCATCGGCGACAAGCGCCCCGACCTGAAGCTCAGCGAGTTCAGCCAAGGCGAGCACGCCGTCGTGGACAAAGGCATCTTCACCAAGGAGCTGGAGGAGGCCCTCCTGCGCCGCGAAATCGACTTCGCCGTCCACAGCCTCAAGGACGTGCCCACCGAACTGGGTCCCGAGTTCGAGATCGTCGCGACCCTGCCCCGCGCCGCCACGCCCGACGTCCTCCTCGCGACCGAAGAGGGTCTGGGCGCGGACCTGACCCTCTTGCATAGCCGGACCATCGCCACCAGCTCCGTGCGCCGGGCGCGTCAGTTGCAGTGGCTTTGCCGGGGCGTGGAGGTCGTGGATATCCGAGGCAACGTGCCCACCCGCATCCGCAAGCTGATCGCCAACGCCGCGAGCGGGGAATGGCACGGCATCCTCCTCGCCCGCGCCGGGTTGGAGCGGCTGGGGATTTATCGTCCGGGCGAAAGCTCGTTTGAATTTGAAGGCGCCACCGTCTTCGCCCGCGAACTGGACGAGACGCAGTTCCTCCCCGCCGCCGGACAAGGAGCCGTCGGCATCGAGATTCTGAAAGAGAACACGGCGGTGCGTGAAGTTCTGGAAAAGATCAACCACGCCCCCACCTTTGCCCGAGTCGCCGCCGAGCGCGCCTTCCTCGCCGCCTTGAAAGCGGGCTGCCAGACCCCGGTGGGTGCGAGGACTTGGTTCGAGGACGATGGAGAAACCCTCGTGATGGCCGTGCGCGTTTTCGACGAGGACGATCCGGCGGGCGAGCCCTTCGTCGCCGAGGCGCGTGGGGCTGCGGGCGAGCCGGAGGCGTTGGCGGGGATGCTGATGGATTTGAAATGCTAATTCCTTTCTGCCAAGAAAATGAAGATCAAACAAAATCTTTATAGTGCCGCATCTGCCATACTGGTAGCGTTAATCCTATTTCTGATAGGTTGCGGTCAGGATTCGGTTCCTGTAGACCAAGCCGCAATCCAAAGAGGCGAGGCGTTGGTTCAACGCAATTCGATTGATGATTTCCTTCCCGCTGGAACTCACGAGGCCACATTTTACACATGGCCAATTAGAGAGCTCGGCAAGGGATCAGTGTCCGTAAAAAGAGATGCTGGAGTTATAATCGTCGGAGTGAAGAACCACCGTGGGAAAGTGGACGAATTCAAGCTGGTTGACGATCTTTCTAGGTGCGAATTTGAAGGGGTGTTTCTGCATCCCGATCAGGCAGCATTTGAGAGAAGTGATGGAGGAGCGCTCGGATCGAGAGTTGATCGTGTGTGGAAGGATAATCGTTTAACTGTCCTTGTTGGCAGGTCTCTCTCGGATAACAAGAATGTAATTTACTTAAATGATCGTCTGACCAACGATATTCTAGTAATTTCAAAGTTTCCATCCACACCTGAGTAGGAATACGTGTATACAATTGGCGTTCCGCCAGTGTTTGATCCTTGACGACATGACCCCCAAAACCGGCATCTGCTACCTCGTCGGCGCTGGCCCCGGCGACCCCGGCCTGATGACCTTGCGCGGCAAGGAGTGCATCGAGATGGCCGACGTGATCGTCTACGACTACCTTTCCAACGCCGAATTCCTCCAATGGGCCAAGCCGGACGCGGAGAAAATCTACGCGGGCAAGAAGTCGAAGGACCACGCCATCCCCCAAGGCGGGATCAACCAGCTCCTCGTCGAGAAGGCGAAGGAGGGCAAGATCGTGACCCGTCTCAAGGGCGGCGACCCGCTCATCTTCGGACGCGGCGGCGAGGAGGCCGAGGAACTGCGCGACGCGGGCGTTCCCTTCGAGATCGTCCCCGGCATCAGCTCCTCCATCGCCGGACCCGCCTACGCCGGCATCCCCGTGACCCATCGCGCCCATTGCACCCAGCTCACCATCTTCACCGGACACGAGGACCCGACGAAGGAGGAGTCCTCGCTGGACTACGCCCAAATCGCCAAGGCCCCCGGCACGAAAGTGATGCTGATGGGCGTCGAGCGCCTCCCCATCATCACCGAGGCCATCCTGAAAGAGGGCGGCGACCCCGCCCTGCCCGTCGCTCTCGTGCGCTGGGCCACGACCGGGCAGCAGCGGACCATCACCGGAACCCTCGCGACCATCGCGGACATCGCGCAGCGCGAGAATTTCCAGGCCCCCGCCGTCGCCGTCTTCGGCACGGTCGTGAACTGCCGCGAAAAGCTGAACTGGTTCGAGGAGCGTCCCCTGCGCGGCAAGCGCGTCGTCGTGACCCGCACCCGTCCGCAGGCGAGCGGCCTGAGCCGCCGTCTCCGCGAACTCGGGGCCGATGTCCTCGAAATGCCGACCATTCGCATCGAGCCTTCGCAGGGTCAGGAAGCCCGCGACTTCGCCCGCATGGTCGTCGATGCGCACACCTACGAATGGCTCATCTTCACGAGTCCCAACGCCGTCGAGTATTTCTTCGACGCCTTCTACAAAATCCGCAACGACGCCCGCGAGATCGGCGGAGCACGCATCGCCGCCGTCGGACCTGGCACCGCCGCGAAGCTGAAGGAATACCACATGGCCACCGACCTGATGCCCAAGAAGCACGTCGCCGAGGCCCTCGCCGAAGCCTTCCTCGAAGACGTCGGCTCCATCGAGAACACGACCATGCTCTGGGTGCGGGCCAAGGGTGCCCGCGACGTGATCTCCACGACCCTCGGCAAGGCTGGCGTCATCCTTGACGAAGCCATCGCCTACCAGACCGTGCCCGAGACTGGCGACCCGACCGGAGCGGTGAAGCGTTTTCGCGAGGAGGGCGCCGACCTCATCACCTTCACCAGCGCCTCGACCGTCGAATGCTTCCTCGATCTCGGCCTGAGCATCCCCGAAGGCTGCAAGATCGCCAGCATCGGCCCTGTCACCACCGAGGCCATCGTCGAGAACGGCTACCGGCCCGACATCGAGGCGAAGGACCACGACATCCCCGGCTTGGTCGAGGCGGTGCGGAAGCTGGCGAAGGCGAAGGGGTGAGAAGACGCGGTTACGCGTTCGTCTCCTCCGCTTTTCCTCCTGGGACGATCAGCCCGACGACGATCGCCAGCGCGAAGAGGGACATGAGGACGAAAGGCGGCGTCCACGCAAGCGTTGCGGAGAAGAGGAAGACCTTCGCCGCGAAAAAGCCGAGTCCGGCGACAAAGGCGAGGGGGACGAACTTGCGACGGGGGAGGCGGAAGAGAAGCGCGACGAGGGCGACGAGGACGGCGACGGCGGCCCAGCGCGCCCACGACGGCCACCATTGGATGTAGCGCCCGCTCTGGATCGTGGCGATGGCGCGGGCGAGCAGGTTCGTCTCGGAAAGGATCTCGCCTTTCTCGGTGGCGAGACGGCGGTCGGCGGTGCGGTCGAAACCGATCAGGACGAGGTTCTCGCGGAGCGAGTCGAAGCGCGACTGGAAGCTGGAGAGGATGCGTTTGGCGACTTCGTCGTTCTCCTCCCCGGTGTAGGCGAGTTCGTCGATGGTGAGGCTCGCGAGATGCTCGACCGGTTTCGCGGCCCCGGACTCGTCGCGCCTGACACTCCGGATCGTCGCGCCGATCCCGGCACGGGCGGGGACGGTAAAGGTGCCGTCGGCCGCGATGGGGATGGTGTGGGCTTCGCCGACGAGGACGCGCGGCTTGCCGTCGTCGAGCTTCACCACGACTTGGTCGAGGGGGACTCCGGCATGGCCCGCGACGGCGGCGAGGATGAGGGAGGGCACGACTTGGTCGCCGCGTTTCGCGACGAGGGGGACGCGCAGGACCGGGCCGGAGAGGAGGTCGCGGGCCGATTCGATGGATTTGAACACGGGGGTCCCGTTCGCGAGGATCTGCGGATCGGGGTAGCGGACGGTGCGGGTGAACGCCAGGATCGACGAGGCGTCGCCCTCGACTTTCACCGCCGGATAGGCGAGGGGGGCGGCCTCTTTCGCCTGTTCGCCGTCGTTGGAGACGGTGGAGGCGGCGAGGAATTTCGGCAGCTTCAAGGCGGCGTCCTTGAGCGGGGCGATGTCGGTCTTGTTGAGGATGATGCTCTCGTCGAAGGCCGGAGTGGGGAGGAAGGCGACGGAGCGCGGCTGGAATTTCGAGACGAAGGCGAGGATCGTGGCGTAGTCGAGGCGGGAGAGGGTGCCGTCGTCGGGCAGGCTCTCGTCGCCGCCGATACGGAGCGGCTCGTAGCCGTCGTCGATGCGCACCACGGTGACGGCGGGCTGGCGAATCTTCTCCCCGGCGTTGCCGACGCAGAACTCAAGCCAGAAGTCGTCGAGGGCGGCGAACTTGCCTTGGCGCAGGCCCCATTCCCCGAGTCCGGTGAGAACGATTCCGAAAATAGCGAACGTGATCAGGCGTTGACGCATGACATGGGGTGGGGGGTTCCTTGCGGTGAAGAAACCCGGCCGTTTTCACGGTCTCTTCACATGGAACAGGTGGACTGGCTTGATGCGGGGGTCAAGGGATACGAAGTTGGTGGAATCGCGCCATGTGTAGGTCCCTTCAAAGAGTACGTCCTCGACCTCGTATTCGGTGCCGCAGGGGATGCCGAGGAGGTCGAGGGGCAGGTGGACGAGGGATTCCTGCTTGTGGTGCGGGTCGAGGTTCACGACGACGAGGACGAGGTCGCTCTTGTCGTCGGACCATTTGCACCAGGCGAGGATCTGCTCGTTGTCGGCGGGGACGAATGCGAGGTTGGCGTAGGATTGCAGGGCGGGCCGCTCGCGGCGGATGCGGTTGAGCCTCGCGAGGAAGGGTTTGATGTTGCCCGGTTGGTTCCAGTCGCGGGCCTTGAGCTGGTATTTCTCGCTGTCGAGATACTCCTCGCGACCGGGCAGGGGCGCGCCCTCGCAAAGCTCGTAGCCGGAGTAGATGCCCCAGGAGGTGCTCAGGGTCGCGGCGAGGGCGGCGCGGATTTTGAAGGTGGCGGCATTGGCGTTCTGGAGATGGCGCGGGAGGATGTCGGGGGTGTTCGGCCAGAAGCTGGCGCGGAAGTAGTCGCGCATGGGGCCTTGGGTCAACTCGGTGACGTAGTCTCGCAGTTCGGCGGCGGTCTCGCGCCAGGTGAAGTAGGTGTAGCTCTGGGTGAAGCCGGCCTTGGCGAGGGTCTGCATCATCTTCGGCTTGGTGAAGGCCTCGCTCAGGAAGATGACGTCGGGATCGACCGCGTGGATCTGGGCGATGAGCCATTCCCAGAAGGCGACGGGCTTGGTGTGGGGATTGTCCACGCGGAAGATGCGCACGCCCTTCTCCACCCAGAAGAGGACGACGTCGCGCAGCTCCTGCCACAGATCGCGCCAGTCGTCGCAGTGGAAGTCGAGGGGGTAGATGTCCTGGTATTTCTTCGGCGGGTTCTCGGCGTATTTGATCGAGCCGTCGGGGCGGTGGTGGAACCACTCGGGATGCTCGTGCACGTAGGGGTGGTCGGGCGAGCAGTTCAGGGCGAAGTCGAGGGCGATCTCGACGCCGCGGGCGCGGGCTTCGCCGAGGAGCCAGACGAAGTCCTCGACCGTCCCGAGGGCCGGCTCGACGGCGCGGTGCCCTCCGGCCTCCCCCCCGATGGCCCAAGGCGAGCCGACGTCGCCGGGTTCGCAGGAGACGGCGTTGTTTTTCCCTTTGCGGCAGGTCGTCCCGATGGGGTGGATGGGCGGGAAATAGACCACGTCGAAGCCCATCGCGGCCGCGTCCTCGATCCGGGGGAGGCAGTCGCGGAAGGTGGAGTGGCGGTTCGCGAGTCCCTCGGCGCCGCGCGGGAAGAACTCGTACCAAGCGGAGAAGAGCGACGGCTGCGTCTCGACGACGAGGGACAGGGTCTGCGCGCTGGTGGTGGCGAGGGCGCGGTTCGGCCAGCGGGCGAGGAGGGCGAGCGCCTCGGGGTTGTCCATCAAGCGCGGCACGGCGGCGGGCTCGGATTGCATGAGCCGGGTGGTGAGCTCCTCGATGGCCTCGGCGTCGGCGCTGTCGCGTCCTGTGGCGGCGCGGATCGCGGCATTGTTGAGAATGATGCGGCCCTCCTCGATCTCGGCGGCGAGGTGGGTCTGCCCCCCGTCGAGGCGGCGCTCGAAGTCGTGCAGCCAAGTCAGGAAATCGTCGGCCCAAGCGATGATGCCGAGTTCGTAGCGGCCCGTCTCGGGGAAGGAGAGCTCCGCCGCCCAGCGGTCGTTGTCCACATGGCTCATCGGGAGCTCGGTCCACTTGAGCTTGCCCTGCCGTCTCCAGCGGAGCACGGCGAGGGTCTGGTCGTGCCCCTCTTTGAAAACGTCGGCCTCGACGCGCAGGGATTCCCCCGCGACCCGCTTCGTCGGATAGCGCCCGCTCTCGACGAGGGGGGAGAGGTTGGCGATGACGACGGTGGGCAGGCGTTTTCCGGAGGGGAGCATGGTCGGGCAGGTTCGCCCCTATTAAAGACGCTGCGGGCGCTTCGCCAAGTACAAGTTCCAAGGAAGCGCGTCCCTCTCATGACCCGTGCCCCATGACTTCCCCCCCCGCATTCGTCTCGGGCCAGCGTGAAAACGGTTCGAAATCCGGCCAAAACGCGCCACATTCCCGACCATGAGCCAGCGAAACCCGCTCGAACTTCACGGCGAGGCGAACATTCCCTCCGGCGGCATCCTCGTGATCCCGAACCGCCTTGCCTTCCAGGACCTCCTCCACGTCGAGAAGCTGCTCGCGGGCCGCAAGCTCGTCTACCTCATCGACCGCCGTCTCGACTACGACCCCCTCCTCCACGCCCACTTGGAGAGGGAGGACACCTGCGGGATCGAGATCTCCTTTGACGAGAGCTCCCTGCCCCTCTTCAAAAAGGAGATCCACGAGGCCATCGCGGAGGGTGGCGTCGTCCTCTTCGTCCCCGGCCTCGCCCATGCCCGGCTTGGACAGGCGACCACCGTTCCCTCGGAGACCCTCAAATTCCTCACCAGCGCCGGGGCGCCCATCCTGCCGCTCTTCGTCGACCATCCCGAGGAGACCGCCCTCGGCACGGAGCGGCGCGGGGACATCGAGCGCATCGTCCTCTCCTTCGGCGAACCGCTCCAGCGCGAGGCGGCGAACCTCGCGAACTACACCGAAAACCTCCTCATCGCCGCCGAGACCGCCTTCTCCGCCCGGCCCGTCCTGAAAAGCCATCTCGCCTGGGAGATCCTGAAAGGCTTGAAAAAGCACGGGCGCTCCGCCGAGATCATCGACGGCAACGACGGTGCCCGTCTGCGCTTCGACAAGCTCCTCGCCGCCGCCATCGTCCTCTCGAAAACGATCCGGCGGGAGACCCAGCAAAAGCGCATCGGTATCATCCTGCCTCCCGGCAAAGGCGGTCTCCTCGCGAACCTCGCCGTCCTCCTCGCCGGCAAGGTCCCGGTGAACCTGAACTTCACCGCCGGGGAGAAGGCCGTCGCCTCCTGCATCGCGCAGGCTGGCCTCGACAAGTTCATCACCGCCGACCCCTTCGTGCGGAAGATGAGCTCCTTCCCCTGGCCGCCGAACCGCCAGCTTCTCCTCCTCGACCGCGTCCTGCCGCCGCTGAAATCCCGCATCGGCCTCTGGCTCGTCCTCTCCAAGCTCCTCCCTCCCGGCCTCCTCGCTTCCATCCTGAAGGTGCCGAAGCAGGGCGGCACCGAGGAGGCCGTGCTCCTTTTCACCAGCGGCAGTTCGGGCGATCCGAAGGGCGTCGTCCTCTCCCACCGCAACCTCCTCGCGAACGTGAACCAGTTCGGGGCGCGCATCGACCTGCATTCGACCGACAGGATCCTCGGCTGTCTCCCTCTTTTCCACAGCTTCGGCTGCACCGTGACCCTGTGGTATCCCATGATCGAGGGGGTCAGCCTCGTGACCTATCCGAGCCCGCTGGAGGTCGCGAAGCTCGCCGAATTGGTCGAGGAGCATTCCGCCAGCCTCCTCCTCACCACGCCGACCTTCCTTCGCGGCTACCTGCGCAAGGCGGCGAAGGAGCAGCTCGCCTCGTTGCGGTACGTCGTCACCGGGGCCGAGAAACTGCCGAAGAAGGTGGCCGAAGCCTTCGAGGAGCGTTTTGGCAAACCCGTTCTCGAAGGCTACGGCCTCACCGAGACCTCGCCCGCGACGAATGTGAACCTGCCCGACGCGGAGAAGCCGGCCGGGTCGCGCGGCCCCGTCCTGCCCAACCGCCGCTTCGGCACCGTCGGCCTTTTCATCCCCGGCATCGCCGTGCGCATCGCCGATCCCGACACGAACGAGCCGCTCCCGCTCCACACTTCCGGCATGATCTGGCTGCGAGGGGCGAATGTCTTCGAGGGCTACCTCGACCAGTCCGGAAAGACCGCCGAGGTCATCAAGAACGGCTGGTTCAAGACCGGCGACCTCGGTCGCGTCGACGAGGACGGCTTCCTCCACATCGAAGGCCGCCTCTCGCGCTTTTCCAAGATCGGCGGCGAGATGGTGCCCCACGAGACCGTCGAGGATCTCGTCAACAAAGCCCTCGGCCACGCCGACGACGAGCGTCGCATCGCCATCGTGGGCGTGCCGGACGAGGCGAAGGGGGAGGCGCTCGTCCTTCTCAGTTCGAACCCCGGCATCGATTTGCAGGCCCTGCGCACCAAGCTCGCGGCGGATGGCATCCCGGCTCTGTGGATTCCGAAGAAGATCGTCGATGTGCCGGAGATTCCGATCCTCGCCTCGGGCAAGCTGGATATCAAAGGCTGCGAGAACGCGGCTCGGGCTTCTGAGTGATTTCCCTCCTACTCATCCTCCTCCTCTTACCTCATACTCAAAATCGGAGGTCCCCCGCGCTCGGATTGAGTAAGAGTAAGAGTAGGAGGATGAGGAGGAGTAAGAGCAAGGAGTAAGAGCGAGAGGCTTGCCAGCCTCTCGGGACTTGTATACAATTTCCCCGGATCCATTCATTGGCGTTGGCGACATGGACCATCGCCCAACGCGCGCCCCTTGGATCCGCTGTGGCCGCCTCTTGGCATGGTTGGGCAAATCATCCGGATTGGCTCCTCCCTGCGGACGCCACGGATGGCGGCGACTTGTCTTGGATCGGTCGTGCCTTGCGAACATGAGGATTAATCGTAAATTTTTGACATTGAGAATCATTATCAACAACGTTTCGTCTCCACAATGAAACGACTCCTTGCCTTCAACCTGCTGGCTCTGACCGTCGCCTCCGTCCATGCCGACGTGGCGACTCCCCCTCCCGTCACCCAGGAAATCTCCAGCTTCGGCGCTTGTGTCACGGACGGCCATGTCTACGTCTACGGTGGCCACACCGGAAAGACCCATCAGCACAGCCGCGACAATCTCTCCGCCGACTTCCTCCGCTACCCGCTCGACAAGCCGGGCGCCGCTTGGGAGGCGCTGCCGCAGGACAAGGCGGTCCAAGGCACCGCCCTGGTCGGCTGGAATGGCCTCGTCATCCGGGTGGGCGGCATGTACGCCACCAATGCGCGGGGAGAGAAAGCCGAGCTCTTCTCGACCGACGCGGTGCGCAGCTACGACCCGAAGGCGAAGGCTTGGAGCGACTGGCCCTCCCTGCCGAAGGGGATCTCCTCCCACGGCGCCATCGTGCAGGACGACGTGCTCTACGTGGCCGGCGGCTGGAAGCTCGACGGCGAAACGGCGGACGGCGGCACCTGGCACGAGCACGGGTGGAGCCTCGACCTCAAGAACCGCGACCAGGGCTGGAAGAACCTGCCGCCCATGCCTCATGTGCTTCGCGGCGGCAACTTGGCCTCCGTCGGCGGCGAGGTCTGGTGGATCGGCGGTCTCAACGAGGACGGCACGTCCAATGCCACCTTCGCCTACGATCCGAAGAAGGGCAGTTGGCGGGAAGGCCCGGAGGTGCCTGCGACCTCCAAGATCAAGGCCTTCGGCAACTCCACCTTCTCCGCCGACGGCAAGCTCTTCAGCTCGGGCATGGACGGCGTCCTCTATTCCCTCGATCCCGCGAAGGGCGAATGGACGACGACCGCGGTGAAGCACCAGCACGGCCGCATCTTCCACCGCTCGCTGCCAGTCGGCGACAAGCAGTTCTGGAGCATCGCCGGCGCGGCCGAGGGCGGGCACCGCAATGACATCGAGGTGCTCCCCATCCCGGGGCAGGCCTCCGACTCTGGAAAGCTGTGATGGCTCCGGGCGTTCGGAGCGCCCGACTTCCCAAGACGACCATGGTCACGCCGGATGCCGAACAGGCCGCCGCCATGCTCCGGTCCACCGAGGTCCGGCGCCTGCGCGCCACCTTGGCGACGGTGCTCGACGACCTGCTGCTGCACGACGGCTACGGGCATATCCAAATCGACATGAAGATCCTCAAACGGGGCCAGAAGGAGGTCGTGATCGCCTGCGGGAAGGAATACCGCTTCGTGATCGACTACGCCAACCCGAGAACGGAGGAGGGATGAAGCCTTTTTTCAGAGCGTCGCCCGCTGAGGCTGCGGGGACGGAAATCCAACCCACGGAGGTCCGCAGGCCGGACTTCCCCCAATCGGTTCAGTGAGTGAACGAAAACCAACCCGGTCCCGCGCTGCGCGCGGGGGAACCAACCCTGAATAACAAAGAACCAGTCGGCGCCCCTCCATGGAGACGCCTGAGAAAGACGAAAAAACGAAAACCATGAAACTGAATAAGCTAAGACAACAAGCCGGACGCGCCATCCGCAAGGCCTTCACCCTGGTGGAGTTGCTGGTGGTGGTCGCCATCATCGCCGTGGTCGGCGCCGGCGTGGCCGTGACTTACAACAACCTGGACGACCAGGCCAAGACGGCCATGGAAGTCTCGGACATCGCCATCCTGAAGAAGGTGACCAAGCACTGGAGCGCGATCAACGACTACAAGATCCCGAATGAGATGGACTCGCTGGTGGACAGCGAGGGCAACATCTACTCTTCCTATAGCATGCACGCCACCGCGTCTTCTTCCGGGAAGGGCCTAAACGGTCCCCTCGGCTACGCCGGCCTGATGGTTCACGCCGCTCCCAGCGCCGTGCTGAGCAACCTCTCTGCCGCCGGGATGACCCTCACCTACACCCATCTCGTTACCGCAGCCAACGCCAACGACTCGACCTTCACGATGAGCAACGGCCAGGTCGTCACCACTGCCACGAAGAAAACCCTCGTGGCGGGTAACTCCACCCTGCGCACCAACGCCCAGGAGTTCATCGCGAACTCCGACGGCTCGGATCTGGCCAGCGGCGGCACCCATGACTACACGGCGGGCAGCTATTCCTACACCGCGCCCACCAACAATGCCGTCTTCGGACCATACGCGAGCGAGGCGGACTGGCAGACGGGGATCGCCGCGCAGCAGGCCATCCTCAGCGCGGCGACCACCGACAAGCTCGCCTTCATCCATCCCGGTGGTGGGGCGACGGGACCTGGTCTTGCGGCCGCGAACCCCACCCTTGAAATCATCACCAACGCCGGCCTGCGGCCGGAGGAAGTGGCTGTGCCCGGCGTGGCTCCGAGCGGCCAGCAGAAGTACTACCTCGTGGTGATGGGCTTCGGCAAATTCGCCTCCATCAACCGCGGTAAGTCGATCCGCTCCGATACGCCCAGCTACGGTAAGCGCCTCGCCCAGAAGGACTCCGATTACAACCGTTACCTCGCGGTGTTCCGGGTGCCGGCCACCAGCGGCGGTTTCGGCGGGCCTCCCGTGGAACCCGTGGCCCTCATCGACGTGCTCAGCCCGCAGGGCTACTCGGTCGAGTACATGCGCCGGACCTTCATGAACGATCAGACCAAGCTTCAGGACAATTCCTGATCCCTGCCTGATCCAACCATCACCCGCCCCGGGCGGGCCGCTCGCGGTCCTCCCGGGGCACTTTCGTCCCTATGAATCCCCGCTCGAATCCGGCCCGGGCACTTTCCTTTTCCCGGTGCGCCTTCACTCTGGTGGAGCTGCTGGTGGTGGTCGCCATCATCGCCGTGGTCGGCACCGGCGTCGCGGTGACCTATGGACGCAAGACCATCGACGCTTCGAAAGACCAACTGACTCTGCATGAGATGCACGAGATCAAGAAGGCCTTCCTGCGCTTCCACAGCGACAACTACCTGCGCCTGCAACGCGAATTCGCCGATCACAAGGGCGCCAGCCTTCCCTCCACCGACTTCAGAAGCTCCCTTTCCAGCTATTCCAACGACGATGCCTCCAAGCGCTTCTACGGACAGATGGATTTTTACGAAACCTACGGCTTGTGGTTCTTGATGTTGCCTCGGATTTCCGGCGCTTCCACTGCCGAGCACCCTGAAGAAGGCTACAAGCTCTTTCCCGAATTCGTCATGTTCAGCGCGGTCACCGGAGATGGTTGGAACGGCCCCTACCTCGACGTCAACGCGCGCGAGGCGTGGACCTATGACGCCGTGTGGAAGGATGATCCCATTGAATACGAGGGAATCGATTTCCCCCAGATCGCCGACAAACATGGTGGCCACCGGTATGAGTATCCGATAGAGAACGAGCCAAGCATCGTGAAACCGCTAGACGTCTACCGTCTGCTCTACTACGAGCACCAGGAGCCCTCTGGCGGAACGATCTATCGCCGCCTTCTCCTCGTCGCGCCACGGGGCAATGCGAATGCTGACGAGATCAAGGCCGGCGAGCTGTTGGACCAGACCGGAACCCGACGAAGGGGAGCCGACAGGGGGCGGTTGAACCTGCATACCGGGACGTTCTCGAACGATCCCCTCGACATCAACGACGACGAGGACGAAAGCGCCAGCCCCTTCTTCGTCCTCGAATTTCTGAACATGGACAAACTGCAATAATGAACGGCGGGATCGGATGCACAGCGCCGGAAGCGCAGGGTAGCGAAGCTCGTGAGAGCTTCGGCGAACGTCGTTTGCGACATCGAAGCGGAGAAGTTCTCACGAACTTCTCTACGGCTTCGCAAGCCGGCTTTACTCTGGTGGAGCTGCTGGTGGCGCTGGTCATCATGGCCAGCCTCGTCGCGGTGGCCTCGGTCTCGGTCGAGTCCACCCAGAGCCGGGCCCGCGCCGACAAGACCGCAGCGATCGGGAATGGGGTGGTCGAGGCATTGGAGCGGACGGACGGACTGAGCTTCGTGTCCGACTTCGGACGGCTGCCCACCAATAAGGAGGAGCTGCGGTTTCTGTTCTCGCAGAAAGTCATCACCGCCGGTGACGAGGAAGAGGCGGCGGTGTATCAGCCGATCCCGCTGGAGTTCAAGGAGACCACGGTCGATTCCGCCTTCCGCACCTATTTCAACGACCTCCACCTCAAATTGAACGCAGGATGGCGTGGACCCTACAGCCGGGCCACGGAGCTTAACACTGTTGGATCAAACCTCACTAAAAGGAGCGTCCTTTTCGATGGATGGAAGAACGAGTGGGAAGTCGAACCGGTCGACGGAGAAATATTCGTGCTGAAGAGTCCCGGACGGGACGGCGGATACGATCCCGCAACTGTCGACTGGCAGGACGAGGATCGGTTCTTCGATATCAACCGATTTCTAGTGACGGAGGGCGTGCATCTGATCGTCAAGGTGGTCAAGGTGTTCGACAACGGTTCCCCCCGCAAGGAAATCGAAGAGGGTACGCTGACAGATTTCACCCTGAGCGCCGTGGTCTTCGCGCCCACGTCGGCCCCGAAGTTCGCCACGGTCGGCTACGAGGAGAAGGTGACGACGAGTCCGCCCGGCTCCGATTTCCTCGACCTGACCGATCTGACGGTCGGCCATCGGATGGTCTTCGTCTTCGCCACGGAGAATGGCGGCAGGAAATTCGTGGGCAGCCCCCGGCTGCTGCACATCAAGCCGGGAGTGCAGCCGGACGAGACAATCACCCTGAAGGAACTTTGACGAGGAAGCCCTCCGCGCATGCGGCTTGCGGGAACGATGGCGAACCGACAAAAAATACCGAACAAGAGACTGGCGGTGCTGGCCTACGACGGCCGGGACTGGTCCGCCTATGCCTTCCACGGCAGCAAGATCGCCTGGTTCCGTGAGGGCGGCGCGGCGAACTCCGTTCCGGGGGGCATCCTGAACTTCCTCCGCGAGCAGCGCATCCGCACCGTGCGGGTCCTGCTCGAAGGCGAGGTCCGCCGACTGGAGACCGCCCTGCCCGCCAAGCTTTCCTTTGCCGATGTCTCCGCGATGCTGGCCCACGAGGTGGCGGGGCAGTCCGGCACCGACGGCCTGGGGCTGGTCTGCGCGGGGGGAAGTGGCAGCCTCGTCGGCGCCTCCGAGCCCTGCATGCTGTGCGGCGCCTTCGACCGGCAGCAGGTCGACGACCTTCACCGGCAGTTGACCGGGGCTGGCCTGCGCTTCGACGGGGTGGGTTCGCTGGAGCTGGCCTGCGCCGCGCATTGGAACGCCCATCGCAACCGGGACAAGGAATCGCTCGTCCTCTTCCGCAGGGACCACGGCTTCGTGCTGCCGGCACGGGGTCTGCCCGATCAGCCCGGACCCGTCGCTCTCTCCGGCGGACTGCGCCAGGTGGAGCGGGACCCCGAGGCTTGGCGGACCCGCTTCCTTCGCGGCCACCGCTACCTGGCGAAAGCCGAATCGCTCTCCATCTTCGCCTTGGGGGCGGATGTCGGCGAGGTCGCCCCCATTTTGGACTCCGTCGAGGAGCTGCCGCGGGCGAGCTACCCGGACCCCGAAATCCTGATGGCGGGCGCCGCCCGCGAGGCCGCGCTCGGCCAGGCCAACCAGTTCAGCGCTCCGGTGCCGATCCGGAATCCCCATGTGCAGCGCCAGCGCTTCAGCCACGCCTTCATCGTCGTTCCCTGCGTGCTCATCCTGATGCTGCCGCTCTTCGTCTCGGGACTCCTCAAGTGGAGCTACCACCTCCGGATGAACGAACTCAAGGCGATCGCCGCGAAGTATGCGCCGCTGGAGGCGCGGATCAAGGACGCGGAACGGAGGAAGGTGCAGGCGCAGGCCCGCTACGACAGCGCGGTGGCGGTCCAGCAGAACCTGGCCGAGCGGCGAAAGCCCCTCTTCGCCTTCATCCATCTCGCCTACTTCTTCAGCAAGCATGCCGGGAACTCCGTCCGTCTGGATTCCATCTCGGACAAGGGCGGGGAGATCGAGGTCCGGGGCATCTACACCGATCCCGAGGACGGGCTCGCCTTGTCAGCCGAGCTCAACCGCTTTGCCGCGGACAAGAACCTGCGCATCGTGCGCAACCGGGTCGAGGAGCGGCGGGATGCCGAAGGGCGGGTCGTCCTCGAGCTCGGACTGGGCGTGGACTACCGAGGGCTCAGCAAATGAATCTGCTCCGCAACACCAACAGTTGGCACTGGTTGCTGATGGCGATGGCGGGCAGCCTGCTCGTCGTGGCGTACCCCGTCCGTCTCGTCTGGAAGAAGATCGCCGGGGAGAAGGGACCCCTCTTGCAGGCCATGCAGGTCCGCGCGGACGAACTGAAGCTGCTGGTCGAGGAGGATGTCTTCGTCCACGAGCACCAGGCCGCCGAGATCCAGAAGCGCATCGACGTCTACGAGGCCGCGGTCCGCGAGAAGGCGGGGCAGCCCATCCCCGCAGGGGCGCAGTCGGTGGGGGTGCTGGGCAGCGAGATCAGCCGTGCGCTGCTCAAGTATCGGCTCAGGGTGGTCGAGCAGGAGCAGGTGGAGGTTCCGGAACCCGCGAAACCCGTGGCAACGGCAGCGGCGACTGCCGCCGTCCCGCCGGAGGTGGCGGAGGCCTTGGCGGCGCAGGCCGCCGCGACGGAGGCCGCCGCGCAGAACCAGCAGACCCTGCCCTTCGAGACCCGCGAAATCCGCTACGTCGTCGAGGGCGAGTACAAATACATGTTCATGTTCCTGGTGCGGCAATCCCAGCTGAAGCCGTCCTACCACTTCAAGGACATCAAGATCTCTCCCGCCGCCGGGGAAAGCGGCATGAGGATGGAGTTCACGGTGCAGATCCATTTCACCTGAGCCATGGTCACCTCCGCCTCCCATCTCATCGACGTGACCAAGGTGTCCGTCCTGCAGCCGGTCCTCGACCTGCTGCCGCCTCGCATGGCCCGGAGCCTCGGAGTGCTGCCCGTGTCGCTGGAGGCGTCGCGCCTGAGCGTGTGCGTGCGCGACCGGATGGATTTCGCCCTGCTGGGCAAAGTGGAGCACCTTCTGCCCGATCTGGAGATCGTCGCCTACGAGCCGGAGCATCCCGACCGCTTCGCCGAGGCGCTCGCCCGCAACTACCCGGACGCCGTGGTCCGCGGCGAGCTCGACCAGGCGGTGAACCTCTTCGACTACCTGCTGCGGCGCGCCCTGAACAACAACGCGTCGGACATCCATCTCTGCCCCACCCGGGACGGGATGCAGATCAAGATGCGGGTGGACGGCAAGCTCCGCCCGGACCGCGCGGTCTCCAACCGGGTCGCGGACGAGCTGGTTACCTATGTCAAGGTGCTGGCCACCCTCGACATCTCGCAGAAGCGGGAGCCGCAGGATGGAAACATCGCCCACGAGCTTGACGGCACCGTCGTCAACCTGCGCGTGGCGACCGTGCCGACCATCCACGGCGAGCACGCGACCCTGCGCGTCCTCAGCCAGACGCACGAGGTCCAGCGGCTCGACCGTCTCGAGGACATCGGGCTGAGCGACCGGCAATACCGGATGCTCAAGAGCGCCCTGGAGATCCCCAACGGGGTCGTCATCATCTCGGGCCCCACCGGCAGCGGCAAGACCACGACCCTCTACGCGGGACTGCGCGAGCTGGTCGACCAGCAGATCCTGCACATCGTCAGCATCGAGGACCCGGTGGAGAAGCCCGTGGACGGCGTCACCCAGATCAAGGTCGACAGCCGGCAGGAGCGGGTCAGCTTCGCCCGCGCCCTGCGCAGCGTGCTCCGCCACGACCCGGACGTGATCATGATCGGCGAGATCCGCGATGGGGAGACCGCCGAGACGGCCCTGAAGAGCGCCCTGACCGGCCACCTCGTGCTCGCCACCCTGCACACCAACAGCGCCCCGGGCATCCTGAACCGGCTCGTCGATCTCGGAGCCCCGCGCTTCCTCGTCGCGGCCACGCTCCGCCTCGTCATGGCCCAGCGCCTCCTGCGGAGACCCTGCCGCCACTGCATGACTTGGGCGGAGGCGTCCGAGGAGGTCTGCCGCCGCCACGGGTGGGAGCCGCCGGTCCAGATTCCGCGCGTCAAGGGCTGCGCCTACTGCGGCATGACCGGATACTCGGGCCGGACCGCGATCTACGAGATGCTGCCGGTGACCGAAGAGGTCCGCGACCTGCTGCTGGAGGGCAACAGCGAGGCCGCGATGTACGACTACCTCAAGGGCAAGGCGCCCGGCCTGACCCTGCGCGGGGACGGTCTCGAAAAGGTGAGGGCGGGCGAGACCACGCTCGAGGAGCTGGAGCGGACGGTGATCGACGAGGACCACGCTCTGTTTCAACTGGAGGAGGAAGGATAATGTTCTTCAACTACATCGGCGTCGCGGACGGGAAGAAGGTGGCCGCGCTCATCGAGGGCGCGACCCTCCAGGAGGCGACCGCCCAGTTGCGCGGCCAGGGCATCATGGTCATCGAGATCAATCCGGCGCGCTCCGGACCGAAGGGAGCGCTCCGTCCCCGGACCCGGCTGGAGCGTTTCCTGACGCCGCACATGGTCCGGAAGGCGGAGATCGAGCAGGCCTTCCGGCAACTGGTCATCCTGCTGAAGGGAGACGTGGCGGTGGTGGAGAGCTTCGAGATCGTGGCCGGTCTGAACAAGGGCATGCTGGCCCAGTCGCTCGCGGAGGTCGCGGGGCAGGTGCGCGAGGGCAGTTCGCTGCATGCCGCCATGCGTGAGCACATGGCCTTCGTCGGCCCCTTGCCGGTCAGCCTCGTCGAGGTGGGCGAGGCCAACGGCACGCTGCCGCAGATGTTCACCTACTGCGTGAACCTCATGGAGCAGCGCCGCAGCCTCCGGAACAAGGTGCTCCAGGCTATGATCTACCCCGCCATCGTGGTGGTCATGGGGCTCGGGGTGGGCTGGTACACGACGGCGGTGGCCATGCCCAAGATCGCTTCCGTGCTCGACGGGGATCTTGAAAAGCTGCCCGCCATCACCCGGGCGCTGCTCGGCACCAGCGACTGGGTCATCCAATACGGATACTGGGTGATCCTCGGCCCGCTCCTCTTCGCCATCCTCCTCCTGATCCTGCGGAAGAACGAGCGCATCCGCCATGCCCTCGACCACCTCGCCCTCCTCATGCCGCTGTTCGGCAAGGTGTCGCGCTTCGCGGCCAACGGCCTGTGGAACAAGACCATGGCCCTGCTGCTCGACAGCGGCATCCCGGTGGTGGAATCCCTCGATCTGACGCGCCGGACCCTGGGCAACCGCTATTACCGGAGCCAGTTCGACCAGTTGATCGAGCGGGTGCTCTCGGGCAAGTCCCTTTCCGCAGGCATGGCCTCGACCAAGCTGAGCCGCCTCTCGCCGCTCTCCGACTCCCTCATCCGGGTCGGGGAGAACTCGGGCAACATCGACGAGGGCCTGCGTTTCGTCGGCGACTACTACGAGGACCAGTTGGCGCGGCGCCTCGACCTGCTGAGCAAGCTGGTCGAACCCACCCTGATCGTCGTGGTCGGCGGCATGGTCGCCCTCGTCTACACCGGATTCTTCATGGGCATGGCGGCGATGAACGCCGCGCGCTGAGCGGAACGATCACAGACTGAATGAAACGCATGAACACAAGCAAACTGAAATGGCTGCTGGCGGGGGTCGCGATGGCCGCCCAGGGACTGGCGGCCCAGGAACCGGAAATCCCCATACCGGCGGACCAGCCGACGGTCCAGGAACAGGTGCCGCCTCCGCCGCAACCGATGGTCCAGGCACCGGCGATCCCTCTCGTCGATCCGCCGCAGAGTTTGGTCGGCGAGGACGGAGAGGCCGAACTGGATCTCGTGGACCCCTTCCAGCGGGGAAGTGCGAGGGGTGGCGCGGGAGCGGCCGAGGAGGCGGGGCCGGACGGGATGTCCCCCACTTCGCTGGGAGAGATCTCCGAGGAGTTCCGCATCCTCGCCATCGTTATTCCCGAGGGCAAGGACCGCCAGCCCATGGCCCTGATCCGCCTGCGGAACGAATCGAGCCCGCAGGTCGTCACGAAGGAAGACCTCGTCCAGATCAAGCGGCGTGCGCCCGACCGCCGCCAGCCGGTCCCGGCGCGTCAGCCGGTCGACGCCCAGGGCCAGCCCTCCTTCGCGGAAAGCGCCCTCAACGCCCTCGATGGCTATTCCTTCTACCTGCACATCAAGGACATCCAGCCGACCTACATCGAGGCCTACCAGAAGAAGAGCCCGAACGAAACCATTATCCTGAGGTGGTGAAGAAACCATGAGAACCCATTTCCAACACATCATCCGGCTCCTTGTCGCCTGTCTCCTGATCCCCGCAGGGCTGTCCGCCCAGATGCACTTCGAGCACGGCCGCGTCCCCGTCATCAAATCGCTCCTGCTCCGCGAGGCGCCGGCCCACTACGCGGCTTGGTTGATCGGGGAAGTCTGGGGCAAGCCCATCGTGGTCAACGAAGGCGCGCGGGACAAGGAGATCAGTATTTTTCTCGACAACATCAACTGCCTCAACGCGCTGAAGGCGGTCTGCCATTCCAACGGCCTCTGGTTCCAGGAGGATCCCGAAAGCGGCATCATCTACGTGGAGACGCTCGAGGAGTACATCAAGGGGAGCCGCCTCAACAACCAGAAGCGGGTCGAGGTGCTGACCATCGTGTATCCGCGGGCCGAGGACGTCGCCGCGAGCCTTCAGGAGCTCTTCCAGGAGATGGTGGTCTACGTGAAGCCGGAGTTCGAGAACGGAGACGCCAGCGAGGACATCGAGCGCGCCATCGACCGCATGAGCCAGCTCTCCAGCATGTCCACCATCGTGAACGAGTCCGGGACGGGCGGCGTCGGTGGCAACCGCTCCTCCTCGTCCACCTCCCGCAGTTCCACCTCGCGAGGCAACCGGGGCAACACCCGCGACCAGGAGGGCATCGAGGCCACCTCGCGCTTCCAGGACGAGCTCGAAGAGCTGGAGACCCGGCCCGACCAGGTCGAGGCCGCCGTCAGCGGGGAGCCGACCCGGCTCAATCCCGGTCTGGTCTACGTCGCCGCGGTGAGGCAGTCGAACACCCTCATGCTCCGTTCCTCCGATCCGGACGCGATCCAGCAGATCAAGGACGTCGTCGCCGAACTGGACCGGCCCCGGGCGCAGGTGCTGCTCGAGGTGAAGGTCCTCGCCCTCGACGTGAGCAAGGAGAAACAGCGCGCCGTCGACATCCTCTTCAACTCCCAAGCGGGCGACGCCAGCGCCGGCTTCGCCAATGGGCTGGCCAACATCCCGACCGACGCCGCAGGCAATTTCGTTCCTAACGAGTTCGGCTTGCTCGGTCTCGCCGAGACCGGCTTCGACCCCCGCGCCGTGGTCTTCCAGGCCATCGGCGAGGAGGTCCAGGCGAGGATCAAGCTCCTCGACAGCGAAGGCAAGATCGAGCGGCTCGCCACGCCGAACCTCATGGTCGCCGACCTCGAGGCTTCGCGCATCTTCGTCGGGGACGAAACCACCATCCTCACCGAGGTCAACGTGACCTCGAACACGTCCAGCGGCGACAATCCGGTGGTCACGGTGGACCGCGACCCCCAAACCGAGCGTCGCGACATCGGGACCACCCTGGTCATCACACCCAAGATCCACGCCGACAACACGGTGACCATCCGCGTCATGCAGGAGAACGCCCGCGTCGGCCCGACCAAGTCCATCGTCTACGGAGACATGGCGGCCGGCGATTTCTTCGAGACCACCGACATCCAGAAGCAGACCATCACCTCCACCGTGGTGGCCAAGTCCGGGCAGATGGTGGCGCTGGGCGGCCTCGTCCACCGGGGCAAGAGCCGTGATGTCACCAGCGTGCCGGGGCTGTCGAAGGTGCCTATCGTGGGTCCTCTCTTCGAGAAGAAGGCGACGGTCGAGACCCAATCGGAGTTGATCGTGCTCATTCGTCCCTTCGTCATGCTCACCCCGTCCAACGCGGAGCGGCTCAGCCGGAGCCACCTCAACCGGACCTCCTCCCATCCGGCGGTCCACGACGGGTCTCTGGAGTTCGCCCCCGGCAATCCCGTCGCCAAGGAGAACCGCAGCACTCGCGCCCAGATCCTTCAGGATCGTCTCGAAGTGAAAAGCACCCCCTACGATCTCATGACCGGGGAGAAGAAACGGAAATGAACAGATATTTCTTCCTCGGCTTGGCCCTCTGCCTGATCGTGGGCAGCGGATGCCGGAGCCTGCCCGGATCCGGCGGCGCTCCCCTCGGCGTTGCCTCCGACGGCGGATCGCTGGACGGGGAGTTCGAAACCGGCAAGGCCCTTCTCGAATCCGGATACAACATGGAGGCGATCAAGCACTTCGCCGCCATCCGGGACCGGGCCGGACATCAGGAGGAGCGGGACCGGGCCGTCATCGGCCTCGCCATGGCGCTGCAGGATTCCGGCAACAGCGGGGCCGCCCTCGGCGCGCTCGAGCCGCTGCCCGTTCTGCCGAAGACCGAGCTCGAAGCGAGAAAGTGCGTCCTCGCCGGAGAGCTCCATCTCCACCAGAAGAACTACGAGCCGGCACGGACCTGGCTGGCGCGCGGTCTCGATGTCGAGCCGAAGAGCCAAGCGTACTACCGTGCTCCCGCCCTCTTCAATCTCGGCAAGGCCATGCTCGCGCTCGACGACCTCGAGGGTGCCCGCGAAGCCTTCGCGATGGCGGCCGGGGTCTTCAGCTCCAACGAAGACGAAGAAAATGCGCGGCAATGCCGGGACATCATGGACGATATCGACAAGTCCCTCCTCTGACCATGCAAGCCATCCCGGGCACAGATCTGCTGGACGACGTCTTCCGCCTGCTGCTGGATTCGGGTGCCACCGACCTCCACTGGTCGGACGGGGAGACGCTCTATCTCAGGGTCAACGGATTCCTGGAGACGGCGGAGGCCCCGGCCTCGGTCTCGGGCGTGTCCTTCGAGGCATTGACCGCCCACCTCATCGGCCGGGATCACTACGCGACCTTCCTCGAACGGCGCGAGTACGACGGCGCGAGGACCGTGCTCGGCGGGTGCCGCATCCGGATCAACGTCTACTTCAAGCGGGGGAGGATCGCCTGGGCCGTCCGCCTGCTGCCTTCGGAGTTCTTCCCCCTCGACTCCCTCGGTCTCGACATGGACCTCTGCAGTCGCATCTGCGAGCTGAAGCAGGGCCTCGTCCTCGTCACCGGGGCGACCGGCTCGGGAAAGACCACCACTTTGGCCAGCCTCCTGAACCACATCAACCGGCATCGGCGGGAGCACATCTTCACCATCGAGGATCCCATCGAATACGTCCACGAGTCGAGGGAGTGCATGGTGTCCCAGCGTGAAGTCGGCGTGGACACCGACAGCTTCCACGACGCCCTGCGCAGCGTGCTGCGGGAGGATCCCGACATCGTGCTGCTCGGAGAGATGCGGGACCGCATCAGCATGGACGCCGCCCTGACCCTTTCCGAGACCGGGCACCTCACCTTCGCCACGCTGCACACCTCGGGCGCGGTGGACACCATCTCGCGCATCATCAGCGCCTTCGACAGCATGGAGCAGGGGCAGATCCGCGAGCGTCTCGCCACCAACCTCAAGGTGGTGATCACCCAGCAGCTCGTCCCTTGGACCAACCGGGAGGGGCGCTCGCTCTGCGCGGAGATCATGGTCTCGACCAAGGCGATCCGAGCCATGATCCGCGACGGCAAGGAGAGGCAGATGCTCTCCGCCATCGAGACCAGCTCCGACGAGGGCATGACCACGATGAACAAGTCCCTCGCCGACCTGGTCAAGCGCCGCCTCATTTCCCAGAAGGAAGCCAGCCTCTACACCCCGGACCGGGAGGCGCTCAAGCGGTTCCTGTGAGGGTACGGCTGGGTCGGCACCGACCGGTTTCGATGCCAATCTCTCAACTCTCAACCATGAACTCTCAACTCCGCTCAGCTACTCCTTCTTCGCCGACACCGTCCAGTAGAGCGAAGCACTGTGGCTGGTGATGGCGTAGGGCACGCCGTTGTGGAAGCCGGCCAGTTTCTCGGAGTAGCGGGCGATGGTCAGCAGGTAGGGGCCGGGCTTGGAGAGATCGGTCACGCGCACGTAGCCTTCCGCGTCCGCCGTGAGCTCCTGCTCGTCTTTGCCAGGAGCATGGAGGCCGAGCTTGACGCCGCCGAGCGGTTTGCCGCGGAAGTAGACGCGGGCCTCGCCGGGCTTGCCGGTGGGCACGATGTCCATGGTCAGCGCGGGCGTGCCGGCTCCGGCGCCTTCCGGTTGCCAGCGGCAGTGGAAGATGGGGGCGCGGGCGGGCTTGTCCTCGTGCAGCTTGCGCACGGTGAAATGCAACTGCGCGAAAACGGGCTTGGCCTGTTCGACGGTGGCACCGCCGAGCAGGAAGTGGTCCTCTTTCTTGGTCACGTCGAAGACCACGGGCTTCCCTTCGTCATCCAGCGCACAGCCGGTGACAATGTTGAAGGAGTCGAGATGGCCCGGGGAAGTCTCGAAGTCCTCTCCCCATTCGGCGAAGCGGACACAAAGCTGGCCGTTCGGCAGGTCTTCGATCCAGACGGAATGCGCCTGGGCGGCGGAAGGCAGCAGGCAAAGGGCGGTGGAGGCGAACAGTGGCGCGAGGAGTCGTTTCATAGGGAGTTGGGCTGGGGATGGTTCGGTCTAGATCTTTCCTTTGAGTTGGGGTAATAGGCCATTGGCGACAGCCTCCTTGGCGTAGCCGTCCGGGTCCGCATTCCAAGTGCGCAGATGTCCCGGCTTGGAGAAGTAGACTTTCACCCCTTTGTAATCGGTGGATGGAGACGAGGGGCCGACGAGGCGCTTCGTGCTGAAGGGGCAGAAGCGTTGCTCCAACAGCTCGATCCCGTCGGGCACCTTCACCTCCTGCACAGCGGGCACGCTCTTCATCTCCTGGAACAGGGCCACGTAGTAGTCCGGATCCCGTTTGAACTGCTTCACGCAAGGGCTGCAGCAGAAATAGATGTCCTTGCCCTGATAGGCGACCTTGGCCTCCGCCACCGCCTCGTCCTCGGTCATGAGGGGACAGATCTTGTTGGCGGGCTCCTCCGCCCGCAGACCGACGACGAAGATGACCAGAGCCAGCGACCCAATGGTCGGCCGGAAAAAGGAATGGGGAAATGGGAGCATCGTCAGGAATCTGTTGGAACAAGCCACAGCCCAGGCAGGAAAGCTGCCGATGCCTTGATTCCTTTTGACGCTGGCTTGCGGACGATTCGCCCGCTTCGGAACGCCACCCTTGTCTTGGCACCGGACTCGGGATTTTTAGGATTCCCACAATCATTTCCGGATGCCGACGCCACAGATTCATGGGAAAGCTTCCCCAAGAGAGATATCGCCTCCTCCTGGTTCCCCCGAACACTGCCCGAAACTTGTATACAATTTTCCCCGATCCCGTCCTTGCATTGCCGCTCGATTTCGACATTCTACCCGCTTCCCCTGTTTCACCCCCTAGTTTCAGCCCCCGATGAACCTGCTTGTCCTCTCCATCCCCCTCTTCGGCATCCTTGCTCTTGCCTACACCTTCTGGCGGTCCGCCTGGGTCGCGAAACAAGATCCCGGCACGGAAAAAATGAAGCAGATCGGCGCCTCCATCGCCGAGGGAGCCATGGCCTTCCTCCGCGCCGAATACAAGGTGCTCGCCATCTTCGTCCTCTGCATCGCGGGCCTTCTCGTCTTCGGCGGCATCAAGGATCCGGTGAACAGCTCGCCCTTCGTCGCCATCTCCTTCATCGCCGGGGCGGTCTGCTCGGCCCTCGCCGGCTTCATCGGGATGCGCGTCGCGACCAAGGCGAACCACCGCACCACCCAGGCCGCGCGCACCAGCCTCGGCGAAGGCCTGAAGATCGCCTTCGCGGGCGGCTCGGTCATGGGCATGGGCGTCGTCGGCCTCGGACTCTTCGGCCTCGGCCTGCTCTTCCTGATCTTCTCGAAGGCCATCGGCGCCGACGCCGCCTCGATCTCGAAGGTCATCACCATCGTCACCGGATTCTCCTTCGGGGCCTCCTCCATCGCCCTCTTCGCCCGCGTCGGCGGAGGCATCTACACGAAAGCCGCCGACGTCGGCGCGGACCTCGTCGGCAAGGTCGAGGCGGGCATCCCCGAGGACCACCCGCTGAACCCCGCCACCATCGCCGACAACGTGGGCGACAACGTCGGCGACGTCGCCGGCATGGGCGCGGACCTCTTCGAGTCCTACGTCGGATCGATCGTCGGCACCATGGTCATCGGGGCCGTCTTCGTCGCCCTGCCCGAATTCTCCAACCTGCCCCTCGGCGGCGTCCTCCTGCCCATGCTGATCGCCGGACTCGGCATCGTTGCCTCCATCATCGGTGCCTTCCTCGTGCGGGTGAAGGATGGCGGCGACCCGCAGAAAGCCCTGAACTTCGGCGAACTCGTCGCCGGGGCGATCCTCCTCCTCGGCACTTGGCTCCTCGTCGGCCAGATGCTGCCGGAAAAATGGGCCCTCGACGGGAAGGAGTTCACCTCCTTCGGCGTGTTCGCCTCCATCGCCATCGGCCTCGTCGCCGGCATCGCCATCGGATACGTCACCGAGCACTACACCGGCACCGGGAAGAAGCCCGTCATCGGCATCGTGCGGCAGTCGGTGACCGGATCGGCCACGAACATCATCGCCGGTCTCGGCGTGGGCATGCTCTCCACTGCCATTCCCGTTATCATCCTCGCCGCCGCCATCCTCGCCTCCTACGAGCTGGCCGGGCTCTACGGCATCGCCATCGCCGCCGTCGGCATGCTGGCCAACACCGGCATTCAGCTCGCCGTTGACGCCTACGGCCCCATCTCCGACAACGCCGGCGGCATCGCCGAGATGAGCGAACTGCCCGCCGAGGTCCGCAAGCGCACCGACAAGCTCGACGCCGTGGGCAACACCACCGCCGCGATCGGCAAGGGCTTCGCCATCGGCTCCGCCGCGCTCACCGCTCTTGCCCTCTTCGCCGCCTTCAAGACGACCTGGGAGACGACCCACGGCGCGAAGCTCGTCATCGAGGTGACCGACCCGCGCGTCGTCGCCGCCCTCTTCGTCGGGGCGATGCTGCCCTTCCTCTTCTCCGCCTTCGCGATGGAGGCTGTCGGCCGCGCCGCCATGTCCATGATCGAGGAGGTGCGCCGCCAGTTCCGCGAGATCCCCGGTCTCAAGGCCGGTCTCGCCGCGATGAACCGCAACGAGGGCAAGCCCGTCGAGCAGTGGTCCGAGGGCGACCGCCACGACTTCGAGACCGCCCACGGCCAAGCCGAGTTCGGCAAATGCGTCGAGATCTCGACCAAGGCGGCGATCAAGGAGATGATCAAACCGGGCCTCCTCGCCGTCGCCGCCCCCGTCGCGGTCGGCTTCTTCGGTGGCGCGGAGATGCTCGGCGGCCTCCTCGCCGGCGTCACCGTTACCGGGGTGCTCCTCGCCCTCTTCCAGTCCAACTCCGGCGGTGCCTGGGACAACGCCAAGAAGATGATCGAAGAGGGTTTCGACCACAACGGCACCCTCTTGAAGAAAGGCTCCGAAGCCCACAAGGCCGCCGTCGTCGGCGACACCGTGGGAGACCCCTTCAAGGACACCTCCGGCCCCTCGCTGAACATCCTCCTGAAGCTGATGAGCGTGGTCGCGCTGGTGATCGCGTCGATGATCTGAGAGGGCTGTGCTCGAAGATCCCCCGGCGACGCCGGGGGATCGCTGACAAAAAGCACGCCCTACAGGACTCGAACCTGTGACCCACGGATTAGAAATCCGTTGCTCTATCCAGCTGAGCTAAGGGCGCATCCTTCGTGGGGTGGCAATATCGGCGATCCATCGTCGGATCGCAAGCTCTGCGCTCCGATCGGAGATCCGGTCTCATGACAAATCTGAAAAGGGTTTGGCCGATTCGATGGTTTCCAAGTTCGATGTTGCCGATCTGAGAATCGGCGGCAGCCGGGTAGGGCGAACCGCCCCCGGTGAGCCGATGCGGAGCCACGGCGCGGCAGACGGGAAGGGCGTTATCCGACCGAAGACGGCTCGGCAGGGACGCCTCGCCCCACCTTCGTCGGATCGTGTGGCTGGGCGGCGATTCCGTCTCCGATCCGAGGTCTGCTCCGCAATCGTCCAAACCTTTTCGGGATTTCGTATAAGCCCGCCGCAAGGCCATCAATCCGCCAGGATCCGCGACAAACGCTCCAATATCATTGCCGATTATCCATCAATTGGAACAAAAGCAATGATAGAGCGAGATTTCCCTCCTCGGCGAAGACCTGCGCATCATCCGAGTCCGGGATCGGCGAGTCCGAACATCCGCAGCGGATCGGCAGGGGAGGGGGCGTCGCCGAGCCACATGCGGGTGAGGGAACGGACGGGACGGAAACCGCGTTCTGATGCGAACTCCGTCGCGGGGACGTTTGCATCGGGCAGATCCCAGTAGATCGTCCGGTCGGCAGGGCATTGGTCGAGGAGGGCCTCGGCGATGGCGAGGCCGGACTCGGGTGAGGCCGCCGACACCGGGCCGAGGTAGATCGCCCGCTCCCCCTCGCGCCACAGTCCGAAACTCCCGTCGGGGAGAAGCAGGCCGCCATCTGACCCTTCGACGAGCGATCTCAGCAGTTCGCTCCGGTCCGCGCCGAAGATCCCCCGGTCGAGCGGCAGGGAGGCGTCCAAGGCGGGAAGGATCGGTTTCGCCCTTGAGGTGGAGTCGGCGCTTCGTGCCGCTCGGGCTCCCCTCGCCCAGCGTTGCAAGCCCCATTCGCTTTGGAAACCCAGGCTTTCGTAAAGCGGCCGTCCTTCCGGGGTCGCGTCGAGGCGGATGCAGGCGACGCCTTTCTCCTCGCGCAAGTGCTTGATGGCGCGTCGGAGCAGGGCGGTGCCGATGCCGCAACGGCGGAAGTCGGGGTAGACGAGGACCATTCCGATCCAAGCGAGATCCCGTCCGTAGGCGGTCGTCGTCGCGGTTCCGGCGGGCCGCCCGTCCTGCTCGGCGAGGAAGCAGCCATCCGGGGCGAGGCGCAAGAACCTCTCCCAGTCCCGCCGGGTCTGGTTCCAGCCTGCAAGGCGGCTCAGGCCATGGGCGAAATCGAGATCGGCGGCGGAGAGGACGCGCAGATCGAGGCTCATGGTGCCCCCGGTTCCGGGTCAATCCTTCGAGGCCGATCCGCCGGAGTTCCCGAGTTCGGCATGTTCGGGCGGGAGGGCGGCGCGGAAGCGGGATTTGTCGATCGCCTTCATGTAGGCTTCGAGGGGGGAGACCTGGCCGGCGAGCATCTTCTGCCAGATGGCGTCGTCCATGAATTGCATCCCGTGCTCCTTCCCGCCGGTGATGATGTCGTAGAGCTTCTGCGTCGAGCCTTCGCGGATGACGGCGCTGACGGCGGGCGTGGAGACGAGGATCTCGTTCACCGCGACGCGGCCCTCGGTGTCGCAGCGCCGCAGGAGGAGCTGGGCGACGACGCCTCGGAGCGAGCCCGCGAGCATGGTGCGCACCTGCGACTGCTGGTCGGAGGGGAAGACGTCGACGAGACGGTCCACGGTCTTGCGGGCGTTGTTGGTGTGGAGGGTGCCGAAGACGAGAAGTCCCGTCTCGGCCGCGGTCAGGGCGAGGGAGATGGTCTCGAGGTCGCGCATTTCGCCGACGAGAACGATGTCGGCGTCCTCCCGCAAGGAGGCGCGGAGGCCGTCGGCGAAGGAGGGGGTGTGGATGGGCACCTCGCGTTGCGAGAGGGTGCTGCGCTTGTTGTTGTGGACGAATTCGATGGGTTCCTCGACGGTGATGATGTGACGGGCGTAGGTGCGGTTGATGTAGTCGATGAGGGCGGCGAGGGTGGTCGATTTGCCCGAGCCGGTCGGGCCGGTGACGAGGACGAGGCCGCTGCGGAGGTCGCCGAAGTTCTCGATGGTCTTCGGCACGCCGAGGTCGTCGATGGTCTTGATCTTCGTCGGGATGAGCCGGAAGACGGCGCCGAGGCCGTTGTTCTGCTTGAAGTAGTTGCAGCGGAAGCGCGACTGCACGTCCATCTCGTAGGCGAAGTCGAGGTCGCCTTTCTGGAGATAGCGTTCGTAGGCGTTCGGATCGCAGATCTCGCGGAGCATGTAGTCGAGGGTGGCGTGCTCGAGGATGCCGTCGGAGATGGGGGAGATGGCCCCGTGGGCCCGTATTTTCGGCGGCTGGCCTTCGCTGAGGTGGAGGTCGGAACCGCCCGTGGCGACGAGGTGCTGGAAGTATTGGTCGATGACGGCCATGATCGGGAAAGGGCTTGGGTTTTGGCTGAAAGGTCTTGGCTATGGGGAAGGCTCGGTCTCAGGCACCGAGATTGGCTCGGAGCGTGCTGCGGTCGATGGCGCGGCCAAGGGCTTCGTCCTTGGTGATGAGGCCGTCGTGGTAGAGCTTGGCGAGAGCGTCGTCCATCATGATCATGCCGACGTTCTTGCCGGTCTGCATGACGCCGGGGAGCATGAAGGTCTTGCCGTCGCGGATGATGGAGGAGACGGCGGGGGTGTTCACGAGCAGTTCGAGGGCGAGCTCGCGGCCCGTGCCGTCCTTGCGGGGCACGAGCTGCTGGGAGACGACGCCGCGGAGGGACTCGCCGACCATGATGCGGATCTGCTCGCGCTGCTCGGTGGGGAAGACGTCGAGGATCCGGTCGAGGGTGCGGGCGGCGCTGCCGGTGTGGAGGGTCGCGAGGACGAGGTGACCGGTCTCCGCCGCGGTGATGGCGAGGGAGATCGTCTCAAGGTCGCGCATTTCACCGACCATGATGATGTCGGGATCTTCCCGCAGGGCGGCGCGGAGGGCTTGGGCGAAGCTATCGGTGTGGGTGTGGACCTCGCGCTGGTTCACATGGCAGTTCTTCGACCCGACGACGTATTCGATGGGGTCTTCGAGGGTGATGATGTGGTCGTTGCGCTGCTCGTTGATGTAGTTGATGAGGGCGGCGAGGGTGGTCGATTTGCCCGAGCCGACCGCGCCGGTGACGAGGACGAGGCCGTTGTGGTATTCGAGGAGGGGCTTGATCGCCTCGGGCAGGCCCAGCTCCTCCATGGTGCGGAGCTGGGTGCTGATGACGCGGAAGACCATCTCCCAGCCGAGGCGGGTCTTCACGACGGAGGCGCGGAAGCGCCCGATCTCCGGGGCGTAGGCGAAATCGACGTCGCCGCGCTCTTCGAGGCGGCGCAGCTCGGGCTCGGGCAGGTAGCCGCGGGCGAGGCGCTCGGTGTCCTCGGGCGTGAGGATGTCGGCGTTTTCCCAGATCGGCTGGAGGAGGCCGAAGCGACGCCATTTCGGTTGGGCGAGGGGGGCGATGTGGACGTCGGAGACGTTGTATTCCTGCGCGAGTTTCAGGTATTCCTCGACGTGGGAGAGGACGGGGACGGTGTCGGACATGGGCGTGGTTTTTCGGTCTGGTCTCGGGACGGGGCGTCCGGGGGTATCCCGGTATCGCGATACGTTCCGAGTATTGGGATTAGGGCGGTGACAGGCAAGCGGAAAAAAAAGAATCTGCCGGGTCCGCCCCCTCACGAGGAGAGCATCTCCTTCAGCCGGGCGAAGCAGTCGGCGGCAAATTCCTCGTCGGCGGGGGCGTTGGCGAGGGTGTCGTAGGTGGTCTGGTCCAGCTCTTCCTTGTCCAGTTCCTTGAAAAAAGAGCTGGGCATGCAGGGCATCTTGTCGCCGTAGCGCCTGCGGCTGTGGCACCAGGTGAGGGTGAGGTCCTCCATGGCGCGGGTGATGCCGACGTAGAGGAGGCGGCGCTCCTCGTCGCGACCGCCCTCGTCGACGGAGCGGGAATGCGGCAGGATGCCCTCCTCCAGCCCCACGATGTAGCAGACGGGGAACTCGAGCCCCTTGGCGGCGTGCATGGTGATGAGGGAGACGCCTTGGCCGTCGTCCTTCTTCTCGTCCTCGCGATCCTGCATCAGGGCGACGCTGTCGAGGAAGCCGCGCAGGCCCTTCTTCGACCGTTCGTGGTGAGACTGCATCCCGTCGAGGAGCTCGGCGACGTTGCGGCGGCGGTTGTCGAACTCCTCCTCGCCTTTGCAGCTTTTGCGGAGGAAGTCGTCGTAGCCGATCTCTTTGAGGAGTTCGCGGGTCATCTCCGCGTAGTTCGCCGAGGGCGTGGTGGCGGCGTCGGCGTAGCGGTCGAGGAAGTCGAGGAAGGCGGTGAGCGACTTCTGCGCCCGCGCGCTGAGCCCGCCGAGGAATTCGAGGTCGTTCATCGCGGCGTGGACGCTCATCTGGTGGTCGATGCTGAACTGGGTCGCCAAGGCGACGGTGCCTTCGCCGATCCCGCGCGGCGGAGTCGCGACGACGCGCAGCAGGCTGATGTCGTCGTCGTGGTTGAGGAGGAGGTTCAGGTAGGCGAGGACGTCCTTCACCTCGCGCCGTTCGTAGAAGCTCTGTCCGCCGATGAGCTTGTAGGGGATCTGGTTTTCGCGCAGCTTCTCCTCCATCAGCCGCGACTGGGTGTTCATGCGGAAGAGGATGGCCATGCCGTCGTAGGGCCGCTGGCGCAGACGGTGCTTTTCGAGGATCTCGCCGACGACCCACTCGGCCTCGGTCTCGGCGTCGGGCATGGTCACGACACGGACTTTATCCCCCTCGCCCCGACCGCTCCACAGGGTCTTCTCGCGGCGGTGCCGGTTGTGGCGGATGAGGCTGTTGGCGAGCCGCAGGATGCGGTTGGTGGAGCGGTAGTTCTCCTCCAGCTTGACCACGAGGGGGCCGGGGAACCAGCGCTCGAAATCGAGGATGTTGGTGATGTCGGCGCCGCGCCAGCCGTAGATGCTCTGGTCGTCGTCGCCGACGACGCAGACGTTGCGCTCGGGGCCGACGAGGAGGCGCAGGAGGCGCATCTGGAGATGGTTGGTGTCTTGGAATTCGTCGACCATGAGGAAGCGGTAGCGGCGCTGCCACTCGATCTGGATGTCGGGATTCTCCTCCAGCCCGCGCACTGCGAGGATGAGAAGGTCGTCGAAATCGACGGCGTTGAGCTGCTTCAGTTCGCGCTGGTAGGTGTGGTAGACCTCGTTGATGAGGGCGTCCTCCTGCTCGCTGGGCGGCTTGCCGGTGTTCTTCGCGTGGCTGATGAGGAAGTTCGCCGCCTTCGCGTCGAGATTCTCCTCGCGTCCCGCCTTGCGCACGATGATGCGGCGGAGCAGCCCGATCTGGTCGCTCTGGGTGTAGATGGTGAAGTTCCTCTTGTAACCAAGCCGCTCGATGCAACTGCGCAGGATGCGGACGCAGAGGCTGTGGAAGGTCGAGATGGTGAGCTTCTTGACCTGCTCCTCGTCGATCATCGTCGCGACCCGCTCGCGCATCTCGTTGGCCGCCTTGTTGGTGAAGGTGACGGCGAGGATCTGCTGCGGAGGGATGTCGTTGTACACCATGCCCGCGATCCGGGTGGTGATGACGCGAGTCTTCCCCGTCCCCGCTCCCGCGAGGATGAGCACGGGGCCATGGACGTGCTCGGCCGCGGCGCGCTGCGGAGGATTGAGGGCGAGGAAGCCCTGCGGCGACAGTTTCACGCGGACGCCTCTCGGTGGACGGGTTCGGTGGGGAGCGCCTCAGCTGATCAAGCGCAGCGCGAAGGGGTAGCGGTGGACCTTGCCCTTGTTCGCTTCGAGACCTCCGAGGATGGCGAAGACGAGGTTGCCGATCCCGAGGGCCGGGAGGAGGATCGCCGACACGCAGCCGACCCAAGGAATCATCCCGATGATGATGGCGGCGACATAGCCGATCGTCACGGTGATCTGGAAATTGAGTGCCTCCTTGCCTTGATCGTTCACGAAGGGGCTTTCGTCCTTCTTGATCAGCCAGATGATGAGGGGGCCGAGGAAGCTGGTGATCCCGCCGAGGATGTGGGCGAGCATTCCCATGGTCCGCTCGTCCGACTCCGGCAGCTTGCCTTGGCCGAGGGCCACTCCACCGACCGGGGGAGCCGCCGTGGGCAATCCTCCAAAGCCCTGCCCTTCGGAAGACGGGGGCGGCGGGGGAGCGTCGTTTCCAGAGGAAGGATCGATTGGCGGAGGGGAATCTTGGTCGCTCATGAGCTTTCGTTAGTCCGATTACGCAAAAAATTCAAGCAAATTGACGATCCGCCACGAGGGCGTCCCGGTCTGCCCTCATTTTCCGAGCGCCACCTCGGTGCGGGACAGCACGCATTTCCAAGTGCGCTGGGTGCCGTCGGTGTAGCGTTCGCGGTAGGTGACGACCTTCACCGTGTAGGGAACCTTGCGTCCGCAGGGGAGGCAGTGGTGGCGTTGCTCCCATTCCGTCTTGATGGGCCAAGTCCAGAGCTTCAGCACGCCCCGGGGCGGCTTGTAGTCGTCGATGCCCTCGCAGCGGCCGCACCACCCGGCGGCAGCGGCTTTCGGAACCGCGACGGGGGCAAGGAGGAAAAGGAGCAGCAGGAAAAACAGGCGGAACGATCTCATGGCGTCGATCACGGGGTGGGTTCGGATTTCGGATTTCGAGCTTCGGATTTCAGCATCGCGTCCCGGATCGTAGGGTAAACGCGCCGATCCCGCAAGCCTTTCGAGGCCCTTTTCGATCCAGCTCCTCCGAAGGACGCGCTAGCGTCTGTAGTCGCGTTCATCGGCAGATCGGACGGTCCTTCGCCGCTGGACCGCAATCGGAGCCGCGTCACTTCTCCAATCCTTCGCGGGCCGCCCGAGGCAGGCTCTTGAAGACCAAATCGTAGGAATGGTCCACCAGCTCGATCACGAGCGCATCGGGGAGGCTCCCGTCGAGGACGACCGTGTTCCAATGCCGCTTGTTCATATGGTATCCGGGGCGTACCGCCTCGTAGCGGTCGCGCAGCTCGATGGCGCGGTCCGGGTCGCATTTCAGGTTCACCTCGGGAGGAACGTCGTCCGGGTTCGTCAGCGCGAACAGCTTCCCGCCCACCTTGTAGACCAGCACCTCGGGACCGAACGGAGTCTCCTCCGTCGCTCCGCGCTTGCCCAAGCAGTGCGCGATCAGCTCGTCCAAGTGCATCGCCGGAATCGCTTTTCCTCAATACACGTCGCGCTGGTAGCGCTTCGCCTTTCGCATCGTCTCAAGATAGGCCTTGGCCTCCTCGGGGGACTTCCCTCCGTGGTCGGCGATGATCTGGATCAGCGCCTGCTGCACGTCCTTGGCCATGCGCGAGGCGTCGCCGCAGACGTAGAGGTGCGCGCCGGCTTCGAGCCAGCGGTAGACTTCCTCGCCGCGTTCGAGCAGACGCTGCTGCACGTAGATCTTCTCCTTCTGGTCGCGGGAGAAGGCGAGGCTGAGGTCGGTGAGGACGCCGCTTTCGAGATACTCCAGCCATTCGAGCTGGTAGAGGAAGTCGTAGGAGAAATGCTGGTCGCCGAAGAAGAGCCAGTTCTTGCCCTTCGCCCCGCGGGCGGCGCGCTCCTCGACGAAGGCGCGGAAGGGCGCGATGCCGGTGCCGGGGCCGATCATGATCATCGCGGTGTCGTCGCTGGCGGGAAGGCGGAAGTTGTTGTTGTGGTGGAAATAGACCTGCACCTTGTCGCCCACCTGAACTTCGTCGGCGAGATAGCAGGAGCAGACGCCGGTGCGGTCGCGACCGTGGCTGTGGTAGCGGACCGCTGCGACGGTGAGGTGCACCTGGTCCTCGTGCGCCTTCAGGCTGGAGGCGATGGAGTAGAGCCTCGGGGCGAGCTTGCGTAGCGCCCCGGTGAAGCTCTCGGGCGTCCACTGCGCGAAGGGGTAGGCTTCGAGCAGGTCGATGAGCTGGCGGCCGTCGACCCAGGCCTTGAGGGTGGCCCGCCCCTCCTCGTCGAGCAGCTTCTGGAGGTCGGGGTTCTTCGCGACGGCGTTGTATTTGTCGACGATGGCGGGCTGGAGGGTGGTGATGTCGAAGTCGTGCCTCAGAGCCTCGGAGAGGGTCTTGTCGCCGAGCTTGGCGGAGCCGGAAAGGCCGGTGGCGGCGAGGACTTCGTCGACGAGGGAAGCGCGGTTCGCGGGCAGGACGCCGAGGGCGTCGCCAGGCTCGTAGGCGAGGCCGGAGCCGTCGAGGTTCAGTTCGAGGTGGAGCGTCTCCTTGGCGGAGCCGGTGCCGTTGAGGACGATCTTCTCCAGCAGTTCGGAGGGATAGGGATTCTCCTTGCTGTAGATCTCCCGGTCCACGACCGACGGGAGGATCAGGGCGGGCGCGGAGACGGCGGCGGCGGACGGATCGGCGGGGAAGGCGGAAAGGGCGCCCTTGAGCCAGGCGTCGAAGGCGGACTGGTAGTCGACGTCGCAGTCGGCGCGGTCGTGGACACGCTCGCCGCCGAGCGCGGCGAGGCGGGCGTCGAAGTCCTTGCCCATCTTGCAGAAGTGCTCGTAGCTGGTGTCGCCGAGTCCGCAGACGGAGAATTTCAGTCCGGGGAGCTTCGGCATGGCCTCGGCCATGAAGGCCTCGTAGTAGGCGGTCGCGCTGTCCGGCGGATCGCCCTCGCCCCAGGTGCTAACGATGACGAGGAGGCGCTCGGCGCTGGCGAGGGCGGCGGGCTTGGCGTCGCCCATGTTCGAGAGCGTGGCCTTGAATCCGGCCTTCTCGGCGATCTTCACGGCGGCGGCGGCGAGCTTCTCGGCGTTGCCGGACTCGGACCCGTAGAGCACGGTCAGCTTGCGCTTCGCGGCGGGAGCGACGGCGGCAGCGGGAGCGCCGCTCTGGGCGATGCCGGAGAAGAAGCCCGAGAGCCAGAGGGCCTGGTCGCGGCCGAGGCCTTGCGCGAGCTGGTGGGCGATCTGCTGTTGATCGGGCCGGAGGGGGGAGTTGGGAAGGGACATGGGGAAAGCTTTTTAGCGGGTAGCTGTTTGGCTGTTTAGCAGAGAGGATGGGGGAAGCGCGAGGATTCAGCGGTTGGATGCGCCGCCTTTCTACCGGTTTTTGGATTCATGTGATGATCGGAAGTTCCTCTCCGAGGATAGCGGCACGCACCTCGGGATTCACCATGATTTTGCTTCCGATTGGAACCTCATCTTTGGTTCGGTCAGTCAGCCAAACGGTGATTGGCCATCGGGCCTTTAGAGGAGCCTCAGGATCACGAATATTGAGATGCGTTACGTTAATTTGTGCAGTGGCAGATATGATGGTTCCATCTGGCCTCGCCACTGAAACTTGTTCTCTTCGATTATTCCAACCACGAAGATTCCAGCTATCTGGCATCATGAATGTCGGTGACAAAACTAGCATCTGCGCTCCGGGTCTAACGAAGTCAAAAGTATCTTCCACTGTCAGCAATTCGACGAGGTGCATTTTTAGCAGAACAGCTAAAGAGCTAAAAGCTAAACCGCCACCAACTCCTTATGGAAATCCCGTCCATTCTCGCATGCCGTCACATAGCCCGCACGGATCGTGAAGTCGCCGAAGCGCTCTCCCGGCAGCCGGTTCTTGGCGTAGTCGAGGATGACGGGACGGAGGATCTCCTTGATCTCGCCTCCCTTGACGGCGGTGCGGTAGAGCTTGTTGAGGCGGTCTCCGGCGAATCCCGCGCCGAGGTAGATGTTGTAGGTGTCCGGCCCCTTTCCGACGAAGGCGATCTCGGCGATGTAGGGACGGGCGCAGCCGTTCGGGCAGCCGGTCATGCGGATGGTGATGGCGTCGTGCCGCAGCCCGGCCTCCTCCAGCACCTCCTCCAGCTCGCCCACGAGGCTGGGCAGGAAGCGCTGGGCCTCGGCGAGGGCGAGGGCGCAGCTCGGCAGGGCCACGCAACTGATCGAGTGCAGGCGCAGGGCGCTGCGGGCGATGGAGTCGAACATGCCGTATTCCTTCAGCATCGCCTCGATGCGGGGCTTCGCCTCGGGCGAGATGTTGGCGACGATGAGGTTCTGGTTGGCCGTCATCCAGAACTCGCCCTCGTGGACCTTGGCGATCTCGCGCAGGCCGGTCATGAGAGGGTAGTCGGGACGGTCATGGACGCGGCCGCTCTCGATGTAGAGGCAGTAGTGCCAGTTGCCGAGGTGGTCCTGGGTCCAGCCGTAGGGATCGCCGTTGGACTCGAAGGCGAAGGGCCGGGGCTCCTCCAACTGGGTGCCGAGGAGAGCCTCGACCTCGCTGCGGAAGCGGTCCAGCCCGAGGCGCTCGACCGTGTATTTCAAGCGGGCGTTGGCGCGGTCCTCGCGGTTGCCATGGTCGCGCTGGACGCGGAGGACGGACTCGGCCACGGCGAGCGCCTGGTCGGGCGTGCAGAAGCCCATCAGGTCGCCGAGGCGGGGGAAGGTGGCCTCGTTGCCGTGCGTCATGCCCATGCCGCCGCCGACGGTGACATTGTAGCCGACGATCTGGTCCTGCGCCTCGTTGAGAATGGCGATGAAGCCGAGGTCGTGGGCGTAGACATCCACATCGTTGCTCGGCGGCACGGCGACGACGATCTTGAACTTCCTCGGCAGGTAGTGCTTTCCGTAGATCGGCTCCACCTCGTCGGCGGGCTCTCCCACGAGCGGCGGGTCCTGCGTGACCTTGATCTGCTCGCCCGACTCGTCCCCGATCCAGATGTCGTGGTAGCTTGTGGAGCGCGGCAGGAGGTGGCTCGAAAGGCGGTTGGCCAGTTCGTTGACCTCGTCCCGGACCTGCGACTGGACGGGATTCGGATTGCAGATCACGTTGCGGTTCACGTCGCCGCAGGCCGCGAGGGTGTCGTAGAGCGCCTGGTTGATCTCGTAGATGGTCCGCTTCAGATTGCTCTTGATGACGCCGTGGAACTGGAAGGTCTGGCGCGTCGTGATCTTCAGCGCGCCGCTGGCGTATTCATGGGCGAGGCGGTCCATGTCGAGCCATTGCTGCGGCGTCGCCACGCCGCCGGGCGCCCGCACCCGGATCATGAAGGAGTAGGCCGGCTCCAGCTTCTTCTTGCGGCGCTCGCGGCGCAGGTCGCGGTCGTCCTGCTGGTAGGTGCCGTGGAATTTCGTGAGCTTCTGGTCGTCGTCCGAGAGCGATCCGCTCGCCGAGTTGGCCAAGCCTTCGAGGATGGTGCCGCGCAGGTAGTTGCTGGCGTCTTTGAGAGCTTCGTTGCCGGATAGGGCCATGACGTTCGGGAAGTGGAAAGGGATAATATTTTAAAGTTGCGTCGTTTACTAATGTATTGTATTGGAGGATTTGCAAGCGATTTTTCCCATGCGCCTCCCCTTGAAGACCGAGTATGCCTGCCAAGTCCTCGCGCAGCTTGCGAGCCGCCACGACGCGGGCGGGGTGCGCCAGGTCGAGGAGCTGGCGGCGGCGGAGCGGCTCTCGCCGAACTACCTCGTCCAGATCCTGACGACTCTGCGGCAGGCGGGAATCGTCATCAGCCGCCGGGGGAAGAACGGCGGCTATCTCCTCGCCCGTCCCCCCGGCGAGATCACCCTCGCCGAGATCGCCGTGGCGATGGAGGGTGGCTCGCTGATCGAGAGCAGCCCCGGCAACGGCGGCGAATCGGCCGGCCGCGTCCACGACGCCTGGGTGCGGGCGAACGAGGCGCTGATGCGGAGCTGCGCGGAGATCCCCCTCACCGAGCTGGTCCCCCCACCCGCCGAAGGCGAGGGGGTTGATTGGGTGATTTGATAGGATTGGGCCAAGTCCCATTGGGCTGAAGGGGACTGGCAAAGGCTTCTCTGCGTCCGCAGACAGGCTGACAACCGGGCTTGCGCCATCTGGCCATCGACCCGAAACTGGAAGCTCTAGCTCTAGCCGGAAACAGCATCGCCCGCCCCTTCAACCTCGACATCGCGCAGCACCCGGACTTCCGAGAACGCACCGAACCGGTTGCCATCCCATTTTTCATCCCCGAGGACAACGCCGCCACTCCATGAACCATCAGCCTTCCCTCCCCTCGCCCACCCGCCGCCGCTTCCTCCAGCAGAGCGCCGCCGCCGCGACCTTCGGTTTCCCCGCCATTCTCCACAGCGCCTCGCCCAACTCCAAAGTCCAAGTCGCCGCCATCGGCGTGGGAGGTTTTGGCTACCGCACCTTCACCGAGGTCGCCTCCCACCCGAAAGTCGCCGTCACCGCCCTCTGCGACGTCAACGCCGCCGCCATCACGCGCGCCGCCAAGGACTTCCCCGATGCCGCCAAGCACCGCGACTGGCGCTCCCTGCTGGCCGACGCGGGCGACACCTTCGACGCGCTCGTCGTCGCCACGCCCGACCACATGCACGCCGCTCCGGGCGTGACCGCGCTCCGGGCCAGGAAACACCTCTACGTGCAGAAGCCCCTCGCCCCCACCCTGCACGAATGCCGCGTCCTCGCCGAAGAAGCCGCCAAGGCCGGGACCGTCACCCAGCTCGGCAACCAGCGCCGCTCCAGCGTCGAGAGCCGCGCCACCGTCGAACTCCTCCGCGCCGGAGCCATCGGCAAAGTCAAGGAAGTAATCATCTGGGAAAACAAACCCCTGAGCTGGTGGCCGAAGAACACCCTCTTGCGTCCCACGGCAGACCCTGTTCCCGAAGGCTTCGACTGGGACCTCTGGCTCGGCGTCCGCGAAGCCCGGCCCTACCTCGACGGCACCTACCACCCCATGAGCTGGCGGGCTTGGCTCGACTTCGGCGTCGGCGAGCTGGGCGACATGGGCTGCCACCATTTCGACGAGAGCCTCGACGGTCTCGCCCTCGGCGCTCCCCAGCGCGTGCGCCAGACCACCCCCGGCAGCGACGGTCCCCTCTGGAGCGAACGCCGCGAAGTGGAGCTCATCTTCCCCGGCACCGAATTCACCGCCGGCGACACGCTCCAGATCACCTGGTACGACGGCGACCTGCGCCCCGACGCCTCCCGCATCCCCCTTCCTGAAGACGTGTCCGAACTGCCCGAATCCGGTACCTGCTGGATCGGCGAAAACGGCACCCTTTTCAAAAACTTCCGCGGAGGCAAGCCCATCGTCCTGCCCGAAGCCAGCTTCTCACCACAGAACTACCCGAGCGACCTCCCTCCGCGAAGCCACTACCACGAATGGATCGACGCCATCCTTTCCGATGGCGAAACCTCGTCCGACTTCCGCCACGGGGGCCAGCTCAGCGAAACCGTGCTCGTCGGCGCCCTTGCCGACCGCTTCGCCGGAGAATGGCTCGAATGGGACAGCCAGGCCCTCGCCTTCACCAACCATCCCGCCGCCACCGCCCTCGTCCGCCGCGACTACCGCGACGGCTGGAAGGTGCCGGGGCTGGGGTGAGCAGGAATTCCTTCAGTCCTTCAGTTCTCGGAGCCATGCAGACCCCGCATGCCGAGACCACTGGATCGCACTCGATGACCTCGGCGGCCTGAGGCGATCGCGGCAAAGACCGGGAAGAGGCAGGGGTGGTGTGACAGGTGCCGGAGAGACCCTCGGCGGGGAGGACGGTGCGGGGATCGTTCAGGCTCTTGCTGTCGTCGCGATGGAGCTCGACCGGCTGCCCTTCGCCGCAGAACCGGTCTTCGGGCCATCTGGCATCCTTTCTTCCTAACAAAAACCCATTAGCTGGCCCGCCATCTCGATTTTTTCGGAGGCTTTGTTAGGAAATTCTCGGGAATTGGTCTCGAATTTGCTGGTGGGGACAGGTCGTGATCGCGCTTCGAACGCCGATGGATGCCCCCTCGGGGACACCTGGTCGGACGAGGGCGCAGTGGCCAACCTCCCTCCCTCCTCCTCGAAATGAACAAGATAGCCACTCGCAACAGCGGCGGTGCCGCCATGCTCCGACGTTCGCACCGCTTCCAATCCGTCGTCTGCCTCCTCCTTCTCCTCTCCCTGTGTCCCTTCCAGGTCCGGGCCAATCCCTCCGGAGCTTCCGTTGTCGCGGGGAACGTCAACTTCGGCGGCATGGGCACCGCCCGCCTCGACATCAACAACCTCACCAATGGAGGAAACGGCCGCACCATCATCAACTGGCAGTCCTTCTCCATCCAGCAGGGCGAGGTCACCAGCGTCAATCAGGGGGCCAACGGCTTCACCCTCAACCGAATCGTCTCCGGCAATCCCACCGCCATCCATGGCCAGCTCAAAGCCGCGCAGGGGGGCGTGGCCGTCATCAACCCCAACGGCATCGTCGTCCACCAGGGCGGCTCGGTGGACGTGGCCGGGATCCTGACTCTCTCGACCCTCGATGTCAGCAACAAGGATTTCCTCAACGGCGGCGCGATGCGCTTCCGCGGCACCACCGCCGCCGGCGTGCGCAACTATGGCGCGGTCTCCAGCTCCGACGGCGACGTCGTCCTTCTCGGCAACTTCCTCCAGAACGCCGGTTCCGTCGCCGCGCCGAAAGGCGTCGTGGCCTTTGGTGCAGGCGGCGACATCGTCGTCGACCAGGCAGGCGGGGCGAAGATCTCCGTCCTCGCGGGCGGCAGCGGGGGCGCGACCGGCATCGACAACTCCGGCACGATCGATGCTGCCGCCGCCGAGCTGAAGGCCCACGGCAACGTCTACGCCCTCGCCATCAAGAACGACGGCCTCGTCCGCGCCAATGGCTACAACTTCAGCAGTGGACGGCTCACTCTCAGCGCGGGACCGCAGGGCCGAATCGTCAACACCGGCCAGCTTTCCGCCCGCCGCAGCGACGGCTCGGGCGGGCAGGTCAATGTCTCCGGCGGACGCGTCCAGATCGGCGGCAGCGTGGACGCCTCGGGCGAGGTCGGCCGTGCCGGCGGCAGCGTCACCGTCAGCGGGAGCAGCGTCGAGGTCGCGGCGGGAGCCGTGGTCAACACGAACGGGGCCACTGGCGGAACCCTCTCCATCCACGCAGCGGACGAGGCTGTCGTGGGAGGCCAGCTCCGCTCCGTCGGCGAGACCGGTGTCGGGGGACAGGTCAAGGTCGAGGCCACCCGCATCGCCGTGGGCAACGGGGCGGTCGTCGATGTCTCCGGCGCGACCGGTGGCGGCAGCGCCAAGATCGGCGGCGGTTTCCAAGGGCGTGACGAGAGCATCCGCAATGCCGAGGAACTTGACGTCGAGGAAGGGGCCCTCATCATCGCCGACGCCGTCGAGGACGGGTCCGGCGGCATCGTGATCCTCTGGTCCGATGGCGACACGCTTTTCGAGGGGGATCTGTCCGCGCGCGGAGTTTGCAAGGGAGGCTTCGCCGAGATTTCAGGGAAGCGTACCTTGTCAGTGTCCGGCAACATCGACCTGCGGGCGACGGAGGGGGCAGCGGGCACGCTGCTGCTGGACCCGACGAACGTCATGGTCTCCGCGCTTGGTGGCGGGGTGGGGGATGCGTGGGATGGCACCACTAGCGCCATCAGCAACCGCTGGCTGTCCCAGCATCTCGACATGGGCAACAACGTCATTATCTCGACGAACTTCGGTGGTGCCGAGCGAGGCGACATCACCATCGGCAGGGCCACCTCGGCGCTGAATGCCAAGAACGACAAGGTCGAGTGGTATCAGAACGACGCGAACACTGTTGGCGGCACGCTGACGCTTCTGGCGATGGGCGACATCCACTTCCACACCTCGGTACACAGTGCCGGCGCGGGCGGGATCAATGTGGTCGCCGGCTGGGACGGAAGCACCGGCTTTTCCGCCACCCCCGATCCGGGCACCGGCCTCGTCACGTTCTCGTTCAACATGCAGGACATCCTCGCCACGATGAACGACGGCAATGCCGCCAACGATGCGGCGGGCCTGCGGAGCGGCTCCGTCCACATCGGCATCACCGGCACGCCGATCGGCGTGGATGTGGGCAGCCGCTGGGGTGACACCAACGTGGCGGCGCGCGATCTGTTCCTCACGGGCAGCACGACCTACGCCCACGGATGGGCGCAGTTGGGCTTTCACGATTCGGGCTACGAATACGGACTCGGCACCGCCCTGAACACCGTCCAGAACGAGTGGTGGGGCAATGCGGCGGGCAACGTGCTCGGCAAGGACTACATCGCCTTGCTGGGCGGCACCGAGTTTGGCACGGGCGGCACCCCTGGAGTCGCTGGAGCCTTCCGAGGAGCGGGCTGGGGAGCCACCGGCAACATCGAGGCCGGCCTGAGCGGGCGGCTCCAGATGCTCGGCGGCACCAGCTACAGCAGCACGCAGATCGGCCATGGGGCCAACGTTGGTGAAGGGACCGAACCCCACTACAGCGGCGCTTCGCCGAGCATCAGAACGACGCGGGACGGTATCGTGGTGGATCCGAACCGGGACCGGTCGTCCTTTTTCAGCAGCACCTGGCGGACGAACTACGCAGGCGGTCTGGCCCGCATCCATGCGAAGATCACCGTCACTGCGGACGGGGATATTCTGATGATGGGAGGACCGGGTTTTGACGCGGCCGGCATGCTCAGTGCCTCCCGTCCGACCGGAACCTTCAGTCTGATCGGCCATGGAGGCGCGGAGAACACGGGCAGCTACCACGGCGACATCACCGTAACGGCGCACGGGACGACGCCCAGAGGATACGCCCGCGGCCCCGAGGGCATCGGCATCCAGATGCTCGGCGGGCCCGGAAGCCGGAGCTTCGTCCAGATCGGGCATGCGACCGACAACCAGGGAGCCTACGGGAACGTGTGGGACATGACCCGCAGCGGAGACATCATCGTCACTGCCACCACCGGGGCGATCCGGGCCGAGGCGCACAACCAGGTGATCCGGGATGGCGATGTCAACTTCGGCACCCCCATCCCCGATGACCAAGTGGTCCCGGTGGGCAACGTCTCCGACAACACCTATTACGGCAGCTACGTCCATATCGGCCACGGCGGGCAGAATGCGGGCGGCCCGAGCACCGTAGGGAGATTCACCATGCCCGGCGGCAGCGTGGTGGGCAACATCATGCCGGACAACTCCACCACGGGCGACATTACCGTCTATGCGGGTGGCACCTACACCAGTCCGACGGATCCGGGCAACCGGATCGGCATCATGCTCCGAGCCGGCACCGGTCTGCGGACCCATGCGATGATCGGCCATGGCGGAAACTACATGTATGCCACCAACACAGCCGACCAGACGCCGAATTTCGGCGCGGGGGCGGCGACACCCTTCGGCACGCCCACGCTGGCGGCGTCCACCGGGTTCATCGGCAAGGTCCATGTGGAGGCCGACACCGGAGACCTCGTCGTCCAGGGCGGCGACAATACGCGCCCCTCCACCACTTCGGGCTATCGCTACGCCTACGCGAAGATCGGCCACGGCGGATACGTGACGAAAGGTGCCAAAGACGGCACCATCACTGTCCTGGCCGGACAGGGCGCCGGGGCGGTCGGCGGGAACATCCGCTTCAGGGCCGGAGGCATGGAGGACGGGTTCGCCCAGCTCGGGCACGGCGGATACGATAGCGACGGCGACATCCTCGGTTCCGACAACTCGGCCGAAATCGTCGTGACCGCGCGCGGCGGCATCAGCTTCGTCTCGCCCGAGGGCGGACCGACCGACGGGGTGCTCTCGGGCGATTGGGAGGGCACCTACAATGCCTCTCCGTTTGGTGTGGGCAGGCGTTGGATTATGCTGGGGCATGGTGGATATGCGGCCACCACCGTGATGCCGGGTCGCCAGGACATCACCGTCACTTCGGGTACCGGCGATGTCGGCAATGCCGACGGCAACAAGGAGACTGGCGGCATCCTCTTCGTCGCCGGCGATACGGACTTCAGCTTCGCCCAGCTCGGTCACGGAGGCTACAGTTCCAGTGCCAACAACGAATACGGCTTCACCGGGGATATCGTGATCCGGGCGCTCGGAGGCGGGATCCGCTTCGACGGCAGCGTCATCGGCGCCCAGACATCGGCGAGCACCACCGCCTCCCTGAATGGTGCGACGGCGGAGACCGTGACGAAGGGAGTCGGACAAGGGCGGTATTCCTACGCCCAGCTCGGGCACGGCGGCCATGGATCCCGCGGGGTGCATTCCGGCACGATCGATATCGAGACCTGGGGCGGAGTGGAGTTCCTCGGCGCGGCGGCATCGCCGATCACACAGAGGACCGTGACCACCGCCCCCATCGACGCCGCTCTCAAGGCGGGGACGAATGTATGGGTCATCCTGGCAGACCTGCGGACCACGGCCACCGGCAGGCAGATGCCCGGCATCTATGCGAATATCGTGCCGGGGACGGTCGAGATCGTGCTCAGGGACGCTTCCGGCAACGTGGTCGACACGATCACCGACGTTCCAGGCGAAGGCACCGGCCTGACCGCCGTCCTGGTCCGCGCCAGCGACGGCGCAACGGTCGGCGAGGTGGATTACGACGATGGACAGGTCCGTTTCACGGGATCGGACTACACCGGCAGTTGGGCAGGCACTGGTGCGACGACTACCTACGGGAGCATCGAGGGAAACAAGCTATACTCCTATGTGCAGCTCGGTCACGGAGGCTTCGATGCGGACGGCCCCGACAACAAGGCTGCCGACCAGCCCGGCAACTCGGGCGACATCCTGGTCCACGCGGCGGGCGACATCCGTTTCCAAGGAGGCTCATCCTATCTCAATTATGCCCAGCTCGGCCACGGTGGCTACGCCAACAAGGGCGCCCATTCGGGAAACATCATCATCGACCATATCGACCCGGGCAATCCGCTCGGCGAGGTCGGGGGACTCCATTTCATCGCCGGTCACGGCGGACACCGCCAGTATGATCTCTACAGCTACGTGCAGCTCGGTCACGGTGGTCTCGACGCCGACGGCAACCACTTCGGCAACATTTTCATTCGCGGGACGCAGGACGCCAACGGGGTCGGATTCCTCGTCAAGGCTGGCGACCGGCAGGATGCCTATGCGCAGGTCGGCCACGGGGGATACGGTTCGCGCAGCGGTGTCACAGGCGCTCCGTTCGGTCTCAACGGCGACATCGATATCGAGGTGGGCGGTCACATTGCCGTGGTCGCCGGCACGTCCACGAAGGACAACCCGGCCTACATCGAAGACGGACGCCTCTACGCCATGATCGGCCATGGCGGCTACAACTCGGATGCGGCGAACAGCGACAGTGCGTTCTACGGCGCGCGTGGCGGCGGCATCCCCGTCGGGACGGCGGGCGCGGGCGACGGCAACTGGGGCCACTTCGGCGACATCACCCTCGTCAGCACGGGCGGAGACATCAGCTTCATGGCCGGCAGCAACATCCCTCTGAAGGACCGTGCCGACTACGACGGAAACCCCCTCGGCATCGAGGACCCGCTCGGCATCCTCGTCTCCCGCGGCGGCGGCGGCGGGCGCATCCACTGGGCCCAGGCGGGCCACGGCGGCTACCACAGCGGCGGCAACCACAGCGGCGAGATCACGGTCTCCGCCAATGGTGCCGTGCATGTCGTCGGCGGCATGATGACCAACGACAACGACGCGACGCGCCTCCACTACGCCCAGATCGGCCACGGCGCCTCCAATGCTGCCGGCAACATCGATTCCCCCATCACAGTCTACGCCCTGGGTGGCGACCTCGTCGTCGTGGGGGGCGAGGCCCTCACCAACACCGGGCAGATCGGCCACGGAGGCACCCATACTGGAGCCATAGTCGGAGACCTCAAGGGCGACATCAAGATCATCGCGCAGGGCGACCTCCTCGTGAACAGCGGCAACACCAACGGAACCTCCAGCATCACCACCAATCTGGGCAAGATCGGTCATGGGGATATCCTTGATGTCCAGGCGGTCGGCGTCCACAACGGCAACATCGAGATCAGCGTCGGCGACTCCGCCTACCTCGGGCGGGCCATCGTCGGCCATACGAGCTACAGCGACATCATGCGCTCGGAGTTCGGCGATACCTTCATCGCCGTGGGCCGCAACTATCCCTACGTCGGCGGACCTGCCCAGTTCGTGACCACCTCCGACACAGTGATCGGGAGTTCCGCAGGAGGGCTCAACGGCAGCAGGCTGAGGCTCTACATGCCCGGCCCCGCGTCGAACTTCATCGCCGAGGGCACCTACCTGAATTCCGGCCCCTACACCCGGACGCCGACCCCGGACGGGACGAGGTCCGACGAGCAGTTGGCGATGGAGCACCTCTTCACCGAGGCGGGCCTTGCCGACGCGGCGACGGCTGCGGTGACGGCGACGTTCATCCCCGAGGGCGACTACCCCTTCCACGGGTTCGGACTCTACAATCTCTACTACAGCGGCGTGCTTCCTCCCGATCCTCCCGTGGTGCCGGGTCCCTTCGATTCCTATGGCTGGCTCTTCGACGGGTCCTGCGACTCCTTCTTCCGTTACGAGGATCTTTTCCTCTACGACGGGTATGACTGGCTGACCAGTTCGCTGGCCTACGAGGAAGCGCTCGAGGGGCGTGGGGGACCGCGCAGCGAGGTCACGATCTTCGAGGAGATCTTGGATGGGAACGCCGGTCCGCGCCGGCACGGTACGGTTGCGGTGGGGAGCACGGTGCTGGAGGAGGAGGACGACGAGGACGCGCTCCACCAGAAGAGGCGCGCGGCACGGAAGGTCGGAAAGGGGGCGCTGACCTACTACGTCTACGATCCCGGGACCAACCGCTACTCGAGCTACCGGGTGTTCGGTGCGGAGCGGACGCGGCTTTCTATCGCACGCTGAGCGTTGGCGACAAGGAATGGGGTTTGGCGGCCCCATTCCTTGGCAGGAGCCTTTCACGGTTTATTTTCGACCACGAATGAACACGAAATTTTCCCGGAGGGAATCGTGTCGCCGCCTCGGCGGGATTCGTGCCCACGGGTGTTCATTCGTGGTTCCAACCCTGACGGATACAGCCGTCCGACCCCGCCCAACTCAAGGCTTCGCCGTGTAGTCGAACACGTAGACCTTCTCGAGATGTGGCTTCAGCTTCGCCACGAAGGCCTCGTGGGCGGGGTGCGGGAGGTAGATGGCCAGCCCGGCCTTGTCCCGGAAGGTCACGAGGAAGGAGTGGGTGAAACCGTCGTTGAGCGGCTCGATGTTCTCCGTCGCCCCCCATTCCAGATCGACGATGGTGTCGATCTTCTCCTTCAATTCGAGGAAGGCCTTCACGATCTCGTCCTGCTGCTCCGGCGTCGTGCCCTCCTTGAACTGGAAGGAGACGAAGTGCCGGAAGAGGCCGCCCTCCTGCGCGAGGACGGGGCTGGACGGAAGGACGGCGGCGGCGGCCAGGGCCGCGAGAATGGCGCGAAGCGGTTTCATACGGAAAGCCTTTGCGAAATACGGCTTCCTGTCGATCATAAAAATCACCTATGACCGATTGGGACCACTACCAGACATCCGTTCTCCGATACCCCGAACTGGGCTTTGCCCTCGACTCCAGCCGCATGGACGCGCCCGCCGAATGGCCGGAGCCGCTCCGCGAGCGCATCGGGCGGGCCTTCCGCGACCTCGCCGCGACCGAGGCGGGCGAGATCATGAATCCCGACGAGGGCCGCGCCGTGGGCCACTACTGGCTGCGCAAGCCCGAGCTCGCCCCCGAGGCGGAGGGGAACTGGATCCGCGAGACGAAGGACTCCGTCGCCGCCTTCGCCGGCAAGGTCCTGAAGGGCGCCGTCGTCGCGCCGAACGGCAACGCCTTCCGCCACGTCCTCCTAGTCGGCATCGGCGGCTCGGCCCTCGGTCCCCAGCTCGTGGCGAAGGCCCTGCTGCCCGCCCATTCGCCGATCAGCATCCATTTCCTCGACAACACCGATCCCGGCGGCATGGACGACGTCTTTGTGACGCTTGGTGACGGGCTCGCCGAGACCCTCGTCATCGTCATCTCGAAATCCGGCGGCACTGCCGAGACGCGCAACGGCATGATCGAAGCCGAGGCCGCCTTCCGCGCCCAAGGTCTCGATTTCGCGAAGCAGGCCGTCGCCGTCACCGGAGAGGGCAGCCTGCTCGACCGTCACGCCGTCGCCCAGGGCTGGATCGCCCGCTTCCCCATGTCCGACTGGATCGGTGGACGCACCTCGGTGATGAGCGCCGTGGGTCTGCTTCCCTCCGCGCTTCTCGGACTCGACATCGACGCTTTCCTCGCCGGAGCCGCCGCGATGGACGAGAAGACCCGCGTCCCTGACGAAGCCACCAACGCCGCGATGCGCCTCGCCCTGATGTGGCACCACGCCGGGAACGGACGCGGGGAGAAGGACATGGTCATCCTGCCCTACTGCGACCGCCTCGACCTGATGAGCAAATACCTCCAGCAACTCGTGATGGAGTCGCTCGGCAAGGAGCTCGACCTCGACGGCGAGCGGGTCAACCAGGGCATCGCCGTCTACGGCAACAAGGGATCGACCGACCAGCACGCTTACGTGCAGCAGCTCCGCGACGGTCTGCCCAATTTCTTCGCCACCTTCATCGAGGTGCGCCGGACGCGGCAGGGCGGGTCCCTCGGCGTGGACGAGTCCGGCTCGACCACGGGCGACTACCTGCAAGGCTTCCTGCGCGGCACGCGACGCGCCTTGGCTGGCAATGGCCGCCAGTCGATCACCATCTCGCTCGACGAGCTGACGCCCTTCTCCCTTGGTATGCTCATCGCCCTCTACGAGCGGGCCGTGTCGTTCTACGCCAGTCTAGTGAACATCAACGCCTACCACCAGCCCGGCGTCGAGGCGGGGAAAAAGGCGGCGGGAGCGTTTCTCAACCTGCTCTCCACCGTGCGCCGTCATCTCGCTGAGACGGGTTCGGCGGGCTACACCGCCGCGACGATGGCCCAGACCGTGGGCGAAGGCGATGTCGAGGAGGTCTACCACTGCCTCAACCACCTCGCCGCGACCGGATTCTGCTACCGCGAGACGGGGGCGGGGCCGGGGGAGGATTTGTTCGTTTGTTAGATCTCTTACTCCCTACTCCTTACTCTTACCTCTTACTCCTTGCCCGAAGCCGGGGAGTAAGAGTAAGGAGGAGATGGATCAAGGAGGGGGACCGAAGAGGGTTGAATCCTCACCCCGACCCTCTTCACTGCGGCTTGGCGGCGGCAAGAAATCGATCGAGAGCCGCTTTCGACGATTCGGCGATGGTTTCGTACGGCTGTTTGACTCCACCCTCCCAAAGCTGGACATATTCGCATTCGTAGCAGATCACGAGGTCCAGGTGGGTGTCGCCCCGGGTGAGACGCAATCCGTGGCGCGGGTCGAAGCACTTGGCTCCGAAGGCGGCGGTGCGCATCGAGCGGGTCACCGACTTCAGCAGGGCGGCGATCTCGTCCGGTTTGTCGGTCGCGGTCGTCTGGAGCACCGGATGGCCGTGGAAAAACTTGGGGGTCGCTGCGGCGAGCAGTTTCTCGTAGGTCTCCTCGTCGCCGACCTCGTCGATGTCCGGGGTTCGGGGATGGATCGAGTAGAGGGTCAGCGAGTCGAGGCCGCTGACGACAAAGCGGTCCACCGCGTCGGCGGTGGCACTGGGTTTCTTCCCGCATCCGCAGCAAAGGAGCAGGAGAAGGGCGGCGAAAGGTGGCAGACGCTTGGGCATCCTTCCCTTTACCCCGGAATCCAGCGGTCCGCCATCGCAGGCTTCGCCCAAAGCACCCGCAAATCCGACGCTCCCGCGTTTGACCCCGCCGCTCCCTTCCGCCACAATTCTGCCCATGAAGCATTCCGTCCTCTTCCTCCCCCTTTTCCTTTCCCTCCTTCCTCCGCTTTCCGCCAAGGCCGATTGGACCATCGAGACTCTCGCTGGCACTGGCAAAGCGGGGCACTCCGGTGACGGCGGGCCGGCCTTGGAGGCGGAGTTGGACAACCCCTTCGGCATTGTCCGGGGGCCGGACGGGGCTTTCTACTTCTGCGAATACACCGGCCAGCGCATCCGCCGCCTCGGGCAGGACGGCGTCCTCACGACGATCGCGGGCACGGGCGAGGTCGGTTTCACCGGGGACGGCGGCCCGGCGCTCCAAGGGACCTTCAACAAGCCGCACGAGATCCGCTTCGACGCCTCAGGCGACCTCTGCATCGTCGACATGGTCAACCACGCCGTGCGCAAGATCGAGATGAAGACCGGAATCCTCAGCACCATCGCGGGCACGGGGGAGCCGGGCTACAGCGGCGACGGCGGCCCGGCGGCGACGGCGCAGTTCAAAGAGCCCCACAGCATCCAGTTCGGTCCCGGTGGCGACCTCTACGTCTGCGACATCGGCAACCACGTCATCCGCCGGATCGACATGAGCACCGGTAAGATCTCCACCTTCGCCGGGACGGGACGGCCGGGGCCGACGCCCGACGGCTCGCCCATCGAGGGGACTCCGCTCAACGGGCCGCGTTCGCTCGACTTCGATGGGGAGGGCAATCTCTGGCTCGCGACGCGCGAGGGCAACCAAGTCTTCAAGTTCGACCTCAAGGCGGGAACCATCCACCACATCGCGGGCACCGGGAAAAGCGGCTTCACCGGCCACGGGGGGCCGGCCAAGGAGGCGGCCCTGAGCGGTCCCAAGGGCATCGCCATCGATGCGGAGGGCCATGTCTGGCTCGCTGATTGCGAGAGCCATTCGATCCGCGTGATCGACGCGAAGACGGGCCGGATCGACCTGATCGCGGGTACCGGCAAGAAGGGCGATGGCTCCGACGGCGACCCGCTGAAATGCGAACTGGCCCGTCCCCACGGCGTCTATGCCGACGCCGACGGCGGCATCTACATCGGCGACAGCGAAGCGCACAAAATCCGGGTGCTGCGGAGGCGGTAGGCCGCAGACAGGCGGCGCCGGATCGCCGGGCCGGGCCGCGGGCCTGTCATTGACGCCTTGCCGCGCCTCGCCTACCGTGGCGGAAGGCTCCGCGCCATTTTTCCCGGCATCCGATGATCTCTTCGCCCTGTCGCCTGCTTCTTCCCGCCCTGTGGGCTGCGGTGGCCGGGTTCGCTTTCCTCTCGGCACGGGCGCAGGAGCCCGCCGCCGCTCCGGCTTGGTCCGAGGCCGATTCGCGCTTGGCCAACCATTACATCCAGCTCCTGCAAAAGGATCCGGCCTATGGCAAAGTCCTCGACCTGCTCTGGGGGCTTTACGAGAAAAAGGGCCAGACCGCCCTGCTCCTCGACTATTTCAAGGGCGCGAGCGAGTCCGGTCCCGAGGTGGCGAAGCTGCTCTACGCCCATCTCCTGCGCAAAAGCGGCGACGTCGAGGCGGCGCGACCGCTCTATGACGAGGTGCTCGAATCCGAGCCGGGCAATCTGCCGGCCCTGAAAGCCCTTGCCGAGATCGCCGACCAGCAGAAGCGCTGGGCCAAGGCCCTCTCCCTCCACACCCGCCTCGTCGAGCTCGTGCCCGCGACGGACGGGGAGGGGATCGCCCTGCGCCTCCGCAAAGCGGCTCTGCATCGGCTGCAAGGGCAGGGCGAGGCGGCGGTGGCGGATTGGAACGCGCTGCTGGAGGCCTTTCCCGAAAACGCGGCCTTGCGCGCCGAGATCGTCGGGCTGCTCCTCGAGGCGGGCGAGACGGAGGCCGCGGTGAAGGCGTTGGACGGACTGGCGCGGTCGTCCGATCCACGCCGCCGCCTCGACGCCTTGCTCGAACTGAACCGCCTCCACGAGTTCACCGGGGATTTCGACAAGGCGGCGGACGCGGCGGGGGAGGCGATGGCCCTGCTCCATTTCAAGAGCCCGGACTACGGCGAGCTTTTCTCCCGCCTCGTGCGCATGCACGAGCGCCACGAGCGCCTCGACGAGATGGAGGAAGCCCTCGCCCAGGCCGCGGCGGCGGCGAATCCGACGGAGCGCGCCCTCCATGACCTCGCCGAATTCCACCGGCTCACCGCCGATCCGACGGGGGAGGAGGAAGCCGTCGCCCGTCTCGCCGAGCGTCTGCCCGGCGATCCCTCCCATCGCGTCCGCCTCGCCGAGTTGCAGATGCGGAACGATCGCTACGAGGCGGCCGCCGCGACCCTCGACGGGCTTCTCGCTGGGAGCGGCTCGCCGCCGCTGGATCTCGTCCTGCGCCGCGCCCTCGTCGATCTCCATGCGGAGGGGCGCGAGGCGGCCTCGGCCCGGCTCTCCGCCCTGCTCGACGAGGGGGCGGTCGATGCCAAAGGGCGGCGCGAAATCCTCGGCTTCGCCCGCGTCCACTATCTCGACGGCCTCGTCGAGCGGCTTCTCCGCGATCCGGTCCTCGCCGCGCGGGAGGGTGCCGACGAGACCGCCGCCCCCATCGAACTGGCCCGCTTCCTCCACGAGCGCGGACGCACCGCCCAAGCCGTCGCGACCCTGCGGGAACACGCCGCCGCCGCGGGCGACGCGACTTTGGAAAAGGCCGCCCGCCTCCACCAGATCGGCGTCGTCCTCAAGGATCTCGATCTGGACGGGGAAGCCCTCGCCGCCTTCGACGAGGCCGTCGCCCTCGCTCCGTCGAACCTCGAATACCAGTCGAGCCGGGCCGACCTCCATGTGGCCGCGAAGCGGATCGACGAGGCCGTCGCCCAGCTGGAGGCGATCCGCGAAGGGAGGCCGGGCCTGGAGGAGAAGGCGGAGATCGACCAGCGCCTTTTCAGCCTGATCCGCGGCCATTACGCGACGAAGGCGGAGCGGGAGGCGCTGCAGCCCGCGCCGCCGCCGGGAGTCATCCAGGGCGTCGACGAATTCCGTCGTCTCGCCGCCGCCGCCTCCCGCGCCGCCGCCCGGGGCGGGGAGGAGGAGCCGCCCCGGGAACTGATCGACTACTACGAGACGATCAAGAAAGAGGCGAACCAGACCCCCTCGCTGGAGCGCCGCTACCGCGCCGCGTGGTGGGCCTTCAAGATGCAGGACACGCAGGAGTGCTTCCATCAGCTCACCAAGGCGAACGAGGAGGCTGGCAAACCCGTCGTCGAGGTCGAGAGGATGCTCTTGAGCCTCGCCGAGCAGAACGAGCGCACCACCCTGATGGTGCGGCATCTGACCACCCTCGCCGAGATCGACCCGGAGCGCGCCGACGACCACCGCCGCCGCCGCGCCGAGATGCGCTTCGAGCTGGGTTTCGAGGACGAGGCGATGCGCGAGTTGAAGGAGATGGCGGCGAAGCCCGGCGCCTCCCTCGCGACCCTGAACACGCTGGCCAAGCTATACCAGCGCCAAGGCAGTCCGGGCAAGCAGGTCGAGGTGTGGCAGCGCGCCTACCGCGAGGCCGATCTGTTCGAGAAGCGCAACATCGTCAAGCAGCTTTCCGCCGCCTTGATCGAAGCCGGTCGACCCGAGGAGGCGCTGAAGGCGCAGGTCGAGTTGCTGGAGCGGGAGAGCGACCCGGTGCAGCGGCGCAAGCAGCTCGACGCCCAGATCACCGTGGCGCAGACCCACTACCTGCTCGCTTGGATGCGCGAGCGCTACGCCGAGCTGGCGGGGCGGCATCCTTTCGACCGCTTCTATCCCGAGGCCCTCGCCCGCGTCCATCGCGCCGCCGGGGAGGACCGCGAGGCCTACGAGGCGATGAAGCGGGCCTACTACATGTCGGGGCGCAGCGAGGAACTGCTCGCCGAGCTGGGGGCGCTCTCCGGTCGGCTCGGGGATTTAAAGTCCGCGATCTACTACCGCCGCCAGCTTCTCGCGCGGGGCGAGGGCGACACCCTCGAAAACTGGAAGGAACTGGTGCGCATGCTGGAGAAGGATCTCCGCGTCGCCGAGGCCGACCAGCTCCGCCTCCGCTTGGAGACGAAGTTCGGCAGCGACGTCGATTTCCTCGCGGAACTTGCCGGCCATTACGAGAAATCCGGCAGCCCGCGCGACGCCGGGCGGGTCCTCGCCCGGCTCGTCTCCCTGCGCCCTTGGGATCTCGATGCCCGTTTCCGCCTCGGTCTGCTCCAAGCCGGGCGCGAGGAGCACGAGGCGGCCTTCGAGACCTTCTCCGCGATTTTGGAGAAAACGGAGGACACCCCGTATCCCGAGGGCTTCGGGGAGGGTCGCCTGCCGCTCCTCCGCGTCGTCCGAGACCACAGCCTGGAGTCCTTCATCTTCACCGTCGAGACCTATCCCTTCGTTGGCGACGGTTTGCAGGACGAGATCTCCGATACGCTGCAACGGACGCGCGGGGAGTTCTCCCTTTCGCCGAAGGAGCCCCATCTCCTCCGCCTCCGCTCCATCGAGGAGGCCGCCGCGCTCGCCGCGAAACTCGGGCGCGTCCCGGCTTGGCTCGGGCGCTGGCAGGGCGGGGACCGCCCCCTCTTCGAGCGGCTCTGGGCGACCCGCCACGCCGGGGCCGGGAGCGCTTTCGCCGAACTGCTGAAACAGTATCCCGCCTCCGATTCGCACACCGACCAGCTCCTCCTCGCCTGCTGCCACCTCCTCGCGGGGGACGCGGGGCGCTTCCACGCCTGGGTCGCGGAGGAGAACGCCGCCAGCGGCACGCCGTATCCGCGTTCGGTCTATGCGGCGATCGCCGCGCTCGTCTTCCTGAAGGACCATGCCGACGATCCGATCTGCCGCCCCGAGGTCGTGCGCGAATGCCTCGGCGGGCTGCCCCTGTCGAAAGAGGTCGTGAAGCATCATTTCACCGAATTGCGCCGGGCGGACTGGCATGAGGAAGCCTACCGGGTCGGCCTCCTTTTCGCCGACACGGTTCTGGCGGACGACCCGGATTTCCATTTCCACCTCTCGCGGGAGGCGGGGTTCTCCGGTCTCGCGCCGGAGCGAGAGCGCTGGCTCGACCGCTCCTTGGAGGCCGGCCTTTCCGCCCCCAACGCCCGCATCGGCGGCCACCAATACGCCGCCCTCACCGAGAAGCTCGCCCTGCTCGACTCCGACGGGGAGCGCGCCGAATACCTCCGCCGTCTCGCCGCCAGCCACCAGACCGCCCCCCGTTCCGTGGCGGGAGAGGCGGCGGCGCTCGAACGCGAACTGCTCTTCGCCCTCGCCGGGCGCGACTCCGCCGCTGTCGTCTCGGCTTTGGAGCGCCGCGCCGCCTTGGAGATCCGCCTGACCCGCCCCGCCTTCGCCGCCGACGCCGGGCAGGGCCAGCAGCAGGGCTGGCGACGCCTCGGACGCCTCCTCTACGACTGCGCCTCGCGCATTCGCCTCGACGCGGAGAGCGCTCCCGCCTTCGCCGCCGCGTTCGGGGGGGAGCCGCTCCCGAGCCGCGCCGACGTCGAGGTCGCGGCGCAGCACGAGAACTTCGAGATCGATCGCTCCCTCCTCCTGCTCGAATGGATGAACGCGCCGGAGCGGGATGCCTTCGTCCGCGAGCTGCGCGGCCTCCTCCAGGAGCCGGACAGCCGCTCCGAACTGGCCAAGGCCCTCGAAAGCCGCGGCTTCCACCGCGAGGCGATCCCCGTCCATCGCGAAGACGCGGCGCGGCGCGACCGCGACTACGCGCCTCTGCAAGGCCTCTTCGACGCGGCCGCCGCCGCTCTCGAGCCCACCCCCGCCCTCGACCTGATTTCGCAAATCAACACCCGCGAATTCCCCGCCCCGCCTGGCCTCACCGTCGATTACCTGAACGAGCAGCACGCCCGCTTCCTCCTGATGAACCGCGATCTCGAGCGGCTCGCCCAGCTCGGACGCCAGCCCGAGGCTCGCGAGGGGACTCCGCCTGTGGCGAGCCGCGCCCACCTGCCCTACCAGGACGCCCTCGTCGAGGGGTGGCGTCGTGTCGGCGACGACGGCGCCCTGCTGCGCCTCCTCTCCGACATGCGCCATCGCGGCGGGATTTCCGGCGAGCAGGCCCTCCTTGGCGCTGAGACCTTCGCTCGCGTCGGCCGGCACGCCGAGGCCCTCGCCTGGCTTGCCCCCCTCGCCCTCGATCCCTCCGAGGCGACCCTGCAACGCCGCGCCATGCTCCTCTCCCTCGATTCCCATGCCGCTCTCGGCTGGCAGGACCACGACGCCGTCCGTGCCCTCGCCGTCGCCAGCGTGGACCGGCAGCCCGCCGCCGTGACCCGCCGCCTCGCCGCCGCCTTGCACGAGGCCGGGGCCTCCGAGGAGGCCGTCGGCATCCTCAAGCTGCTGCGCCGCGCCGCCGTCGCCCAGCGCACCGAGACCTCGGCGGAACTGCTCCGCGTCGAGAGGGCACGGGGCAAGCCTTGGGGCGATCTCGCCGACGAACTGGAAGCCTTCTTCCTCGACTTCGTCTATCGCGTCGAGCCCGCCGGGATCGACGACGACGGCGAATCCCCCGTCGCCGGGGTCCTCTCGAATGCCTCTCGCTTTGTCGAATGGCTCCTCTCCGACGCGGAGGCCGCGGCAGAGCTGCCCGCCGTCCTCGACATGGTGGACGCCCCCGCCTCAAGCCGCTGGCTCGCCGAGCTCCTCTCCGCCCATTTCTCGGGCCGCTTCGAACCCGTCGCGTGGGGATGGTGCTCCGACCACGCCCCCTCCGCGCCGGAGCGCCACCGCCTCCTTGAGACCCTGCCCGCGTTCGGCCCCGCCGGCCTCGCCCTCGCCTGTTCCCTCGTCGAGGAGGACGGGCGGCCCGGCCCCGCCTTCTTCCCCAACGAGCCGGAGCGCCAGATCGCCTTCTTCCACCGCCTCGGAGACCGTCCCCGCCTCATCGAGGTCCACACCCAGCTCGTCCGCGAGGCGGGGTCGGACTTCTTCCACCAGAGCGGTCTCAAGGACGGGAGCCCCACCCTCGACATCCGGCGGCGGCTGCCCTCCCTCTTCGCCGCCCTCGGCGAGGCCGGGCTGGCCCGCAGCCTGTTCCAAGCCTACGACCACTCCATCGCCTCCTATCGGTGGAACCACCTCGGCTTCCTCGAAGACTACGCCGCCTTCCTCATCGAGAGCGGAGCCTATGCCGAGGCCGAGACCCTCCTGAAGCGGCTCCTGCAAAAATCCGCCCCCCTCGAAGGGTTCGACCTGCGCCTTCTCCCCCGGCTCTACGCCGCTTGGGGACGCGCCGGGGAATGGGAGGAGCGCACCCGCGACCTCCATCTCGCCCGCGGGCAGGAGGTCTTGATCCGCGATTGGATGAGCGCCCTTGCCGAGGGCCGGGAACTGCGCGAAGTTAGACGCTCATGGTGACCCCCCGCCATCCCCTCGCCGCTTGTGCGGCCGCCCTTCTCGCCGCCTCCCTGCTCTGCCAGTGCGAGACGGTCCAGACCGTGAAATCGACTCGCAGCGGCGGATACACCTTCGACGAGCGCATGTGGGGGGGGCAGGGGCAGAGCGGCAATTCGGAGGCCAACGCGAAATTCACCCAGCGCGGCTACTCCATCGCCGAAGACGGCAGCGTCGTGGCGGACAAGACCGATCTCTACAGGGACCAGAAACTGAAGGGTTTCAACGGCGAGTTCAAGACGAAGGAGGCCCGGCTTGGCAAGAGCAAAGTCGAGACCAAGACCTTCCGCACCCCCGAATACCTCAAGCGCCAGGAATACACCGGGGTCTTCAGCGCGAGGGAGGGGGAGATGAAGGCTCGCGAGGGCAACTCGACCCGGTCCCCCTTCCGCAACACGGGGAAAGCCATCGAGACGAAGTCGAAATCCTCCACCGACTACGCAGCCTACAAAACCGGGACCTATCGAAAGAGCAGCTCCGTTTTCAAGACCAAGGCCGACCGCGATGCCTCCGCCGTGACCGAGGCCCCGCGCGCCACCGGCACCCCCCGCCAGACCGGCTACCAGGACAATGTCGCCCTCAGCATGGACGACGTGAAGAAAATGCTGAACCCCAACGCCTACGCCCGCGGGACGGGGATTTTGGATTGAGCGGCGAAAAAAAATCACCGTCCGCCTCTTTTAGTATTGCTTCCTCCCGCCGTTTTTCGTCCACTGGTGGCAGGTGCCCCCGCCGGGGCGCGGAGCAGCGATGAAGGAGATCTTGAAAGCCTTTCCCCGCGTCATGGGGATCGTCAACATCAACGACGACTCCTTTTCCGGGGACGGCACCCTCGACGTGGCGAAAGCCCTCGCGACGGCGCGGCGCATGGTCCTCGACGGGGCCGACCTCATCGACGTGGGGGCCGAGAGCGCCCGGACCAATCGCGGCCCCATCGGCCCTCGCGAGGAGATCGCCCGGCTCCTCCCCTTCCTCGACGGCTTCGAGGCGCTCTGCGCCGAGGCCGAGCCTCGCGACGACCTCCAGATCTGGCCGCCGCTGCTCTCGGTGAACACCTGGCGGCCCGAGGTCGTCGCCGCCGTCCTGCGCACCGGCAAAGTCCATCTCATCAACGACATCGGCGGCCTCGTCGAGGACACGAACGCCCGCCTCTGCTTCGAATACGGTGCCGCCCTCCTCGTCATGCACACCGTGGGCGAGCCGAAGGTGCCCCACACCGCCCAGCGCTACGCCGACGTGTGGGAGGCGATGGAGCGCTTCTTCGACGACCGTCTCGCCCGCGCCCGTCGCGTCGGGCTCTCCGACGACCAGCTCGTCCTCGATCCGGGGATCGACTTCGCGAAGCAGCGCGACGACAACCTCGCCGTCTACCGCGAGCTGGAGCGGCTCCAGCGCTACGACTTGCCCGTGCTGCTGCCCGTCTCGCGGAAGACCGTGGTCGGCGAAGTCCTCGACCTGCCCGAGCCAGCCGACCGCGACGCCGGCACCATCGCCTGCCTCGTCCGCGGCCTCGTCGCCCGGGCCGACCTCTTCCGCGTGCACAACGTCAGGGCCGTGGCCGACAGCGTGCGCGTCATCGCCGCGATCCGCGGGTACGGCGGGGCCTTGGTTCGGTAGACCGTGGTGGAACGCGCGAGCGTTCTGCTAGCCCCTGCTCGCGGCGCGGGGGTAGACCCGACCGGCCCGGTCGGGAGGTTGGGCGCACAGGGATCCCGGAACGCCCTTCCGGCGGTTCGGGCCGAACCACCCTACCCGATGCACGGCCTCCTTGGGATGTCTCGGATCGATCTGGGTGTCCCCGAATTCGCGCGTTCCACCACAGGATGGCGATTTGACCGGTGCGCGATTCCGGCTACTCTGTCCCCTCGCCTCGATGGAGTCTTCATTTTCGAAATGGGGACTGCCCTTCCCGAGCACGCATTGGAGCCAAGTGGCCATCGCGGGGCGGGACGCCGACGAGGCCTCCCGCGCCGCCCTGAACGAGCCTTTCGGAAAATACTGGCGTCCGGTCTACGCCTTCGTCCGGCATCTCGGCCGCTCCCCGCACGACGCCGAGGATCTCACTCAAGCCTATTTCTCGCGTCTCCTCGAACGGGACTGGCTCCGCAGCGCCGACCGCGGGAGGGGCCGCTTCCGAGCCTTCCTCATCCAGGATTTGAAGTACTTCCTCGGCGACGAATCCGACAAACGGCTCGCCGAAAAGCGGGGCGGGCGGGTCACGATCCTCTCGCTCGACGTGCAGTGGGCCGACCGACCAAGGTGTCGAGCGCTCCGCGCCGGGCCGCGAGGTAGGCGTCGAGACGCTGCGCGAGTTCGGGGAGGAGGGAGGGCGCGGGAGGCGGAGCGGCGGTGGTAGCGGGCGCAGGCTCCGGAGCCTCCACCCAGAAGAACTTCGCTGTCTGGAAGGAGTCGATCTCTGCGACATAGCTGAAATGCCCCTCTGCGGCCACCTTCACCGCATCGGCCGCCCGCTTCACCTCGGGAAAGCGCTCCGCCACCGAATCGCCGAGCCGGATGCCTCCCTCGTCCGTCAGGAGCAGGCTGGTCCCCAGCGAAGGCAGCAGCTTCCCTTCAGTTCCTCCGGTCAGGAAAGGCCCTTGGACCTTTCTCGACTCTCGATGATTCCAGTAGCCGACACTGCCCGCCTTGTCCATTCCGAAGAAAGCCCCCAACGCCAGCGAGAACTGCACGCTCTGCTCCGGTCCGACGGTCATCGGGGCAAACTTGGCGTGGAAGATGTGAACGCTGCCATCGTCGAGCTTCACCGCTGCCCCGATGTCGGCAATCGAGATCGCCACCGCCTTCCGACCGGCGGGAAACTGCGGCTTCGGCCATTCTGGATCGTCGGGTCCTTGCTTCCCGTCGTAGGCCATCCCCCAAACGCGGACCGTCCCGTCGCGCAGCAGAGCGATCCGATGGTAGGGAGCAAGGTAGGCGTCGGCCACCGGACCGAGATCCTCCGGGGTCTCGCCGTCGTCCCACTCTCCTCTTTGATCATAGCCAGTGAGGCGACCGTCCTGGTCGATGGTTCCAAAATGAGAGAACCAGCCTTGACACAGCTTTTCGATTCCCTTCGCGCCATCCCCATGCCGGTTCGAGACCACCCGTCCGCCCGGTGTGAGCACGACCCATCCCGTCTTGTGGACCAGCACCTGCTTGACCTCGTCGATCCCCGCGAGCTTCGACAGATCGATCGCCGGGTCGTCCGGGATGGCGGACCAAGCGCGGAAGCGGCCTTCGCTGCGGTAATGGGAGACGGAGGAGGTCGATGTCGCCGGGACGGCGGTGATTTTGGCGGGGGACGGGGTTGGTTCGGATGGCGCGAGGACGATGCGGAAGCCGAGGCCATACCCAATGGCGTCTATCCGTGCAGAAGGAGGCCCGGCTTCGCGACGGGCAGATCGGATAACACCTTGCAAAGGATTGGCCCAAGAACCGCCACGTCGGACTCTCGCCTCTTGGCTATCCTCGGCCCGATCCTCGACCCATTCCCATACGTTGCCTCCCATGTCATGAAGGCCGAAGCGGTTCGGCGGGAAGCTCATCACTGGTGAGGTCGTCGGAAAACCGTCGTCGTAGCCCTCCAAATAAAGCACCCTCGAATCTTTGGACGGGGCTTTCGCCTTGCGGCTCTGATCGCTGTAGTTGCCCGATCCGGGCGGCGGAGGCCATGCCGTTCCCCAAGGGTATGCGTCCATTGTTTTGCTTCCAAAGCCCACGGCGAGACTCCATTCCTCGTCCGTCGGCAGGCGGTAGGTCTTGCCCTCCTTCTTGCTCAGCCATGCGCAGAAATCCTGCGCCTCGTGCCAGCTCACTCGTATCACAGGATGTTCCCCAGCCCTCTCGGTGATTGCGTAGCCGTCGATGGTCTGGTTTCTCCAATTGCCGTCGATCCCCGGATTCTCCTTCGCGTAGACCTCGTAGTCCTTCCAGCGCGTTTCGTGGATGCAAAACAGCACGTTCGTCCCCGGCACGGGCACGAACTTCATCCCGAGGCTGTTCTCGAACGGTCGGTCCTTCGTGGCTCCGGCAGGGGCCGGGGAAGTCTGACTGGTCGGACTGGTCTGATTCGCCGCAGGGCGGGGCGCCTCGGCGGCGGGCTCGACAGGCGCGGGCGTCTCGCGCCCCAGATACCACCACGCCCCCACCCCCGCCAGCAAGAGCAGAACTGGTCCCGCCACCCACGCCAAGGAAGAGCGCGGCTTCGCAGGCGCGGGCCTCGGTGGTGCCGCGCCTGCCGCCCTCGTCACCAATGCCTTCCCGCCCGGCCTCTGCGGACGCGCCCTCGTCGGCAAGGCCGCCTTCGGCTGCGAGGACTCCGCGCCCGCCTTCGGTACGGGCTGCGTTAGGATCGCATCGAGGTCTAGGAGACTGTTGAAAAACCCCGCAATGAAAAATCTGGCGATGTTTTTGTCTGGGAAGTCAGCGGCTTCGCCGGTTGCGTCGTGGATCGACCCTGCGGGCTGCGGCCCTTTTCCCGCCTGGCTTCGTTGCTCCTCAGTCGTGGAGCCCGCTCCACTCCTTCGTCGCGCCTCACCAAGCGGGAAAATGTCTCGCAGTTTTTCATCACGGGGTTTTTCAACAGTCTCCTAGGCGCAGCTCCATGGCGCTCTGGTAGCGCTCCTCGCGGTCCTCCCGCATCGCCTGCGCGATGATTCCGTCGTAGCGCGGATCGAGGCCCGCCACCTGCATCGAGGGCAGCTCGAAGATCCCGTGCGGCACTTTCCCCGTCAGCATCTGGTAGAGCATCACCCCCACCGCGTAGAGATCGGCACGGTGGTCCACGACCACGCCGTATTCCAAGGATTCGGGCGCGATGAAGTGCATCGTGCCCATGGCCATCCCGCTCAGCGTCAGCCCGAGGGATTGCCCCTCGGACGCCTGGACCTTGGCGAGGCCGGAGTCGGCCACTTTCACCACCCCGTCGTAGCCGACCATGATGTTCGCGGGCTTGATGTCGCGGTGGATGATGCCCCGCGAGTGGGCGTAGGCCAGCGCGTCGCAGACGTGCGCGGTGATGGCCATGGCGTGCTCGGTGTGCAGCCGCCCCTCGGAGGCGATCATGCGGGCGACGTCGGTACCGTCGATGTACTCCATCACGATGTAGATCAGTCCGTCGCCGGTCTCTCCGAAGTCGTGGACGGCGACGATGCCGGGGTGGCTGAGCTTGGCCATGGCGGGGGCCTCGTTCTGGAAGCGCTCCTTGAAATGGGAGTCGCCCTCCTTCTCGGCGAGGGCGCCGGAGAGGATCATGATGGCGACGGGGCGGTCGAGGGATCTCTGCCGCCCCATGTAGACAGCGCCCATGCCTCCGCGCCCGAGCATCTTGACGATCTCGTAACCGCCGGGGAGGATGGCCTGGAGCTCCTCGACCGTAGGGGGCACCCAGCGGCCGGAGGGCTGGCTGCCGGATCCGAGCATGGCGCGTCCGAGTTCGCTGGGGGTGGGATCGGGGGTGTCCTTGTCCATGATATGAAGGCTCTACCCGACAATAGGGAAAACAGGGAGCGCGGTTACAGGCGGAAGGAAAAAAATCCGAAATTCTGGTTTGGCCTCCGGCGACCGCTGATCTTCGCTGATCTTTTTCTTGGGCTTAGAAAAATCAGCGGGAATCAGCGAAGATCAGCGGTCCCGCGAAGCGGTTTTGGATTTCGGATTTTTTTCTCCGCTACGGATCGTCCTTCAAGGGCGGCTGGTATTCGAGCTTCTCGTTCTGGATCAGGGAAAGTCCGACCTCTCCGCCGCCGGGATCCTCGTAGAGGAAGCCGAGGTAGTGGATCGGCTTGGCAATCTCGAATTCGGCGAGGACGCGACCTCCGTGGGCGATCTTCACCGCGTCGCCGAGCGCGATTTCGACGCGGTGGGCTTGGCGTTGTATCAGGGTTACGGGTTTGCCGGAGATATCGACGCTGGCGAAGGGGACCTTCAGCAGCGAGACGAGGCTCAGGCGCGGGCCGAGGTTTTCGCCCTCGACGAGGACGCTGTGACGCAGCCTCGCCCGGACTTTGCCCTCGTCCCCGCCTTCGGGGGCTTCCGCGACTTCGTCGTAGCAGATCACGGCCATGGTCTTGCCGTTCTCGAAGGTCAGGGCGACGGTGATCTTGTCCGGCTTCGCCGCCGGGTTCTCGATGGTGAAGGTGTGCGTGCCGGGCGCGATGGCGAGGATGCCCGAATTCTCCCCCGGCGGCACCGGCTCGCCCCCGTTGAAGCGGAAGCCGCCCAGCGAAAATCTCGTCGGCTCGCGCAGGGTGATGAGGTTGACGACGTTGAGGAAGGCGGCTTGCGGAGGCTCCTCCTGCGCGGGGAGGGGGAGGCTGGTCAGGAGGGCGGCGAGCGGGAGGAGGTGCTTCATCGGTTAAAGCAGGTCATGGGTCATGGGTCATGGGTCACGAGAGGAGAGTGTCTCGGCGACGACGCGCTGGATTTGCCCGTCGGCGTTGCGGATGGGGCGCAGGAAGACTTCGCGGACGCGGCGGCAACGGCCGACGACCTCCCCGGTGGTGGCGTGGTAGACCTCGGCGGCGGTGTGGAGGCGGAAATGGCGGCTCGACAGGGTGGTCGTGTTGAAGACGCGGGCGAAGGTCTCCTCGGCTTCGGCGTCGTTGTGGTGCGCGGGCAGGGCGTCGTGGCGGTCGAGCAGCTCGGAGAGGACGCGGGCGAGGTGCGAGGGGCCGTGGAAAGGGCGGGCCTTCATGAGGCCCTTGGCGATGCGGGGGATGGCTTCCTCGCGCAAGCCGCTGCGCAGGGTGCCGGTCTCGCCCTCGCGCTCGTATTCCGGCGTGTCGTGTCGGTCCGTTTTCACGCGGAGGTCGCAGGAAGCGAAGGGGCCGCGCAGCAGGGTCTCGATCTCGAAACGGGTCGGCGCGGTGTTCAGGTTGAGATGGCCGTGGATGAGGGAGTAGCGGCCTTGGGCGTTCAGGTCGGGGTCGTAGATGAAGGAAGAGGGTGCGGTGGCGGACCTGACAGGGTCGGGCGCGGCGGGCGGGGGCTGGTGGTCGCGGGGGTCGTGGTGGCGGTAGAGGGCATCCTCGGGAACGCCGTCGGGGCCGAGGTTCGTGCCAGCGAATCCGGTGTGGAAAAGGTCGAGCCACTGGCTCGCGCGCATCCCGGCCCGGTCGAAGAGCGCATGCTCGAGCCGGCCGATGCGCAGGGTGTTGCCGCCGCCCCACATGGGACCGGGCCGGGCGTCGGGGGGCAGGCTCTTGAGGGAGGTGTCGCGCAAGGAATCGAAGCGCTGCGCCGATTGCGCGGAGACGAGGGCTTCCGTTCCCGCGATCCACATCACCGGGTCGTGCAGGTTGCCAAACTCGGTGATGGAGTGGAAGCGCCCCGCATTGGAAAGCCGCCACGGAGCGAAGGCCTCCGTCGCGGGATCGTGGGGGAGGTTGAAACTGTCGGGCATCTCGGCGTCGGTGTTGGGCGCGGGGGTGCCGAGGGCGGCGTCGTATCCCCGGTCCGGCCAATCGCGGACTCTGGTCTGGTCCTTGAACCAGTCGCCGCGGTCGTTGTCCGGTTTCACTTTGTCGTGGTCGTAGTTCCGGTGGCCGGGCGTGCCCTTGAGCCGGTATTGGGCGTCCTCGAAGGTGGAGCGGGAGTAGTAGGGCATCCAAGGATCGCCGAGGTGCGCCCCGAACCCGGCGTTGAACCCGAAGGCCTTGCCCGCGAGGCCCGGCGTCGCGAGCCGCATGAAATGCTCGCCGCCCGCCAGCACCGGCTGGTGGCGGGGGAAGAAGAATCCGTAGGTCGGCGCGGCCGGATTCTCCCCGATCTCCGGTCGCCCGCTTTGGTCGATCAACTCGCGGGCGACCGACGCCGGATCGATGGATTCCGGCCACAGCCACAATTGATAGTGCGCCCTCGTCGTGACCGGGCTGCTCAACTCGGTGCCTTTGGAGTTCAGGAAATTCGCCCGGATGTCCTGGATGATCGGCATGGCGATGACTGGATTTCGAGGGACTGGAACCCTCCAGACGATCTCGCCGAACTTCTGGACGAAACAGGCGTTAGGTGGGACGGAAAAGCTCACCGGCGCGTCGTAGGCGTCGTCGCTGGTGAGGTGCGCCTCCTCGATGCGATATTTTTCGGAATTCGTCAGGAAGCGGATCGGCTCGATGAAGCGGAATTTGATGCAGGCGTTCCGCATCTCCGCCGTCCGGTTGAAGGGGTTCCAGAACTCGGCGTAGGGCGTCGCCTTGAACTCGATCTCCCACTGGTCCGGCCCGGCTTCGCGATAGCCGGCATATTCGAATTTCACGAAGAACTCGTTCACCGGGCAGTAGGCGTCGACGCCTCGGAAGACGCGTGTCCCGGCGTTCGTCGTGTTGCCGGGCAGGGCGGGCCGTCCGTCCTCGTCGGCGTAGTCGATGGCGTTGGCCGCGAGGGTGCCGAGGTAGTCTTCGCCGGGTGGGAAGCCGCCTTTGCGCTGCTCGAACGAGGGCAGGTTGCGTTCGACGATCTCGGCGATGCCGCCGACGTCCCGGTTCGCGACGAGGACGTTCAGGTTGAAGCGCGGTTGCCCCTCGTCGGGATAGCCGTGACCGTAGGGAATGGTGGGGACGACGCGGTAGGGCTGGAGACCGCTCGCGTAGCGGTCGGGTTCGCGGAATCCGTCGCCGACGAGGCGGTGGCGTGCGCCCGCGATGGCGTGGCGTTCGAGTGAAAGCCGTGCCGCGTCGCGGTAGGGATGCCGCTCGGCGGGGAATCCGGGCAGGGTCCAAGTCTGCAAGGTGATCTCGCGCGGGGAGAGGCCGGGGGCGGCTTGATCGACGAGGCGCTGACCGCGATGGGTTTCGGGGAATTGGAAGAGGACGCCGTTTTCCCCGTCGAGGGGGAAGCCCGTCGAAGACGCGAGGGCGCGGGAGTCGGTCGGGCCGTAGCCGAAGCGGGCCGCGGCCTCGGGATGGGGCGCGGGCCGTGCGCCGACGACATCGAGATTCGGGTAGCCTTCGAGATCCTCGACCCACCAGGTGTAGCGGATGAGCCAAGGCGAGTCGCCGGAGGGCGGCAGCTCGACGAAGCCGAGGGCGGGACGGCGGTTTTCCTCGAAGGGCGCTCCGTTTATATCGAGCCCGGTGAGGCGGGGCAGCTCGATGGCGTCGTTGCGGGTCGGCCCGATGAAGGCGACGGTCGGCGCGGTCGCGGAGGCGTCGGCGAGCACGGCGGTGGCCATGGCGTCGAAGTCGGGCAGGTCGATGCGGCGTTCCTCGCCTCCGGCGAAAAGGGGCGTGTGGACGACCTCCGTGGCGTCGGGGGTGGAGATAAAGGTGTAGCGGGCCGACGCGGCGGTGGCGAGGGTGACGAGGTAGTGGTCGTTCGCGGTGAGGGAGCGGAGCCGGGCCGAGGCTTCGGCAAAGGCCGCCTCCTCGCCGAGGCTGGCGCGGGCGCTCGCGGTGGTCGCACCGCTGAGGGAGACCTCCTCCCGCGTGATGGCGAAGAGGGAGACGACGACAAGGGCGACGGCTGTGACGAGGATGAGGGTCGTGAGCAGGGCGGCCCCGGCGCGGTCGGCAGGTCGGGCGGGCTTCATGCGGAGCGCGTGGGCAGGGCGATGCGGAAGCGGTGGGTGCGGCTCGCCTCGACGAGTTGGCGGAGGCCGGGAGGCGCGTCTCCGGCGTCGGCTCGCGCCCAATCGACGATCCAGTCCTCGTAGCGAGTCAGGCGCAGGGCGGTTTCCCCGGGCACGACGGCGATGACGATCTCGATGAGGTCCGGGGCGACGAGGGCGGGCCATTCGTCGCCGCCGTCGAGGCCGAGGTGCTGGTTCAACTCCGCCGCGCCCATCAGGATGCTGTTTCCGTCGGGCAGGACGACGCGGCGGTAGGGAGTCAGTTCGAAGCGCACGACATGGTCGCAGATCGTCTCGTCGGGAAAGACCGATTCATGCACCGGACTCGCGGGATTCTCCCAATCGGCGACGGATCCGCGCGGCGGTTGCAAGCTCGGTGGCGGGGAGGGGAGCCGGTCCATCACGGGCAGGGCGGGCCAGGGCTGCGCCGCCGAACGCGGGGTCGCGCCGGGCGCGGGATCGAGGCGGTGGGCGAGGAGGAAGGGCAGGGCCGCGTTTTCGAAACGGCCTTGGCGCAGGGCGGCGGGGTTCGGCTCGCCGAGGGGGCGGATGGTTCCATCGAAGGCGTCGTTGATCGCGAGGGAGGCGTGGCGGAGGAGTCCGTCGGCGTAACCCTCCGCCGTGGGATGGCCGCAGCGGCGGCAGTGGCGGAAGAGCTTCATCCCCGCCCTTGTGTCGCCGGCGAAGGGTGAATCCCGCGTGTAGGTGACGTAGTAGCCGACGATGGCCGGGATCGATCCTCCTCCGGGATCGGGCAGCAGGGCGGCGAAGGCGAGGGAGCCGAATTCGGGCGCGGCGTTGGCGAAGCTGCGGGTGCCGTCCGTCCCACTCTTGCGATGGATCTCGAAGGGCAGGAGGAGCCGCCCTTCGAAGAAATCGCGCTGCGCCTCGGTAGTCCCATCGGGAAGGCGAGGCAGGTTCGCGGGGCGCGAGGAGAGATGTGAGGCGAGGTCGCGTTCGATCCATTCCGCCGCGGCGCGTGCCCCGCCGCGCTGCCTCGCGCTCTCGGTTCCGCCCCGGAAGCGTCCCAAGGCCGAGTCGAGCATGGTCCCGAGGACGAGGATGAGGACCGAGAGGATGGCCATCGAGGCGAGCAGCTCGATCAAGGTCGCGGCGCGTCGGTTGGTGGCTTTGTCAGGGAGCCGTTCCGGATTCGTCATGGCGCGGCGAGGCGGGAGGTGAAGCGTTCCCGCGAACGGGCACTCTTGGGCGCGGTGGCGGGCTGGGCGACGGTGAGTTCGAATTCGAGGAGCCGCGGATCAGGGGTGACGGCGTTCTCTTCGGCCTCCGAGAGGCGCAGGCGGAGGAGGTGGAAGGCGCGTCCGTCGAGGCCCTGGCCCGAGTTCCAAGCGCCTTCGTCGACCTGTCCGAGGCACCGTCCCTCCGCGTCGAAGGCGGCGAAGAGGAGGCTTTCCCCTCCGCTCGGCGTGGGGAGGACGAGCCGTCCGCCCCCGGTCAGAAGCGCCTCGTATCTTCCCGGCATCGGCGCGAGCGAGCCGGCGACCTCTCGCGCGAGACGCGCCGCGAGTTCGCGGTCCCGCGCCGTCGCCTGCATCAATCCGGCCCCCGCCAGCATCGCGAGCACGGGCAGGGCGATGGTCGCCACGATGCCCGTCGCCATCGCCACCTCCGGGAGGGAGAAGGCGGCCCGCCGTCGCGGGGCGCGGGCTTGACGAGGGGGCTTCATTCAGTCGGTGAGGAGCCGGATGCGTCCGGTATGGAGGCCGATCCCGAGGCAGTCGCCGTTGGGCAGGGCGCGGTCGCCGGAAGCGGAGCGGGTCGAAGTGAGGGCGAGGCGTCCCGGACCGGGGTCGTAGAACCCCTCGACCAGCCCGACATGGAGCGCGTCGGCGTCGATGAAGGCGGGCGAGAGCACCCCTCCGCCGGGACCGAAAACGAGGCAGGGCAGCGCCGCTGCCGTCGTGTCACGCCCGTCCGGCCCCGGCGCGGGGAAGGTCCGCCGATCCGCGAAATCGTGCAGGGTGCGGAAGGCGATGCCGCCTTCGACTTCGAAATGCTCCCCTTTGGCGAAGACGAGTCCCTTCGGCAAGGTCCTCCACGGGGTGAGACGTCGCGGCAGACCCTCTTCGCCGGAGCCATCCTCCGTCTCCGCGAAGGCGAAGAGAGCGTAGGCGCGCAGGGCGTCGCCCCGCCTCGGGAAAGCCTCGTCGGCGAAGGCGACGATCCTCGGCGAGCGGGTCGCGACGGCTTGGGCGCGGGCTTGTTCGAGGAAGTTCGCCACTTCGTGGAGACCCGCCTTGCGCGAGGGACCGAGGGCGACGAATCCCGGCGCGGCGAAGGCGAGGAGGAGCGAGACAATGGCGACAACAACGATCAACTCCACCAGCGAATACGCCGCCCGCGATCCCCCGGCGAGTTCGCGGCGGGAAGTCTGTGCGGTCGCGTGCATCGGAGGAGCGCGGAGGCGGTCCGCCTCCACACGGGCAGATTGCCCGTTTTTTCCTCCGAGAGCAAGATTCGCGCGAGAAATTTTCGGGTTTTTTGGGAAACCATCCAACTCGGAAAAGGTGATTTCCAGCTCCGCGCCAAAGGCGCATTCCATATCAGACTGGGCCAAGGGCCCAAGTTGACGGTCCGGGAACGGGGGGAGGGCTGAAGGCCCGATCCAGCGGCAAGCTTGGCCGGGCGGGATGAATCGGGCTTTCAGCCCTCTCCCGTTTTCCGTGGCCGGGTTCCCAGGCCGTCGGCCTGGGCTGGTATGGAGCCGCGCCTTTGGCGCTGAAATCGTTGGCGGCCAGGGGATGGCTGCGAATTTGGATTTCGACCACAATCGGAGCAAAGCGGAGCTAGATGCGAAGCATCAAATGACACGAATCACACGGATGGGAATCAAGAAAATCGGTGTCCATCGGTGTCCATTCGTGGTCCAACCCTTTTCCAGATTGGGTATCACTTCCACCCGTAGAACAGGACCGCCGGGACATCCTCGCCGATCAGCGGGCTGGGCGGGGCCTCGATGCGCATGAGGACGAGATAGAGCCCCGTCCCGAGCGTGTTTTCGAAGTTCAATGCCACCGCCGCTTCGCCGGGTTCGCCCGAGGCCGTCGCGACCTCCGTGTTTTCCGCGTCGAAGAGATGGAGATGCAGCTTCGCCCCCCTCGGCAGGGATGCGGGGGCTGCCCCGAGGAAGAGGCGGTAGTGGTTGCGTTTGAAAAATTGCAACCGCACCGCCCGGCCCGTGCTCAGGGTGATCGTGCCTTTCCAGTATTCCTCCCGCAGCGTGAAATCGGGATCGCCGAGGGACTCGCTCGCCGTCGTGAGCGCTTGGTGCTCGGGCGAGTCCGACGGGAAAGGCTCGGCCCCCGTCGCGGCGAGGGGAAGCAGCAGGGCGACGGAGACCGCCACGGCGAGGAGGGAGGGCATGGACACGGGGGAAGATGCGTTGATTTCCGGGGCGGGGCAACGTGCGCGAAGGCGGGAGAGGACCGTGGCCTCACAGCGGATGCCGCCGCTTCATATCCAGAAAGACCAAGTTCGAAACCTCTCGGATCACGTCGGCCCGCCGCGAGATCCAGGTGCTGTAGGACGAGGTGTTGCGCCGGGAGCTTTCGATGACCCCGATCACGATGTAGGGGTAGGTGCCGCCGTCGCGCCCTCTCGCGACGAGGATGCCCATGTCGCCGCAGCACATCGCCGTGCTCCCCGTCTTGTTGAAGACCTGAGTGTCGGCCGGCACGGAGTTCACCCTCGTGCGGAGCCGGTCGGTCCCCGGCAGGGTCATCGTCCGCAGGATCTCATCGGACTGCGGGAGCTGGCGATACCAGAGGGCGTGGAGAAAACGGGCGTAGTCCGAGGCCGATCCCTGGTTGCGGTAGGTCTTCCCCCCTTCCGGGATGTATTCGACGATGCGGATGCTCTGGCTGATCGAGGAGTAATGCCGCTTCAGCAGGGCTTCGGTCGCGGCGGGCCCCCCGGTCTTGCGCATTACCCAGTTCGTCGAGTCGTTGTTGCTCTTCTGGATCATGAGCTCCATGTGACGACGCGCCTCGGCGCTGTAGCTGAGGCGTCCCGCCTGGACCTCGTGGAAGAAGGCGAGGGCGAGGTAGGGCTTGATCATGCTGGCCGCTTGGAGCGGGGTGCGGCCGTTGATGTTCGCCAGCTCGTGTCCAGACGTGAGGTCGTAGACCAGCCAAGCAGTCCGCTCGTCGCCGCGGAGCACGCCCTTGGAGCGCAAGGATTTGATATGGCTGTCGATTTTCACCCCCAAATGGTCGTTCGTCCGTCCGGTCGAGGTGGTCAGGAGGGCGAGGAGGAGGATCGTTCCGAAGAGGGCGGGGAGCAATGGCGTCCGGTTCGTCATGCGGGTGCGAAGTAGCATCGAAAAATGGTATTTATTGAAAATACAACAAATCGGATATTTTGCATCCCGTTTTTGACCGCGTATTGCCCCGGCCCCGATCCATTCCTCTTCATCGCCCCCGCATCCGCAGGCGCGAGAAGATCGCCTCGGCCCCGTCGGCTTTGGTGCGATGGACGAACTCCATCAGTTCCCCGAGCCGCCCTTTCGGAAAGCCGTCGCCCTTTTCGACGAACCAGTGCAGGTATTCGTAGGGCAGGGCGTGGATGGGCGAATGCTTGAAGCGACCGAAGGGCATGCGCCAGACTTCGAGGTCGGCGAGGTATTCGGCCAGCTCGCGTCGCATCGTCTCGGCGGGATCGGTTTCCTCCGGGGAATCGCTCATTGGCGGAGTCCATCGTAGCGGATCGCGAAGCCGGAGGCAATGGCGGAGTGCGGGAAAACCCTCAGCGCCGATGCCTCCGCCGCCACGCATCCGGCGTGCGGCCCGTGGCGTTGCGGAAGGTGTGGACGAAGTGGCTGAGGCTGCGGAAGCCGCAGGCTTGCGCGATGCTGAGAAGCTTGTGGTCCGTCGTGCGCAGCAGTTCGCGGGCCTTGTCCAGCTTGATGCGGACGATCAGCTCGACGGAGCTGATGCCCAGCTCGCGGCGGCAGGCTTGGAGGAGCGTGTTCTGGCTCACGCCGAGCTGCTTCGCGAGCTGCTCGACCGTGGGAAAGGTCAGCATCCCCGTCTCGCAGACGCGGACCGCCCGCTGCACGAGAGTCTCGGTGGGGCGGAGGCCGGGGACGGCGTTGCCCGCGCGGCCTTGGGCACATAGCTCGGCGATGCGGTGGAAGCGCTGGAGAAAGTGGCCGGGATGCAGCGTCTCCGGCGAGTGGAAGCCCGCGACGATTTCCTTGAACAGCCCGTGGACCTCGTCCTCCTGCGCGGGTCGCACGATGGGAGCGTCGGGCGTGACGCCGAAGAGCCGTGCCACCTTCGGCACCGACGGCCCCGCCAGCTCGCACCAGATCGTTTGCAGCGGCATGCCCTGATGCTCCGTCACATCGTGCCACTTCTGCGGCCACAGGCAGATGACCTCGCCGGGGCGCACGAGGAACTCGCCGTGCTCCATCGTCTCGTGCGCCGAACCCTCAATGTCGAAGCTGAGGCCCATGCCCGTGTGGATCATCCGGCGTCCCACCATCCTCCCGTCGCCGACGAACACGCCCGCGCTGATCGGATGCACGCCGGCACCGGCTCGCTGGAATTCCGCAGGGAGATACATGGTGGAAAACCGTCCCCGATTTGCGGATGATCGCAACCGTATTCGAGCGTTGGCATCACAGCCTGCCCGGTCAACCACGCCGACGGCTACTCTCCGCAATCCTCCGCCACCTGCCGGATGAACGCATCGCGGAGGTAAAGCCCGCCGACATCCCGCAGATGTTCCAGCATCGGGCGCACGGCAGGAATCAGCCCCTGTTGTTTCGCCCATTTCACCATGCTGGCGGTGCCCGTCACCCGGAGATTCTGCTGGAGCGCCACCGTCCGGCCCGCCGCTTCGTCCATCCAAACCAAGGATGCTCCCAATTCCGCTGCCAGCACGAGAGTTTCCGATTCCCCTTCGTCCAAACGGTCGAGATAATCCCCGACCTGTTGCGGATTGGAGATTTGCCGCCGCCTGATCCACCCGGCCCTTTCCGCATCGCGCAAGCGACCGAGCGCCGCCGCATCCCGCAGCGCCCCCAGTTCCCTCCATACCGCGCCGGGGATCGTCACATGGCCCCAGCGCAGGGGAATCCAGTCGAGGCGGTCCACCCTCGCCAAGGTCGAAAGCGGGGTTGTGTTGCTGACCACCAGGCCGCTCATTCAAGCGTCCTCCTGCGCCCAATGCTCGACGCCCACGACCGACAATTTCCTCCGCGCCATTTCATCGAGGAAATCCAGACGGCTCATCCCCAGCAGGCGCGCCGCCTTTCCGCTGCTCAGGCAGCCCCTCGCCACCAGCGAAGCCGCCGCCTCCACCAGCAAGCCGCGCCCAGTCCGTCCACCGGTCTCGTCCAGCAGCAGCGCCATCTCATCCGGCAAATCGACCATCACCTGCATGCGCCGAATCTAGCACTCGTCCACCCGTGCAGCAATGGTTGACTTGGTGGACTCTCACGCCGTCCTGGCCACTGTCCGTACCCCGTTTCCTCAAATCTTCCCGTACTGGCATCAGCGCTAGGGACCAATCCCCAATTCTATCCTTTCTCAAGGGATTCCGATGCCTATCGGAAGTTGCCCCACCTGGCAGCCATTGCCGGACGAGCCTCAGTCTTTCAGAGGATTCCAAACCTTCGAGAAACCGAAATTCTCGAAGTCCTTCACATTGGCCGTGGCGAATTCGTCGACGCCGAAGGCGCGGAGGCACAGGGCTGTGCGGGTGTCGTAGATGCGGCGACGGACGATGCCGGGGGTGGCGGCGTGCTCCCACAGGCTGGCATGGAGCTCGCGGCTGGCGGGAGGGAAACCGAAGATTTTCCATCGCGGATGTCGGCGATAGCTCTGGATCACCGCGACGGCCTCGGGGGCGGAGAGCGGCTCGGCCAGAACAGCGGGATCCCGCAGCAGCAGATAGAACTCGGTCAGCACGAACTCGCTGAGGGCCACGTCTTCGAGCAGGGAGACGGATTCGATGAACTGCCGGGCTCCGGCATGGTGCGGGGAGGCCTCGCTGTAGCAGTAGAGGAGCAGGTTGGCGTCGATGGAAAGCATGGGGACGAACAGGTGGAGCTCGAGGCCGTCAAGGCAAAAGAGGATCGCCATCGGCAAAGGCGGCGTCGCGCAATTGCTCGGCGCTCAACCCTTTCCAACCCACCCGGCTGGAACTGGGCGGCGTCCATGCCGCGGCCGGTTTGGCAGGCACCTCGGGATAGACCTGAAGCAGAAGCTCGGCTCCACGCCGAAAGGTTTCCGCCAGGGACCACTCCCGTTGCCGGGCGAACGCGCGGAGCTCCTCGAACAGTTCTTCAGGAACCTGAATTTGGGTCTTTGTCATGACGAATATTTTCCACATCCATCAAATTGATGTCAATCGGTTTTGCTTTTGAAGATTCGCTGCCGGACCCTTCACGGCTTCTTTAAACCACCGTGAAAAACCGCCACCGATTTGCGGATAATCGCAACCCCGTGCGCTTTTCCGAGACGGGTGCGGCGCCTAGGCTGACCTCCAATCGACTCACCTTCCCCAGACGATGGACACGCCCCCGCCTTCTCCTCTGCCCGCTTCGCGCCGCCGTTTCCTGAAATCCACCACCACCGCCGCGCTTGGTGCGATGCTGGCCGCGCGCCAGCCGCCGGCCTTTGCCACCTCGGCCCAAGGACGCAGCGTTTCGTGGGAGCCGATGCGGGATCTGTATGAGAGCCTGAATGCGGAGCAGCGCGAGGCGGTATGCTTCGGTTGGGACCATCGCGTGGACATCCAATACGGACGCAAGCCGCTGCACTTCCCCGATCCGAAGGGCGTGCTGCTACGTGCGCACATGGCGAACGCGTGGAAGATCACGCCACAATTGCTCGGCAGCGATTTCTACACGGACGCGCAGCGCGAACGGGTGCTCGACGTGATGAAGACGGTGATGGCACCGGGCTGGACGGAGAAGCTGCAACAGCAGGGCGAAGACGACCACGGCGGCCCCTGGGGCGGGGATCAGGCGCTCGCGTTTTTCGGCCCGCCGGACGAGGAGCATTTCCAGTGCCTCGTCACGGGCAACCACCTCACGCTCCGCGCGGGCAGCGGCCAAAACACGCCCTCGGCCTTTGGCGGCGGCATCGCCCACGGACACGAACCCTCGGGCTTTTTCGAGGAGATTGGGCATCCGGGAAACATCTGGTGGTATCAGGCGGAGCTGGCGAACCGGGTCTATGCCCTCCTTGATGAAAAGCAACGCATCCGGGCGCTGGTGAAGGACCAAGTGCCCTTTGCGATCACGGACGGGGAGCTGATGGCCGACATCGACCGGCAGCTCCGCAACCCCACGCCCGAGGAGATCGCGCGGGTGAACCGGGAGCTGCGGAAGGTGATCGACCGCACCACGGTCCGGCCCGGCATCGAGCGCGACGACCGGCGCGAGGCGGAAATCCGGTTTCGCGGTCCGGGAGGCGCGTTCCCCGGCCTGCCCATCGCCGAGATGGGCCGCGAGCAGCAGGACGCGGTGCTGGCCACGATCGACGGTCTGCTCGCGCCCTACCGTCAGGAGTATCGCGATCAGACGATGCGTTGTTTGCAAAAACAGGGCGGCATCGAGGCGTGCAACATGGCGTTCTACGAACAGTGCGACATGGGCGGCGACGGCGAATGGGACGTGTGGCGCATCGAGGGACCGTCCTTTGTGTGGTATTTCCGGGGTGCCCCGCATGTGCATAGCTGGATCCACATCGCCGACGACGCGAACGCTCCTTTCAGTGCCTACTTCGGATGAAAGCCATCGCTGTTTTCGCTACCGTCTCCACGCTGATCGCGGGTCTCGCCTCGGCCCAGAGCACGCCCTACCTCACCGCCGAGGAGCAGCTCGCGACCTTCCGCCTGCCGCCGGGCTACCGGATGGAGCTGGTCGTGGGCGATCCCAACATCAAGGAGCCGGTCGCCATCGCCTTCGACGGCAACGGTCGGATGTTTGTCGCCGAGATGCGCGCCTTCATGCGGGATCTCGACGGCACGGACCAGCGGGAGAAAAATGGTCGCGTCTCCATGCACTGGTCGAGCAAGGGCGACGGCGTCTTCGACCGGCACAGCGTCTTCATCGACGGCCTCGTGCTGCCGCGCATGATCCTGCCGCTGGACGGTGCCCTGCTCGTCGGCGAGACGGACACGAACGACATCCATCTCTACCGCGACACCGACGGCGACGGCGTGGCGGACCAGAAGGAACTTTGGTTCGAGGGTGGACCGCGCGGAGGCAATCTGGAGCACCAGCCCAGCGGACTCGTCTGGTGCCTCGATAACTGGATCTACACCAGCTACAATGCCTATCGCCTGCGCTGGAACGGCGTGGGTCGCGAGCTGCTTCAGGAAACCACTCCACCCAACGGCGGCCAGTGGGGCGTGGCGCAGGACGACCACGGCAAGCTCTGGTTCACTGGCGGAGCCGAACGCGGGCCGCAGAATTTCCAGCAGCCCATCCTCTACGGAGGTTTCAACATCACGGGACAAACCCCTCACGATTTCTCCGAGGTGTGGCCGCTCGTCGGTCTCGACGACGTCGAGGGCGGTCCCTTCCGCTTTCGACCGGAGGACGGGACGTTGAACCATTTCAGCTCGCCCTGCGGCAGCGAGATCCTTCGCGGCGACCGCCTCCCCGCCGAGTTGTATGGCGACCTGCTGGTCTGCGAACCCGTGGGACGGCTCATCCGCCGAGCCAAGGTCGAGGTGCGCGACGGCGTCACCTATCTGAGCAATCCGCACGAAAAATCCGAGTTCATTCGCTCCACTGATCCGAACTTCCGTCCCGTGAGCGTGGCCAACGCGCCCGACGGGACCGTCTACATCGTCGATATGTATCGCGGCGTCGTGCAGGAGGCCGTGGCCATCAAGGAAGGCAGCTACCTCCGCGGCGTGGTGGAGAAGCACGGCTTGGAGAAGAACATCGGACGCGGGCGCATCTGGCGTCTCGTGCATGAAAGCATGGAACCCTCCGCTCCGCCGAAGCTGCTCGACGAAACGCCCACGCAGCTCGTCGAGCGCCTCGCTCATCCGAACGGCTGGTGGCGCGACACCGCACAGAAACTGCTCGTGCTGCGGCAGGACGAATTCGTCGTTCCGGCCCTGCGGAAAATGGCGCGGGAAAACGACGGGGAATTCGCCCGGCTGCACGCGCTCTGGACGCTCGAAGGCCTCGGAGCACTCGACGCGACCCTCGTGCGCGACACCTTGCGAGATGCCAGTCCCATCCTCCGCGCCGGGGCGCTGCGGGCGGGCGAATCGCTCTTCGCCGAGGAAAGCGACGATCTGCTCGCCCTCGCTGACGATCCCGATCCGAATGTCGTGATCCAAGCCATGATGACTGCGCATCGGCTCGACTGGCCCGGGCATCGCGAGCGCATCGAATCGCTCGTCGCCGAACATCCCTCGCGCGGCGTGCGGGAGATCGGCGGCCAGCTCCTCGACCCACCCAGCCCCTACCTCACCGACTCCCGCTTCAGCGAATCTGAGCGCAAGAGCCTCGCCTCGGGCGAGGTGGGCTACCGCTCGCTCTGTTTCGCCTGCCACGGCAACGAAGGCCAGGGAACCCCCGCCGAGGGCTTGGGCACGACCCTCGCGCCGCCGCTGGCCGGATCGCCCATCGTGCTCGGTCCGCCGGAGCAGTCCATCCTCGTCCTCCTGCACGGCCTCTCCGCCTCCGGCGACGAGCGGGCCTATCCCACGCAGATGGTTCCGATGGCCACGAACAGCAACAGTTGGATCGCCAACGTCCTGAGCTACATCCGCAACAGCTTCGGCAACGAGGCTCCTTTCGTAACCTCCGCCGAAGTGGACCGGGTCCGCAAGGCCACCCTCGACCGCACCACCCCGCCAACGATTGAGGAGGTGCGGGCGTTTCCGGTGGCGGAGTGAGGAAGGCTTCAAGGCGATGGGGCTTCGTTTCGCACATTGAAATCAGGGGATTCACGGGGATCGACGGCTCGGCCACCGCTCGCCGCCATCGAGGAGCGGCGCATTCAAGCCCCGTTGCGATCCACCCGTCCCTGATCCACTGTCGCTCATGACGTTCCGTTGCGCTTTTTTTCTCGCTTTCCTTATCTGCCCCGCCGTCTTGCCTGCCGCCGATTGGCCTTGGTGGCGGGGACCGGAGCGTAACGGGGTCGCCGGAGCCGACGCCGAACCGCCGCAGGAATTCGGCTTGAAGGCCGGCATCCGCTGGTCGGTCGACCTCCCCGGACGCGGCCACGGGTCCGCCTGCGTCGTCGGGGGCCGCGTCTTCATCGCCACCGCCGACGAGGAGACGCAGATCCAGGCGATGCACGGCTTTGACCGCGCCAGCGGCAAGCTCCTCTGGACCACCCCGATCCACGAGCAGGGCCACACCCAGAAGATCAACAAGAAGGCCTCCTGGGCCTCCGTCACCCCGGCCTGCGATGGCGAACGGGTCTACATCAACTTCCTCACCGGCGACGCGGTCTTCACCACCGCCCTCGATCTCGATGGAAAGCGCGTCTGGCAGACGAAGATCACCGACTACGTCGAGCATCAGGGCTACGGCTCCTCCCCCGCGATCCACGGCGATCTCGTCATCGTCTCCGCCGACAACAAAGGTCCGAGCGGCGGGGCCGTTTGCGGACTCGACCGCAAGACGGGCGAGGTCGTCTGGCGCCACGCCCGCCCCACCCTGCCGAACTACCCCTCGCCCGTCATCCTCGAAGCCGCCGGACGGACGCAGCTTTTCCTCACCGGCGCGGACAAAGTCACCAGCCTCGATCCCCTCACTGGAAAGGTGAATTGGGAGATCGACGGAGCCACCACCGAATGCGTCACCTCGACCCCGACCGACGGGGTGCGCATCTTCTGCTCGGGCGGCTATCCGAAAAACCACGTCGCCGCCATCGCCGCCGACGGATCGGGCAAGGTCGAGTGGGAGACAAAGGACCGCGTCTATGTGCCCTCGATGCTGGTGAAAGACGGACATCTCTACGCCACGCTGGACGGCGGCATCGAGCTCTGTCTCGAATCCGCCACCGGCAAGGAGAAGTGGAAAGGCCGTCTCGGCGGCACCTTCAGCGCCTCGCCCGTGCTCGTGGGAGACCGCATCCACGCGGTCAACGAGTCCGGCGACTACTTCATCTTCAAGGCCGATCCCGCCGGTTTGGAAATTCTCGCGCAGAACAAGGTCGGCGACGAAGTCTACGCCTCACCCTCGATCTGCGGAAAGGAGATCTACCTCCGCGTCGCCTTCTATGAAGGGGAGAAGCGGAACGAGAAACTGGTCTGCTTCGCGGAGTGAGCGCCGCAGTCCGTTACGGGATCGTGGAATTGATCTATCCTCCAGCCCACCCTACCCAATATCCATCATGATCTCCAAATCTTGGATTCGCCTCGCCCTGCCCCTGCTCGCCGTCTCGGTCCTTTCCTTGGCCGTCGCCTTCGTCGGACAGGCCGACGAAAAGCCCGCCGCCGCCAAGCCCATCCTCGCTGGCTTCGCCGAGCGGGACATCACCCCGGCCATCGGCATGGAGCGCCCCGGAGGCTACGGAAAAGTCTACAACCGCACCTTCCACGATCCCTGCAAAGTGCGGGTCTCCCTCTTCGACGACGGCAGCAAGACGGTCGTCCTGATCGGTATCGATGCCCTCTTCGTCTACAGGGACCTCGTCCAGCGGACTCGCCAACGCATCGAGAAGGAGATCGGCATTCCCGGCGGCCACATCATGATCAGCGCCAGCCACACCCACTCCGCCGGCCCGGTCGGCATGGTCCAGCCCGGCGAATACGATTTCGCCGACGAACTGGTGCAGGATCTCGCCTACAAGCAAACTTCCACCGCCGATCCGGGCTACCTCCAGATCGTGGAGAACGCCATCGTCGAAGGCGTCAAGTGGGCCCACCAGCACCGCGCCTCGGCCAGGCTAGGCTTCGGCAGCGGGCACGAGGATTCCGTGGCGTTCAACCGCCGTCTCAGGATGAAGAACGGCCAGAGCTGGAGCCACCCCGGCGCGGGCAATCCCGACATCATTGAATACGCCGCCCCCATCGACCCCGAGGTGGGCGTCGTGGCCGTGTGGGACCAGCACGACGAACTGATGGGCACCATCGTCAACTACGCCTGCCATTGCACCACCAGCCCGACCGGCGGCGGCATCTCCGCGAGCTGGGTCCACCACATGGAGGAAGTGATCCAGGGCGGCCTTCGCAGCCGGGCTCCCGTGGTGTTTCTCCAAGGAGCCTGCGGCGACATCACCCAGGTGGACAATCTCGCCAAGGTCCGCCCACTCCAGGGCACCGACATGTCGCGTCTCGTTGGCGGGCGCATCGGCGCGGAAGCCATCAAAGTCGTCTTCGGCATGGCCAAAACCGAGCAGGCCCGCGTGGATGTCAAAAGCCGCGTCTGGCCCATCAAGCGCCGCGTTCCCTCCCCCGAAAATGTGGAAAAGGCCATGCAGATTGTTCAGGGCAAGGCCGAAGCCGACCCCGCCACCAAGATCTTCGCCAAGGAGACCGTGATGATCGACGCGCTGGCGAAGCACCAGCCTGAAGCCGAGGTGGAGGTGCAGGCCATCCAGGTCGGCCCCGCCGTGTTCGTCAGCAACCCGGCGGAGTACTTTGTCGAGAACGGACTGCGCATCAAGAAGGAGAGCCCCTTCCCCTTCACCTGGCCCGTCGAGCTGGCCAACGGATGCGTCGGCTACGTGCCCACCGAGGAGGCCTTCTCCGCCTCCGGCGGCGGCTACGAGACCCGTCTCACCTCCTACAGCAATCTCGAGATCACCGCCGGCACCCAGATGGCCGACACTGGCATCCAGCTTGCGAAGGAGATGGCCCCCGACCCCGCGCCCGAGCATCCGGCCCTGCCCGAGTTCAAGGCTCCTTGGGCTTATGGCAATGTGGGGCCGGAGCTGGAGTGAGGGACAGTTGCCCGGTGGTTTGCGCCAGCGGTGTAGACAAGCCTCGTTCATCAACTTTTCTGCCATGAACCGTTTACCCTAAGGGCACCTCTGGATAGGGGTGTTTTTTGGAAGGCGGCCCAGCTTGCGCTTCCGTCGGCCTCGCCCGAGGGCGTATCGCGGGG